>ERZ1023396.24-NODE-24-length-105086-cov-48.948739_pt1 | contig 105086 bp, 95 predicted proteins | sample MGYA00380504_ERZ1023396 | MGnify/ENA primary metagenome ERZ1023396 (study PRJEB33173, sample SAMEA4830410) | metagenome | study: EMG produced TPA metagenomics assembly of the PRJEB25223 data set...
TCCAATACAATGGTTCATGGTACTACCTCAACGCTAATGGTGATATGGCGACAGGATGGCTCCAATACAATGGTTCATGGTACTACCTAAACAGCAATGGTGCTATGGTAACAGGATGGCTCCAAAACAATGGCTCATGGTACTACCTAAACGCTAACGGTTCAATGGCAACAGATTGGGTGAAAGATGGAGATACCTGGTACTATCTTGAAGCATCAGGTGCTATGAAAGCAAGCCAATGGTTCAAAGTATCAGATAAATGGTACTATGTCAATGGCTCAGGTGCCCTTGCAGTCAACACAACTGTAGATAGCTATAGAGTCAATGCCAATGGTGAATGGGTAAACTAAACTTAATATAACTAGTTAATACTGACTTCCTGTAAGAACTCTTTAAAGTATTCCCTACAAATACCATATCCTTTCAGTAGATAATATACCCTTGTAGGAAGTTTAGATTAAAAAATAACTCTGTAATCTCTAGCCGGATTTATAGCGCTAGAGACTACGGAGTTTTTTTGATGAGGAAAGAATGGCGGCATTCAAGAGACTCTTTAAGAGAGTTACGGGTTTTAAACTATTAAGCCTTCTCCAATTGCAAGAGGGCTTCAATCTCTGCTAGGGTGCTAGCTTGCGAAATGGCTCCACGGAGTTTGGCAGCGCCAGATGTTCCACGGAGGTAGTGAGGAGCGAGGCCGCGGAATTCACGAACTGCGACGTTTTCTCCTTTGAGGTTAATCAATCGTTTCAAGTGTTCGTAGGCGATCTTCATCTTGTCTTCAAAGGTCAAATCAGGTAGGATTTCTCCTGTTTCAAAGTAATGGTTGATTTGGTTGAAGAGGTAAGGATTTCCCATGGCAGCTCGGCCAATCATGACTGCGTCAGCACCAACTTCTTCGATGCGTTGCTTGGCTTCTTGGACAGTACGGATATCACCGTTGGCGAGGAATGGAATCTTGGTTAGAGCTTGGGCAACCTTGTAAAGGGTCTCAAGGTCTGCGTGGCCAGTATACATTTGTTCACGGGTACGGCCATGCATGGCGAGGGCAGAAACACCTGCAGCTTCAGCAGCGAGGGCATTTTCTACTGCCAGAGATGGGTCCGCCCAGCCGGTACGCATTTTGACAGTAAGTGGGATATCAAGGACAGACTGGACCTTGTTGATGATAGAGTAGATCTTGTCAGGATCCTTGAGCCACATAGCACCAGCTTCGTTCTTCACGATTTTGTTGACAGGGCAGCCCATGTTGATATCGACGATATCGGTCTTGGTGTTTTCTTGGATGAATTCTGCTGCGCGTGCTAGGCTGTCTTCATCGCTACCAAAAAGTTGGATAGAGACAGGGTTTTCGCCCTCATCGATATGAAGCATGTGCAGGGTTTTTTCGTTGTTGTATTGGATTCCCTTGTCAGAGACCATTTCCATTACAACGAGTCCAGCTCCGAGCTCTTTTGCGATGGTACGAAAGGCTGAGTTGGTCACGCCAGCCATAGGCGCTAAAACGGTACGATTGGGAATCTCAACATTGCCAATCATAAAAGGTGTATTAAGATTTGTCACGAATGAGTTCCTCCAGGTCCTTTTCATCAAAGTTGTAAGTAGTTTGGCAGAATTGACAAGTGATTTCTGCCCCGTGGTCTTCCTCTTTCATTTCCTGTAAGTCTGAGCTTGGAAGGCTGGCAAGAGCGTTCATAAAGCGTTCATGGCTACAGTCACATTGGAAACGGATTTCTTCTTCAGAAAGACGCTTGTAGGCTTCGTCCCCGTAGATAGCCTTGAGGAGGGCTTCGATATGGTCGTCGCTTTCGAGAAGAGTAGAGATAGCTGGCATTTCTTGGATGCGTTTTTCAAAGCGAGCAATCTCTTCTTTCTTGGCTCCTGGCAAGACTTGAACTAGGAAACCACCTGCAACCTTGACCTTGTCTTCCTCGTCCAAAAGGACATTGAGGCCGACCGCTGAAGGCGTTTGTTGGCTTTCAGTAAGGTAAAAGGCAAGGTCTTCACCGATTTCTCCAGAGATGAGGGGAGTTATAGAGTTGTAAGGATTTCCAGCACCGTAGTCTGTGATAACGAGGAATTGACCATTTCCAACAAAAGGTCCGACTAGGACTTCACCAGTCGCAGTCTTTTTGATGTCAACACCAGGATTTTGAACATAGCCTTTGACGTTCCCCTTGGTATCAGCGACGGTGATAATAGCACCTAGAGAGCTAGAGCCCAACACCTTAACTGTAAGTTTGGTATTTCCTTTTTCATTGGCTGCGAGAATCTGGCTGGCGATAAGAGTTCGACCAAGCGCTACAGTTGAGCTAGCTTGGGTTTGATGTTTTTCTTGAGCAGTGCGGACGGTTTCCGTGCTATCAAGGACAAAAGCACGAAAGGCTCCGCTTTCTGATATAGTTTTAATAATTTTATCCATAGCTACTATTTTAGCATAAAAATGCCCAAAGGGGGAGCCGTGTGTTTACTGATTTTCAGGATAATGGACCAGGAAATCAGCATGAAAATAAAAAGAGAAACAGATTATTTTAGCATTTGTAAGATTTATGCTATGCTTAAGGTAGAAAATGAAAGGGGTAACAAATGTATTTAGGAGATTTGATGGAGAAAGCCGAGTGTGGTCAATTTTCAATCCTTTCCTTTCTATTACAAGAGTCTCAGACGACCGTCAAGGCTGTAATGGAAGAAACAGGATTTTCAAAAGCAACCCTAACCAAATATGTCACCCTGCTCAATGACAAGGCTTTGGATAGTGGCTTAGAGCTGGCTATTCACTCAGAAGATGAAAATCTGCGTCTGTCTATCGGTGCAGCTACCAAGGGGAGAGATATTCGGAGCTTGTTTTTGGAGAGTGCTGTTAAATACCAGATTTTGGTTTATCTTCTCTACCACCAACAGTTTTTAGCCCATCAGCTGGCTCAAGAATTGGTGATTAGCGAGGCTACGCTTGGTCGTCACTTGGCTGGTTTAAATCAGATTTTGTCAGAATTTGATTTATCCATCCAAAATGGACGTTGGCGAGGTCCAGAGCATCAGATTCGCTATTTCTATTTCTGTCTTTTCCGAAAGGTCTGGTCGAGTCAGGAATGGGAAGGTCACATGCAGAAACCAGAGAGAAAACAGGAGATTGCCAATTTAGAGGAAATCTGCGGTGCAAGTTTGTCTGTGGGGCAGAAATTGGACTTGGTTCTCTGGGCTCACATCAGTCAACAACGTCTTCGGGTCAATGCTTGTCAGTTTCAAGTCATAGAAGAGAAAATGCGAGGGTATTTTGACAATATTTTCTACCTTCGTTTGCTGAGAAAGGTTCCGTCCTTTTTTGCTGGGCAACATATTCCACTAGGAGTTGAGGATGGTGAGATGATGATATTCTTCTCTTTTCTCCTATCTCATCGCATTCTTCCTCTTCATACTATGGAGTATATTCTTGGTTTTGGAGGGCAGTTGGCAGATTTACTGACGCAATTGATTCAAGAAATGAAGAAGGAGGAACTATTGGGGGATTATACAGAGGACCATGTCACCTATGAACTCAGTCAGCTTTGTGCTCAAGTCTATCTCTATAAGGGCTATATTTTACAGGATCGCTACAAGTACCAGTTAGAGAATCGTCATCCATATTTACTGATGGAACATGATTTTAAAGAGACAGCAGAGGAGATTTTTCATGCTCTACCTACTTTTCAACAGGGGACAGATTTAGATAAGAAGATTCTCTGGGAATGGCTCCAGTTAATCGAATATATGGCTGAAAACGGTGGCCAGCATATGCGGATTGGTCTGGATTTGACATCTGGTTTTCTTGTCTTTTCAAGGATGGCAGCCATTTTGAAACGGTATTTGGAATACAATCGTTTTATTACCATTGAAGCTTATGACCCTAGTCGGCATTATGATTTGCTGGTTACCAATAACCCTATTCATAAGAAGGAACAGACACCAGTCTATTATTTAAAAAATGACTTGGATATGGAAGATTTGGCAGGGATTCGTCAGTTATTATTCACTTAAAAGGCTTGGTTAATCCAGGTCTTTTTTGTGAAATTCACACAATCTCCTCACATTTTTTTAAAAATTAAAAAAAGTTGATAAACAAGAAAGCGCTTTATTTTGTATACTAGTAAGTGTAAAGAGGAAACACCTCAAGATCTTTATCAGGAGGACAGTACATGTCACAAGAAAAATACATCATGGCCATTGACCAGGGAACTACAAGTTCTCGTGCCATCATTTTCAACAAAAAAGGGGAAAAGGTTAGCTCGAGTCAAAAAGAGTTTACCCAGATTTTCCCTCAGGCAGGTTGGGTTGAGCACAATGCCAATGAAATTTGGAACTCTGTTCAGTCAGTTATTGCGGGTGCTTTCATCGAAAGTGGTGTCAAGCCAAATCAAATCGAGGCAATCGGGATTACCAACCAACGTGAAACAACGGTTGTCTGGGATAAGAAAACAGGACTTCCTATCTACAATGCTATCGTTTGGCAGTCACGCCAGACAGCACCTTTGGCTGAGCAACTAAAAAGCCAAGGTTATGTGGAAAAATTCCATGAAAAGACTGGTTTGATTATTGATGCTTACTTCTCTGCTACCAAGGTTCGTTGGATTTTGGATCATGTAGAAGGTGCTCAAGAGCGAGCAGAAAAAGGGGAATTGCTCTTTGGTACTATCGATACTTGGTTGGTTTGGAAATTGACTGACGGTGCGGCTCACGTGACTGACTACTCAAATGCAGCTCGTACCATGCTTTATAACATTAAAGAACTCAAATGGGATGATGAGATTTTGGAAATCCTTAACATTCCGAAGGCTATACTTCCAGAAGTTCGTTCTAACTCCGAAATCTACGGCAAGACAGCTCCATTCCATTTCTACGGTGGAGAGGTGCCAATCTCAGGTATGGCTGGGGACCAACAAGCAGCCCTCTTTGGACAGTTGGCTTTTGAGCCAGGTATGGTTAAGAATACTTATGGAACAGGCTCTTTCATCATCATGAATACTGGGGAAGAGATGCAGTTGTCTGAAAACAACCTCTTGACAACCATTGGTTACGGAATCAACGGTAAGGTTTATTATGCCTTGGAAGGTTCTATCTTCATCGCAGGAAGTGCTATTCAGTGGCTTCGTGACGGTCTTCGCATGGTTGAAAATTCACCAGAATCTGAAAAATACGCTCGTGATTCTCACAACAACGATGAAGTTTATGTCGTTCCAGCCTTTACAGGTCTAGGCGCTCCATACTGGAACCAAAATGCTCGTGGTTCCGTCTTTGGTTTGACTCGTGGAACAAGCAAAGAAGACTTTATCAAGGCGACTTTGCAATCTATTGCTTATCAAGTGCGTGACATCATCGACACCATGCAAGTGGATACTCAGACCGCCATTCAAGTATTGAAGGTGGATGGTGGTGCAGCCATGAACAACTTCCTCATGCAGTTCCAGGCGGATATTTTAGGCATTGATATTGCACGTGCTAAAAACTTGGAAACAACAGCTCTAGGAGCGGCCTTCCTAGCAGGTTTGTCAGTAGGGTACTGGAAAGACTTGGACGAGTTGAAACTCTTGAACGAGACAGGAGAACTCTTTGAGCCATCTATGAACGAATCTCGCAAGGAACAACTCTACAAGGGCTGGAAGAAGGCTGTGAAAGCAACTCAAGTCTTTGCGGAAGTAGACGACTAATACTGGCAGAATAAAGCGATTTATTTAGAAAGTGTGTAAATATGGAATTTTCAAAGAAAACACGTGAATTGTCAATTAAAAAAATGCAGGAACGCACCCTGGACCTCTTGATTATCGGTGGAGGAATCACAGGAGCTGGTGTAGCCTTGCAGGCGGCAGCTAGCGGTCTTGAGACTGGTTTGATTGAAATGCAAGACTTTGCAGAAGGAACATCTAGTCGTTCAACAAAATTGGTTCACGGAGGACTTCGTTACCTCAAACAATTTGACGTAGAAGTGGTCTCAGATACGGTTTCTGAACGTGCAGTGGTTCAACAAATCGCTCCACACATTCCAAAACCAGACCCAATGCTCTTACCAGTTTACGATGAAGATGGAGCAACCTTTAGCCTCTTCCGTCTCAAAGTAGCCATGGACTTGTACGACCTTTTAGCAGGTGTGAGCAACACGCCAGCTGCTAACAAGGTTTTGAGCAAGGATCAAGTCTTGGAACGCCAGCCAAACTTGAAGAAGGAAGGCTTGGTAGGAGGTGGAGTGTATCTTGACTTCCGTAACAACGATGCGCGTCTCGTGATTGAAAACATCAAACGTGCCAACCAAGACGGTGCCCTCATTGCCAACCACGTGAAGGCAGAAGGCTTCCTCTTTGACGAAAGTGGCAAGATTACAGGTGTTGTAGCTCGTGATCTCTTGACAGACCAAGTATTTGAAATCAAGGCCCGTCTGGTTATTAATACAACAGGTCCTTGGAGTGATAAAGTACGTAATTTGTCTAATAAGGGAACGCAATTCTCACAAATGCGCCCAACTAAGGGAGTTCACTTGGTAGTGGATTCAAGCAAAATCAAGGTTTCACAGCCAGTTTACTTTGACACAGGTTTGGGTGACGGTCGTATGGTCTTTGTTCTCCCACGTGAAAACAAGACTTACTTTGGTACAACTGATACAGACTACACAGGTGATTTGGAGCATCCAAAAGTAACTCAAGAAGATGTAGATTATCTACTTGGCATTGTCAACAACCGCTTTCCAGAATCCAACATCACCATTGATGATATCGAAAGCAGCTGGGCAGGTCTTCGTCCATTGATTGCAGGGAACAGTGCCTCTGACTATAATGGTGGAAATAACGGTACCATCAGTGATGAAAGCTTTGACAACTTGATTGCGACTGTTGAATCTTATCTCTCCAAAGAAAAAACACGTGAAGATGTTGAGTCTGCTGTCAGCAAGCTTGAAAGTAGCACATCTGAGAAACATTTGGATCCATCTGCAGTTTCTCGTGGGTCTAGCTTGGACCGTGATGACAATGGTCTTTTGACTCTTGCTGGCGGTAAAATCACAGACTACCGTAAGATGGCTGAAGGAGCTATGGAGCGCGTGGTTGACATCCTCAAAGCAGAATTTGACCGTAGCTTTAAATTGATCAATTCTAAAACTTACCCTGTTTCAGGTGGAGAATTGAACCCAGCAAATGTGGATTCAGAAATCGAAGCCTTTGCGCAACTTGGAGTTTCACGTGGTTTGGATAGCAAGGAAGCTCATTACCTAGCAAATCTTTACGGTTCAAATGCACCGAAGGTCTTTGCACTTGCTCACAGCTTGGAACAAGCGCCAGGACTCAGCTTGGCAGATACTTTGTCCCTTCACTATGCAATGCGCAACGAGTTGACTCTTAGCCCAGTTGACTTCCTTCTTCGTCGTACCAACCATATGCTCTTTATGCGTGATAGCTTGGATAGCATCGTTGAGCCAGTTTTGGATGAAATGGGACGATTCTATGACTGGACAGAAGAAGAAAAAGCAACTTACCGTGCTGATGTCGAAGCAGCTCTCGCTAACAACGATTTAGCAGAATTAAAAAATTAATAAAAAATAAAAGAGGTGGAGGGCAGCATTCCTTGTCGCCCGTCCCTTCTTTTTAATGGAGACAGAAAGATGATGAATGAATTATTTGGAGAATTTCTAGGGACTTTAATCCTGATTCTTCTAGGAAATGGTGTTGTTGCAGGTGTGGTTCTTCCTAAAACCAAGAGCAATAGCTCAGGTTGGATTGTGATTACTATGGGTTGGGGGATTGCAGTTGCGGTTGCAGTCTTTGTATCTGGCAAGCTCAGTCCAGCTTATTTAAACCCAGCTGTGACCATCGGTGTGGCCTTAAAAGGTGGTTTGCCTTGGGCTTCCGTTTTGCCTTATATCTTAGCCCAGTTCGCAGGGGCCATGCTGGGTCAGATTTTGGTTTGGTTGCAATTCAAACCTCACTATGAGGCAGAAGAAAATGCAGGCAATATCCTGGCAACCTTCAGTACTGGACCAGCCATCAAGGATACTGTATCAAACTTGATTAGCGAAATCCTTGGAACCTTTGTTTTGGTGTTGACAATCTTTGCTTTGGGTCTTTACGATTTTCAGGCAGGTATCGGAACCTTTGCAGTGGGAACTTTGATTGTCGGTATCGGTCTATCACTAGGTGGGACAACAGGTTATGCCTTGAACCCAGCTCGTGACCTTGGACCTCGTATCATGCACAGCATCTTGCCAATTCCAAACAAGGGAGACGGAGACTGGTCTTACGCTTGGATTCCTGTTGTAGGCCCTGTTATCGGAGCAGCCTTGGCAGTGCTTGTATTCTCACTTTTCTAATCTAGAAAACAATTATGTTGATAGAGCTTGGGCAAGAGCCCAATTTCAGCAAAAAATGAAGTAAATCTTCTCATAATAAAACGCATCATATCAAGCACGAAAATTCCACGAGGTCAACTACAGTCAGAAAGCTGAACAACAAGCCAAAACGCCCAAAAAAGGCGGCAAAAAGCAAGCACCTGCAAGCAACGTGCCGAAATAGTCAAATCCTGATTATGTCAACGAATTAGACCCAAAAATCGTTGATATGCTAGTAGAATTTCACAAGTCACAAGGCACTTTGGAAACTCCCGAGGCGCAAGCAGAAATCGCCCAAAAACGTGAAGAAATCGAGCAAAGGAGAGCTGAGCTTGAGGATAAAAAACAAGAGCTTTTGAACCGCTTGAACAAATAGAGTTTCGCAAGTATTATGCTTACAAATTACTTGAGCAATTAACTAAAATATAAACCCTACCTTTATATCTAGGCAGGGTTTATATTTTAGAAATTCACGTAGGTTGTTACGGTTTTTACATACCCAGTATAGTTTGAGTTTCTATAGTATTCAGTGATAAACTTCCATTTTCTTTGAGCAACATGGATATAAGTACTTGTTATGTAGTATGGATATGGGCTTTGTGAATCCAAGTAAGACTGATAAGCTTGTATACCAAAATATGCTCCACCAATTATTGCACCCCATGGACCCCCCAATAAAGCACCTATCCTACCAATCATATAACTGATTCCAGCACCAGTCATGAAGTTAGCGAATGTGTTAGCTTGTTTATTCCCATGTATTGTGTTGACGTAATTCCAAACATTAGGATCGTATGATCTAAAAGATATATTTAGGTCGATTTCATTCTTTTGATAAGCCATATAAAATGCCCCATTGATATAGACGCCGTCAGCACGTCGTTCAATAGTGTCTACACTTCCATCTGGATTGACAACCTCAAGAACTTCATCGCTTAAAATATTTACTTGCGTATCTCCGAACCGCACTGATGAGCCATTCTCAAACTGAGCCTCACCAGATACAACTTTAGAGTTTGCCGATAAGCTATCATCAGCAAAAACAACAAGCGACGGGGAAATGCTAGACATACAGAAAACAGACATAACTAGCAAACACATGCATTTAAACATCTTAGACATAACGGAAACTCTTTTGTATTTTTGATTTTTTTCAACTTTTATTATACAATAAAACCAAATAAAAAGAAAGCGGTAACAATATGCTTAATGCGAAAATTTTTTATATATTTTTATGTTTGATCGTTATCGAAACTACAGGCTTGTTGTTGTTGAAAAGAGGTCTCGAAATGGGTTATTTAGACACAGAAGCTATTATCCTCGCAGTTTTTTCATTTGCTTTTTACAACCTATGTTCATTCGCTTGGGTCTGCTCTACAATAAAAAACAATAAAAAATAAATAGACGTATTTTCAAAAAAAAAAAAAATGCATATTTATATTAGCAAAATGACGATTTAAATCGTCGTTTTTTTGTAGTACGACGGGCATGTCGTATATCTGAGGTGTAAGTCCTCGGTGGGCACCTGCTACCGGTGAACCCAATAGCGATTCCCAAGCCTGACTATCGTGAGGTAGCAGGGAGAGGAAGGGATAGCGAAATCGTGGCTCTACGAACAGGAACGTGATAGTAAGGCGTATATAGCGGATAAGGAGGCTTCAAACTCTAAAGTCCAAAAAGGTAGTCGTAACCTATATGTGTAAATCACGAGAGTAATTGAATTCGGACTAAGGTTTGTGTGAAAAAGATAAATCTTTCTAGAGTCTAAAGACTCTGCGTCAGATTTCCTATTTTCACTGTAACCTTTTAACGTCCTCATATCTTGTATAAACGAGGAAAGATGTACGACTTATCCCGTGAGGTTTCATGAGCGCTGAAAGCGTAGTAACAACGAATCATGAGAAGTCAGCCGAGCCCATAGTAGTGAGGAAACTTCTGTAGTGGAAGTGGAGCGAAGGGGTGAATACTCAAACAGTCTGGGGAGAGACTGTTTGAGGTCTGTCGCTAGAAAGAGAAAACGACAGATCGAAGTAATCCTACTTCACTTGTGTCTGTAAAATGAGTGGTCTGATAGAACTGGACTTTGACACGTAATGACTAGATGAAGGTTCACCAATATAAGATGTCCCTCAGGCACCAAAACAAGAAAGGAATACGCACATGTCAAAACTGCTAGATAAGATATTATCACGCGAAAATATGCTGGAAGCCTACAATCAAGTAAAATCCAATAAAGGCTCAGCTGGGATTGATGGAATGACTATCGAAGAGATGGATAATTATCTCAGACAAAACTGGCGCTTGACTAAGGAACTGATAAAACAGAGAAAATATAAGCCTCAACCAGTTCTTAAAGTTGAGATACCTAAACCAGACGGAGGCATCCGTCAACTAGGAATTTCAACAGTTATGGATAGAATGATTCAACAGGCCATTGTCCAAGTCATGAGCCCCATTTGTGAACCCCATTTCTCAGATACGAGTTATGGTTTCAGACCAAATAGGTCATGTGAAAAAGCCATCATGAAGCTCTTAGAATACTTAAATGACGGCTATGAGTGGATAGTGGATATAGACCTAGAGAAATTTTTCGATACAGTTCCTCAAGATAGATTGATGTCCTTAGTACATAACATTATCGAAGACGGAGATACGGAATCCTTGATTCGTAAGTATCTTCATTCAGGTGTTATCATTAATGGTCAACGTTATAAAACACTAGTTGGTACACCACAGGGAGGAAATTTATCTCCTCTCTTATCCAATATCATGCTTAATGAATTGGACAAGGAATTAGAAAAGAGGGGACTTCGATTTGTGCGCTACGCAGATGATTGTGTGATTACGGTCGGAAGCGAGGCAGCCTCTAAGCGTGTGATGTATTCAGTCAGTCGTTTTATTGAGAAACGGCTAGGTTTGAAAGTAAACATGACCAAGACTAAGATTACCAGACCAAGAGAGTTGAAATATCTAGGTTTTGGGTTCTGGAAATCATCAGATGGTTGGAAAAGCCGTCCACATCAAGATAGTGTTCGGAGATTTAAGTTTAAATTGAAGAAACTAACACAGAGGAAATGGAGTATAGACCTAACAAGACGTATTGAGCAACTGAATTTGTCTATTCGAGGATGGATAAACTATTTCTCATTGGGAAATATGAAAAGTATAGTCGCCAGCATAGATGAGCGCTTGCGTACTCGCCTACGAGTGATTATCTGGAAGCAATGGAAGAAGAAATCGAGACGATTATGGGGATTGCTTAAGTTAGGAGTTCCTAAATGGATAGCAGATAAGGTATCTGGCTGGGGCGACCATTATCAATTAGTAGCTCAGAAGTCGGTACTTAAACGTGCTATATCAAAACCAGTCCTGGAAAAACGTGGACTGGTTTCGTGTTTGGATTATTACCTTGAACGACATGCGTTAAAAGTTAGTTGAACCGCCGTATGCCGAACGGCACGTACGGTGGTGTGAGAGGGGCTAGAGATTATCCCCTACTCGATTAACTCCCCTGAAATTTATTTTAATTATGCAAATTTCACGTATTTTTGATGCTGAGACGACGATCCTGGGAACTTTTCAGATATTTTTTTGACTATCTAAATCTATCATTAGAAAAGCTTAGAGCGCCAAAGGATTTGAGCGTTTTTCTGATTTTTAAGACTTTTTCCAGTCTCTTTTTCGATTGAAGATGTAATTATTCTACTAACTAACTAACTTCTTAGTACTAGCCAACAACGATAATCATAATTCCTCCTAAAATTAGGAATAATAAAGGCAATAGTTTTTGTTTTTTCATGTAAAAAACCTCACTTTTGTTTTCTGCTATTTTATGCTAAAATATTAAAAATCAAATTTAATTCCAAAGTTTGTAACTAAAGGGGGAGCGCTACATGTCTAATTCATTTGTCAAGTTGTTAGTCTCTCAATTATTTGCAAATTTAGCAGATATTTTCTTTAGAGTAACAATCATTGCTAACATATACATTATTTCAAAATCAGTAATTGCCACATCACTAGTTCCTATCTTAATAGGAATATCCTCTTTTGTTGCGAGTCTTTTAGTTCCGTTGGTTACTAAAAGGTTAGCGCTAAATAGGGTTTTATCTTTATCTCAATTTGGAAAGACTATATTATTGGCGATACTGGTAGGAATGTTTACCGTAATGCAATCCGTAGCGCCTTTGGTGACCTATCTATTTGTTGTTGCAATTTCCATACTAGATGGTTTTGCAGCACCCGTTTCCTATGCTATTGTGCCACGCTATGCGACCGATTTGGGTAAGGCTAATTCAGCCTTATCAATGACTGGTGAAGCTGTTCAATTGATAGGTTGGGGATTAGGTGGACTCTTGTTTGCAACAATTGGTCTGTTACCTACCACGTTTATCATTTTAGTCTTGTATATCATTTCTAGCTTTCTGATGTTATTTCTTCCTAACGCTGAAGTGGAGGTGTTAGAGTCAGAAACTAATCTTGAAATTTTGCTCAAAGGTTGGAAGTTAGTTGCTAGAAATCCTAGATTAAGACTTTTGTATCAGCAAATTTATTGGAAATTTTTTCAAATACGATTTGGGTTTCTTCCATTATACTTGTTTTTGTAACGGAGTTATTAAATAAAACGGAAAGTTACTGGGGATATTCTAATACAGCATACTCTATTGGTATTATAATTAGTGGCTTAATTGCTTTTAGGCTATCTGAAAAGTTCCTTGCTGCTAAATGGGAAAGTATTCTTTTTCCTCTTGTAGCTATGGCAATAGTGACACTGACTATTCTATATTTTCCAAACGCACAGATGTTTTTATTATTTTCAGCTTTAGTTGGTATGTTATCGCAACTAAAAGAAGTTCCTGAAAGTGTATTTCTTCAGGAAACAGTAGAGGAAAATCATTTAGTTAATGTCTATTCCGTTCTTGAAGTGATTTCTACATTAGCATTTTCAGTATTTGTTTTGCTAATGAGCTATATTACTGAGAGTTTTGGTATTAGCATCAGTTTTTGGCTATCAGCCATTTGTCTGATGATAGAAGCTATTTTAATTTATATCAGACGAGATTATTTTAAATGAGAGAGTGGTTAAAAAGTCTTTAAAAATCAGAAAAGCGCATAGTATCAGGTGTTGAAAAAACTTGATATTGTGTGTTTTATTATGGGAAGATTTACTTCATTGTCTCCTGAAATGGAGTTTTGAAGCAGGATCACTCTATTTGAAAATATACATAGAAAAACTGTATAATCCTTAAAATAAGCTGAAATCTATTGGAAACATACGGTAAACAATTGAAAAGATACTATATAAAGTGGTACAATGGTAGAAAAATAAGCTAGTAAGAATCACTCTTATTTTAGCGAAAAATTACAGAAATGAATGGTTTTTCTTGATGAAACAGAGAAAAGAATTGTACCTCTTTCTTGGTCGGACAGCCTTGTATTTTCTTATCTTTCTAGGGCTGCTTTACTTCTTTAGCTATCTTGGTCAGGGTCAAGGAAGCTTTATCTATAATGAATTTTAACTTGAAGGAGAATCCCTATTGTGTCAAATAAACCAATAGCAGATATGATTGAAACCATTGAGCATTTTGCTCAGACACAGCCTAGCTATCCTGTCTATAATGTTTTGGGGCAGGAACACACTTATGGCGATTTAAAGGCTGATTCGGATAGTTTGGCTGCAGTCATTGACCAACTAGGCTTGCCTGAGAAGTCTCCTGTGGTTGTTTTTGGTGGCCAAGAATATGAAATGTTGGCAACCTTTGTAGCGCTGACTAAGTCAGGTCATGCCTACATTCCAATTGATAGCCATTCGGCCTTGGAGCGAGTTTCAGCTATTTTAGAAGTAGCAGAGCCAAGCTTGATTATTGCCATTTCAGCCTTTCCCTTGGAGCAGGTTTCTACACCAATGATAAATCTAGCTCAGGTTCAAGAAGCCTTTGTTCAAGGGAATAACTATGAAATCACGCATCCAGTCAAGGGAGATGATAATTACTACATTATCTTTACTTCTGGTACGACTGGTAAGCCTAAGGGAGTGCAGATTTCACATGATAATCTCCTCAGCTTTACAAACTGGATGATTATGGATAAGGAATTTGCGACACCGAGTCGTCCGCAAATGCTGGCACAGCCACCTTATTCTTTTGACTTGTCTGTCATGTATTGGGCACCGACCTTGGCACTTGGTGGTACGCTTTTCACTCTTCCTTCAGTCATCACTCAGGACTTTAAGCAACTCTTTGCGGCTATCTTTTCATTGCCAATCGCTATCTGGACATCAACACCATCCTTTGCAGATATGGCCATGTTGTCTGAATACTTCAACAGTGAGAAAATGCCTGGAGTCACGCATTTCTACTTTGATGGTGAAGAATTGACGGTCAAAACAGCTCAAAAACTGCGCGAGCGTTTCCCAAATGCCCGTATCATCAATGCTTACGGCCCAACAGAAGCGACAGTAGCTCTCTCAGCAGTTGCCGTGACAGACGAGATGTTAGCGACTCTCAAACGCCTACCAATCGGCTATACCAAGGCTGATTCTCCAACCTTTATCATTGACGAGGAAGGAAATAAACTGCCAAATGGCGAACAGGGAGAAATCATTGTTTCTGGGCCAGCTGTTTCAAAAGGTTATATGAACAATCCTGAAAAAACAGCAGAAGCCTTCTTTGAGTTTGAAGGTCTGCCAGCCTATCACACAGGCGATGTGGGAACCATGACAGATGAGGGCTTGCTTCTCTACGGCGGACGCATGGACTTCCAGATTAAGTTTAACGGTTACCGCATTGAGTTAGAAGATGTCTCTCAAAACCTCAACAAGTCTCGCTTTATCGAATCTGCTGTCGCAGTACCGCGCTATAACAAGGACCACAAGGTACAAAATCTATTGGCTTATGTCATCTTAAAAGACGGTGTTCGTGAGCAGTTTGAGCGAGATATCGATATTACCAAGGCCATCAAGGAAGACCTGACAGACATCATGATGTCCTATATGATGCCATCTAAATTCCTTTACCGAGACAGTTTGCCACTAACTCCAAATGGAAAGATTGACATCAAAGGATTGATTAACGAGGTGAATAAGAGATGATGGAGTTTTTTCAACAGCTTCCTCATTTAGAGCCATATGGCAATCCTCAGTATTTTGTTTATGTGATTGCTGCAACCTTGCCCATCTTTATAGGTCTCTTTTTCAAGAAACGCTTTGCCTGGTATGAAGTGTTGGTAAGTCTCTTCTTTATTGTCACCATGTTGGTGGGTGGAAAGACCAATCAACTAGCTGCCTTGGGTATTTACCTTTGCTGGGAAATATTGCTCCTGCTTTTCTACAAGCATTATCGAAAAAGCAAGGATGGCAAGTGGGTCTTCTACTTAGTTAGTTTTCTGTCCCTACTTCCGATTATCTTTGTCAAGGTGCAACCAGCTATCAATGGAACGCAGTCTTTGCTTGGGTTCTTGGGAATTTCTTACCTGACCTTTCGTTCGGTTGGGATTATCATCGAGCTGAGAGATGGAGTGATTAAGGATTTTACCCTCTGGGAATTCCTCCGTTTCCTTCTCTTCATGCCAACTTTCTCGAGTGGTCCAATCGATCGCTTTAAGCGATTTAATGAAAATTATCAGGCTATTCCTGAGCGAGATGAGTTGATGGATATGCTGGATGAATCTGTCCGCTATATCATGTGGGGCTTTTTGTATAAGTTTATCCTAGCTCATGTTTTAGGAGAGACCTTACTACCTCCTCTGAAGAATTTAGCCTTGCAGTCAGGTGGCTTCTTTAATCTCTATGCCTTGGCAGTTATGTATACTTTTGGTCTGGAGCTCTTCTTTGACTTTGCAGGTTATTCTATGTTTGCTTTGGCCATCTCAAACTTGATGGGAATCCGTAGCCCTATCAACTTTAACAAGCCCTTTTTATCAAGGGATTTAAAGGAGTTTTGGAATCGCTGGCATATGAGTCTGTCCTTCTGGTTCCGTGACTTTGTCTTTATGCGAATGGTGATGGTGTTAACCAGAAAGAAAGTCTTTAAAAATCGTAATGTAACCTCAAGCATGGCCTACATTGTAAATATGCTGATTATGGGATTTTGGCATGGTGTGACCTGGTACTATATCGCCTATGGACTCTTTCATGGACTAGGCTTGGTCATCAATGATGCCTGGGTTCGCAAGAAAAAAACGCTCAATAAGGAACGGAAAAAAGCAGGGAAGACTGCCCTACCTGAGAATCGCTGGATTCAGTTGCTTGGCATGGTTGTCACTTTCCATGTTGTCATGTTGTCATTCTTAATCTTTTCTGGATTCTTGAATAATCTATGGTTTAAAAAATAAAAGGAAATAAAATATGGATATCAAATCAGAAGTTATTGAAATTATTGATGAGTTGTTTATGGAAGATGTTTCTGACATGATGGATGAAGATCTTTTTGATGCAGGTGTCTTGGATAGTATGGGAACGGTTGAGTTGATTGTGGAGATTGAGAACCGTTTTGACATTCGTGTCCCTGTAACAGAGTTTGGTCGTGACGACTGGAATACAGCTAATAAAATCATAGCTGGTATTGTGGAGCTACAAAATGCTTAAACGCTTATGGATGATCTTCGGACCGGTCTTGATCGCTGGTTTGTTGGTTTTTCTGCTCATTTTCTTTTATCCTACTGAGATGCATCATAATCTAGGAGCTGAAAAGCGTTCAGCAGTGGCTACTACTATCGATAGTTTTAAGGAGCGAAGTCAAAAAGTCAGAGCACTATCTGATCCAAATGTGCGTTTTGTTCCCTTCTTTGGCTCTAGTGAATGGCTTCGTTTTGACGGTGCTCATCCTGCGGTATTAGCTGAGAAATACAATCGTTCCTACCGTCCTTATCTTTTAGGACAGGGGGGAGCTGCATCGCTTAACCAATATTTTGGAATGCAACAGATGTTACCACAGCTGGAGAATAAACAAGTTGTGTATGTTATCTCACCTCAGTGGTTCAGTAAAAATGGCTATGATCCAGCAGCCTTCCAGCAGTATTTTAATGGAGACCAGTTGACTAGTTTTCTGAAACATCAATCTGGGGATCAGGCTAGTCAATATGCAGCGACTCGCTTACTGCAACAGTTCCCAAACGTAGCTATGAAGGATCTGGTTCAGAAGTTGGCAAGTAAAGAAGAATTGTCGACAGCAGACAATGAAATGATTGAATTATTGGCTCGTTTTAATGAACGCCAAGCCTCCTTTTTTGGTCAGTTTTCGGTTAGAGGCTATGTTAACTACGATAAGCATGTAGCTAAGTATTTAAAAATCTTGCCAGACCAGTTTTCTTATCAAGCAATAGAAGATGTTGTCAAAGCAGATGCTGAAAAAAATACTTCCAATAATGAGATGGGAATGGAAAATTATTTCTATAATGAGCAGATCAAGAAGGATTTGAAGAAATTAAAGGATTCTCAGAAAAGCTTTACCTATCTCAAGTCGCCAGAGTATAATGACTTGCAGTTGGTTTTAACACAGTTTTCTAAATCTAAGGTAAACCCGATTTTTATCATTCCACCTGTTAATAAAAAATGGATGGACTATGCTGGTCTACGAGAGGATATGTACCAACAAACGGTGCAGAAGATTCGCTACCAGTTAGAAAGTCAAGGTTTTACCAATATAGCAGATTTTTCTAAGGACGGCGGGGAGCCTTTCTTTATGAAGGACACCATTCACCTTGGTTGGTTGGGTTGGTTGGCTTTTGACAAGGCAGTTGATCCTTTCCTATCCAATCCCACACCAGCTCCGACTTACCATCTGAATGAGCGCTTTTTCAGCAAAGATTGGGCGACTTATGATGGAGATGTCAAAGAATTTCAATAGATAATATAATATAGAAGAGTTCAAGAATGAAACTAGTTTTCACGTTTTTTCTTGACTCTTTTTTTGCTTGTGATATAATTAACTGGTAAACAAAATGTCAAAGAATAGTATTTTTCTCTTAAAAAAGAGAAGTCTAAAAGGAAAGGAGTCAGATATGAGACAGCTAGCAAAGGATATCAATGCTTTTTTGAATGAGGTGATTTTGCAGGCGGAAAATCAGCATGAAATCCTAATAGGTCATTGCACTAGCGAGGTGGCCCTGACCAATACTCAGGAGCATATCCTTATGCTCTTGTCAGAGGAATCTTTAACAAATTCAGAATTGGCCCGTCGTCTCAATGTCAGTCAGGCGGCAGTTACCAAGGCCATTAAGTCTTTGGTCAAGGAAGGGATGTTGGAAACATCTAAAGATTCTAAAGATGCGCGTGTGATTTTTTATCAGTTGACTGACTTGGCTCGTCCAATCGCTGAGGAGCACCACCATCACCATGAGCATACACTTTTAACCTATGAACAAGTGGCGACTCAGTTTACTCCAAATGAACAAAAAGTGATTCAGCGGTTTTTGACTGCTTTAGTAGGAGAAATCAAATAATGAGATATATTACGGTAGAGGATTTGTCCTTCTATTATGATAAGGAGCCTGTTCTTGAACATATCAATTATAGTGTTGATAGTGGGGAATTTGTTACCTTGACTGGGGAAAATGGAGCGGCTAAGACGACGCTCATCAAGGCCAGTCTTGGAATTCTGCAACCACGCATTGGAAAGGTGGCTATTTCAAAGACAAATACGCAAGGTAAGAAATTGAGAATAGCCTATCTTCCTCAACAAATTGCCAGTTTTAATGCTGGTTTTCCAAGTACGGTCTATGAATTTGTCAAGTCGGGTCGCTATCCGAGAAAAGGCTGGTTCCGTCGTTTGAATGCTCATGATGAGGAGCATATCAAGGCCAGTCTGGACTCAGTTGGCATGTGGGAACATCGAGACAAACGCTTGGGGTCTCTATCTGGGGGACAAAAGCAGCGAGCGGTAATTGCGCGTATGTTTGCTTCTGACCCTGATGTGTTTATCCTAGACGAGCCGACAACGGGGATGGATGCAGGAAGTAAAAATGAATTTTACGAACTCATGCACCACAGCGCCCATCATCATGGCAAGGCTGTTTTGATGATTACCCATGACCCTGAAGAAGTTAAGGATTATGCGGATCGCAATATTCATCTAGTCCGTAACCAAGACTCGCCATGGCGTTGTTTCAACGTTCATGAGAATGGCCAGGAGGTGAGCCATGCTTAGTTTATTATCTTACGACTTTATACAACGCGCCTTTTTGGCGGTTATTGCTATGAGTCTTTTCTCACCGGTATTGGGAACCTTCCTCATCTTGCGTCGTCAGAGTTTGATGAGTGATACCCTTAGCCACGTCTCACTTTCAGGTGTAGCCTTTGGTCTGGTTTTGGGGATTTCTCCAACTGTTTCTACTATTGCCATTGTCTTGATTGCGGCGGTCTTTCTGGAGTATCTCCGTACGGTTTACAAGAGCTTTATGGAAATCGGGACAGCTATCCTCATGTCAACAGGTCTGGCTGTTTCTCTGATTGTCATGAGCAAGGGTAAAAGCTCGAGTTCAATGAGTTTGGACCAATATCTCTTTGGTTCGATCGTGACTATCAGTGAAGAACAGGTCATTTCCCTCTTTGTCATTGCGGCGGTTGTTTTGATTTTGACCTTTCTCTTTCTTCGTCCTATGTATATCTTAACTTTTGATGAAGATACGGCCTTTGTGGATGGCTTGCCAGTTCGTACCATGTCCATTCTTTTTAACATGGTGACAGGGGTGGCTATTGCCCTTATGATTCCTGCAGCAGGAGCTCTTCTGGTATCGACCATTATGGTCTTGCCAGCTAGTATTGCCCTGCGTCTGGGGAAAAACTTTAAATCGGTTATGCTGCTTGCCAGTGCGATTGGCTTTTTGGGAATGGTAGCAGGACTTTACATTTCCTACTATGCAGAAACACCTGCAAGTGCAAGTATTACCATTATTTTTGTAACTGTCTTTATACTAATCAGTTTAGTAAGACGTTTTATCAAATAGGAGACGAACGTGAAAAAAATTAGCTTATTACTAGCCAGTCTATGTGCCTTGTTTTTAGTGGCTTGTTCCAATCAAAAACAGGCAGATGGTAAACTCAATATCGTGACAACCTTTTACCCTGTCTATGAATTTACCAAGCAAGTCGCAGGAGATACGGCTAATGTAGAACTCCTAATCGGTGCTGGGACAGAACCTCATGAATACGAACCATCTGCCAAGGCAGTTACCAAAATCCAAGATGCAGATACCTTCGTTTATGAAAATGAAAACATGGAAACATGGGTACCTAAATTGCTAGATACCTTGGATAAGAAAAAAGTGAAAACCATCAAGGCGACAGGCGATATGTTGCTCTTGCCAGGTGGCGAGGAAGAAGAGGGAGACCATGACCATGGAGAAGAAGGTCATCACCATGAGTTTGACCCCCATGTTTGGTTATCACCAGTTCGTGCCATTAAACTAGTAGAGCACATCCGCGACAGCTTGTCAGCAGATTATCCTGATAAAAAAGAGACCTTTGAGAAGAATGCAGCTGCCTATATCGAAAAATTGCAAGCCTTGGATAAGGCTTACGTAGAAGGCTTGTCTCAAGCAAAACAAAAGAGCTTTGTGACTCAACACGCAGCCTTTAACTATCTTGCCTTGGACTATGGACTCAAACAAGTCGCAATCTCAGGACTTTCTCCAGATGCAGAGCCATCAGCTGCTCGCTTGGCAGAATTGACAGAGTATGTCAAGAAAAATAAAATCGCCTATATCTATTTTGAAGAAAATGCCTCACAAGCCCTTGCTAACACACTTTCAAAAGAAGCAGGTGTCAAAACTGATGTCCTCAATCCTTTAGAAAGTCTGACAGAAGAGGACACCAAGGCTGGAGAAAATTACATCTCTATCATGGAGAAAAACCTCAAGGCTTTGAAACAAACAACAGACCAAGAAGGCCCAGCAATCGAGCCTGAAAAGGCAGAGGATACCAAGACAGTCCAAAATGGTTACTTCGAGGATGCAGCTGTCAAGGACCGCACCTTGAGTGACTATGCAGGTAACTGGCAATCAGTTTATCCTTTCCTTGAAGACGGCACGTTTGACCAAGTCTTTGACTACAAGGCTAAGTTGACTGGTAAGATGACCCAGGCTGAGTACAAGGCTTACTATACAAAAGGCTATCAGACAGATGTGACTAAGATTAACATTACTGATAATACTATGGAATTTGTTCAAGGTGGACAAAGCAAGAAATACACTTACAAGTATGTCGGTAAGAAAATTTTGACTTACAAGAAAGGCAATCGTGGCGTGCGTTTCCTCTTTGAAGCCACAGATGCTGACGCTGGACAATTCAAGTATGTTCAGTTTAGTGACCACAATATCGCCCCAGTTAAGGCAGAACATTTCCATATCTTCTTTGGAGGCACAAGCCAAGAAGCCCTCTTTGAAGAAATGGACAACTGGCCAACCTACTACCCAGATAACCTATCTGGCCAAGAAATCGCCCAAGAAATGTTGGCGCATTGATGAGAAATCGACTAGTTCATAAGAGCTAGTCGGTTTTTTGATACTAGATGGCTAACTTCATTATAGACCTTTCAGAACTAAGGGAACCTGAAAAAATAAATAAAACTCTTGAAATATTAGGACTTATATGCTAGAATGTAGTTAGTGTATAAGGTTCATTAGAACACCAAAGCCCCTAACTATGGCCGTAGTTAAGGGCTTTTTTGACGTATCTTAGAGATTTAACGGGTGTTTATAGGCTAGTCATTCGGTCTACTCCTTACTATCTAGCCATCTGCAGATGAAATACAAGATAATTCCAGCTATAACATCCGCTATAATAGTAAGAGCGAGCTCTATGATAAGGCTCATTAGTTTCACCTCCTCTCACGAACCCATAGGAACGTAATCGGTAACCGATGACAAAAATAGTATACCACAATACATTTAGATCATCAAGGTCACTTAATTCTTGAAATATAGGGTCTAGGCGACAAAGTCTTTAAAATCAGAAAAACGCATAATATCAGGTGTGCAAAAACTTGATACTATGCGTTTTATTGTGGGAAGGTTTACTCCATTTTCTCCTGAAATTGAGTTTTTGTCCAGCCTCTGTTTTTAGGGTTGCTGAGAAAATAATGTCATGTGGTGAATATTTGTAAATCAGTCAGCAGACAGAACGAATACTCTTCGAAAATCTCTTCACATCATGTCAGCTTCGTCTTTCCGTATATATGTGACTGACTTCATCAGTTCTATCTACAACCTCAAAACAGTGTTTCGAGCTGACTTCATCAGTTTTCAAATCTGTACTTTGAGCAAGCTGAGACTAGCTTCCTATTTGATTTTCATTGAATATCAGAAACCCATTCTCCATCAAATAATTCGACTGCGTCTAATAATTTTTGATCTGGCACGGTGTCTGAAATAAAGGTTGTGTATTTGGAGAGGGGATTAATTTTAAAAAATCCAGTCTTGTAAAATTTAGAACTATCAATCAGTAAGATGGTTTCATGGGCTTTGTCAATAATATTCTTTTTTGAAATAGCTTGGCTGAGAGAAGCTTCATAAACATATTGGTCATCAATACCTCTTGCTGAACAAAATGCTAAATCGATATTAAAATGATCTAATAAAGAATTTTCCTTATCATAGTTGACCACGGAACAGGATTGATGTTTGACCTCGCCAGATGTGATAAAGATTTTGGAGCTATCTTTAACAGTTTCAGATAGGGTTTGTGCAGTATGTAAACCATTTGTAAAAATAATCAAATTATCAAGTTCAGAAAGATAGGGACAAAGTTCGTAGACAGTCGTACTGGAATCCAGATAGATACACATACCAGACCGAATAAAGTCTTTAGCGAGACTAGCGATTAGTCTTTTTTGCCTAGTACTTTCTCCTTCACGTATTTGATGAGAAAGTTCAATTGTGTTCATAGAGGACAGGGTCACGTATCCGTGCTTTCTTTTGATAAGACCTTGATTTTCTAAGAAAATTAAATCACGACGTAAGGTACTTGTGCTGGAGAAAGTGATTTCTGCCAGCTCTTTTACGGCAATTCTTTTTTTCTTTTTAATAATTTCAATCAATTCAAGTACACGTTCATCTTTTATCATAAGCTCCTCCTAATTTATCATTTCAACTATATTATAGCACAAATTGGAGGAATTTGAATTATTTTTATGAATATTGGGTTAACATTTGAACATTATTCAAGTAAGCGTTCACATATTGAAAAAATAAAACGTGGGGATTATAATAAAGTTAATCAAGGACGAAGAGAGAAGAAAAATGGAAGCGGTTTTAGCAATAGATTTAGGTGCGACTTCTGGAAGAGCAATCGTTGGTTACCTTTCTGAAAATAAACTAGTAATGGAAGAAATAAATCGCTTTTCTAATCTACCTATTAGAGTAAAAGGGCATTTATCTTGGGATATTGACTTTCTACTAGCTAAAATTCTTGAAAGTATCCGCTTGGCTAATACTAGTTACAAGATTTTATCTATCGGTATTGACACATGGGGAGTTGATTTTGGACTGATTGATAATGAAGGTAAGCTGTTATTACAACCTGTTCATTATCGTGATGAAAGAACAAAGGGAGTGTTAAAGGAAATATCTGAAATGACTGAATTAGAAAAACTGTATTCAGAGACAGGAAATCAGATTATGGAGATAAATACCTTGTTTCAACTCTTTAAGGCACGTCAAGAATCTCCTGACTCTTTCTATAAGACCAATAAGATTCTTTTAATGCCAGATTTGTTTAATTATCTCTTGACAGGTAAGTTTGCTACAGAAAAAAGCATTGCTTCAACAACTCAATTATTTGATCCTAGGAGTCAAAATTGGAATCAGAATATCTTAAAACTATTTGAATTGGATTCATCTTTACTTCCTGAAATTGTTTCAGAGGGAAATGTTCTTGGAAGGATAAAAAAGGAGTATGGTTTAGGCGATATTCCTGTTGTGAATGTTTGTAGTCATGATACAGCAAGTGCGATTGTCTCAGTACCTAAGACAGAAGGTAGTTTATTTATTTCATCAGGTACTTGGTCTTTGGTTGGAGTGGAACTTACTTCACCGATTCTTACTACCGAATCCTTCAGTTATGGATTTACAAATGAAGTCGGTAAAGATGGAGTGATTACATTTCTGAAGAATTGTACAGGGTTGTGGATCATAGAGGAACTAAGACGTTCATTTGAACGAAGAGGGAAAGCCTATTCTTTTGATGATATTAGGACAATGGTGGAGAAAGAAAAAGAAAATCTTCCTCTGATTGATACTGAATCAACTGAATTTGCAACAGAATCTGATATGCACAAGACTTTGACAGAATATCTAGCTTATCATCATGAAACTAGAGAGTGGACAGATGGACAACTATTTAAGATTGTTTATGAAAGCCTAGCTGAAACGTATAGGAAAGCGATAGAGTTACTAGAAGAACTAACTCATAAGGTTTATAAGAGGATATATGTGATTGGAGGAGGTGCTAGAGCCAGTTACTTTAACCAAATGATTGCTGATAGAACTGGTAAAGAGGTTCTTACAGGTTCGACTGAGGGTACAGCTGTGGGGAATATTGTTGTGCAGCTCATAGCTATGGGACAATTAAAAGGGATGGAAGAAGCTCACCATGTTATTGAGGAGTTTCTACAATTAGAGAGTTATTACTCCCAAAAGAATTAAAAAGATTGAGAGTTTGTAAATTTGCCTCCCTCCCCCTTCTTAAGTTTTGTACAAGAAGGGGGGATAATTGGTGAATTGAAAAATATTTAGTGTTTTGATATGAGGAGGACAAGAATGTCAGATGTAAAACAAGAATTAATTAAGTATGGCAAGAAGCTAGTAGAAACAGATTTGACGAAAGGAACAGGTGGGAATCTCAGTGTTTTCGATCGTGAAAAACAATTGATGGCAATTACCCCGTCGGGTATTGATTTCTTTGAAATCAAAGAATCCGATATTGTAGTGATGGATATTAATGGAAATGTTGTAGAGGGAGAACGCTTGCCATCTAGCGAATGGTATATGCATTTGATTCAATATCAAACTCGTGATGATATCGATGCAATTATCCATGCTCATACAACTTATGCAACAGTATTAGCTTGTCTCAGAGAACCACTTCCGGCTAGTCATTATATGATTGCAGTGGCAGGGAAAGATGTTCGGGTAGCTGAGTATGCAACATATGGTACGAAAGAATTGGCTGTGAATGCAGCTAAAGCAATGGAAGGTCGTAGAGCAGTTTTACTAGCGAATCATGGAATTTTAGCAGGTGCACAAAATTTATTGAATGCATTTAATATTGTTGAAGAAGTTGAATATTGTGCAAAAATTTATTGTTTAGCTAAGAATTTTGGAGAGCCAGTAGTTCTTCCTGATGAGGAGATGGATTTAATGGCAGAAAAATTTAAAACATACGGTCAGAGAAAATAGGGAGGATATTAATGTTAAAACATATACCGAAAAATATTTCTCCAGATTTATTGAAGACTTTAATGGAAATGGGACATGGAGATGAAATAGTATTAGCTGACGCGAATTATCCTTCTGCCTCATGTGCAAATAAGCTAATTCGTTGTGATGGCGTAAATATTCCAGAATTATTAGATTCCATTCTGTATTTAATGCCATTAGATAGTTACGTCGATAGTTCAATTCAGTTTATGAACGTTGTTTCGGGTGATGATATTCCTAAGATATGGGGTACCTATAGACAGATGATTGAAGGTCATGGTACAGATCTTAAAACGATTACTTATCTTAGAAGAGAAGACTTTTATGAACGTAGTAAGAAAGCTTATGCTATTGTTGCTACAGGAGAAACTTCACTTTATGCTAATATTATCCTTAAGAAAGGAGTAGTTGTTGAAAGAGAAAATGTTTAATAGAGGAATTTTAGTTGCCAGTCATGGTAATTTTGCTAGCGGAGCTCTCATGACCGCAGAAATGTTTGTTGGTGAGACAACAAATGATAGAGTTAGGACATTAGGTTTGATGCCTGGAGAGAATATTGTAGAGTTTGAACATTATTTTAAAAATCAAGTAAATGAACTGTTAGACTCAAATCAAGAGGTTATCGTTTTGACTGACTTGATTGGAGGAAGTCCTAATAATGTGGCTTTGTCACGGTTTTTAAATTTGGATTCAGTTGATATTGTAACAGGGTTTAATATCCCTCTCCTAGTGGAATTAATATCAAGTTATGATTCAAAAATCAATTTAGAAGAAATTGTTCAAAATGCTCAAAATAGTTTGTTTAATGTTAAACAACAACTTAACGTAGAGGAGGAAGAGGATTTATGTCTATAGAGTTTGTTCGTATTGATGACCGTCTGGTACATGGTCAAGTTGTCACTACGTGGCTAAAAAAGTATGATATTGAGCAAGTTATCATTGTTAATGATCGCATCTCAGAAGATAAAACACGACAATCTATTTTAAAGATTTCTGCACCGGTAGGTTTAAAAATTGTTTTCTTTAGTGTAAAACGGTTTGTGGAAGTTTTAAACTCTGTGCCAATAAAAAAGAGAACAATGCTGATATATACAAATCCAAAAGATGTGTATGATTCTATTGAAGGAAATTTAAAATTGGAGTACCTCAATGTAGGACAGATGAGTAAAACGGAGGAAAATGAAAAGGTAACGGGAGGTGTAGCTCTAGGTGAAGAAGACAAATATTATTTTAAGAAAATAGTTGATAAGGGAACGAGAGTTGAAATTCAAATGGTTCCTAATGATAAAGTTACAATGTTGGAAAAATTTTTATAAAAATAATTTAAGGAGGTACAGTATATGCTATTCACACAAGCATTACTGGTGACATTAGTTGGGATTATTGCCACTATTGACTATAATGGACCGTTATTTATGATTCACCGTCCGTTAGTTACAAGTGCAATGGTTGGCTTAGTCTTAGGAGATTTCACCCAAGGTGTTCTTATTGGTTCAGCTCTTGAATTAACTTGGCTCGGTGTAACAGGTATTGGAGGTTACACTCCACCAGATACTATTTCAGGTGCGATTATTGGTACTGCATTTGGTATTTTATCTGGTCAAGGAGAAACTGCTGGTATCGCTATAGCAGTTCCAATTGCAGTTGCTACCCAACAGTTGGATGTTCTTGCAAAAACTTTAGATGTTTATTTTGTGAAAAAAGCTGATAATGATGCTAAAAACGGAGATTATTCAAAGATCGGTTTTTATCATTATTCAAGTTTGGTTTTAATCACGTTATTTAAAATTGTACCAATTTTCCTAGCTATTATGCTTGGAGGGGAATATGTGGCAGACTTGTTTGCTAAGGTTCCACCAATCGTTATGCAGGGACTTAACTCTGCAGGTGCTTTACTACCTTCAATTGGTTTTGGTATGCTTTTAAATATGATGCTCAAGAAAAATATGTGGGTATTCTTGTTGATTGGATTCATTTGTTCTGTGTATGGAGGAATGTCAACCATTGGGATCTCACTAGTTGGTATTGCGGTAGCATACTTCTACGATATGATTGGAAGTAAACCACAAGAAACAACTTCAAGTAGTGATGTTGAGGAGGATCTTGATCTATGATGAATAATAAAGTAACTAAAGTTGAACTTAAAAAAGTTTTCAAACGAAGTTTTATGTATGGTTCTTCATGGAACTATGAGAGAATGCAGAACCTAGGTTTTCTATATACAATTCTTCCAGTATTGAAAAAACTATACCCAGACAAAGATTCAGCTTCTCCTGCAATGAAACGTCACCTTGAGTTTTTCAATACTCATCAAACAGCGGCACCATTTATTCTTGGAGTTACTTCCGCTATGGAAGAACAAGAAGGAAATGAAGGTGCAGCTTCAATTACTGGTATTAAAGTTGGCTTGATGGGGCCACTGGCTGGTCTAGGAGATAGTTTGTTCTGGCTGACACTAGTTCCTATCTGTTTTAGTATTGGTGCGTCTTATTCTAAAGACGGCGGTGCTTTAGGTATCTTTATCGCCTTAATATTGTTTAATATTATTAATATTCCTGTTAAATATTTCGGTTTGAAATATGGGTATACTAAGGGTTCTAGTCTTATCCAAGAAAATAATACAAAAGGAACATTGAATCGCGTTACGAGTATGGCGACAGCATTAGGGCTAGTACTAGTGGGTGGTTTGATTCCATCAATGGTTGGTATTAATTTTGGATTAGAATTTAAGCAGGGGGAACTTGTTATTTCTGTTCAAGAAATGATTACAAAATTAATTCCAGGATTTATCCCTATGGCTTTGACTTTATTAATGTGTAAATTAATTAGAAAAGGAAAGAATCCGGTTGTACTAATCTTTAGTGTTATGGCTATTGGAGTTATCCTAGTTGTTTTAGGAATTTTGAAGTAGTAGAAAGTGTGGAGGTGGTATTTGGGATATCACCTCCATTTTGGAAGAGAGGTAAAGAGTGAAATTATGGTATAAGAAAGCTGCCTCAAATTGGAATGAAGCCTTGCCGATTGGGAACGGTCATTTAGGTGGTATGATTTATGGTTCAGCTACAAAAGAATGTATTCAACTAAACGATGAGACTATTTGGTATAGAGGAAAGTCAGATAGAAATAATCCAGACTCACTATTGCATCTTAAAAAAATTCGGGAATATCTTTTAGATGGAGAAATTCAGAAAGCCGAAGAATTGATAAAGTTAACAATGTTTGCTACCCCAAGAGATCAAAGCCACTATGAATTACTTGGGGAACTTTACATTGAGCATATAGATATTCAGTCTTGTGCTCTTTCATTGTATGAAAGAGAGCTAGATTTAGATACAGCTATTTCTAATGTTGTGTTTGAGCCTAATAGTTGTAATTTACAAATAAAAAGAGAATATTTTACGAGTTTTAATAAGAATATTTTATGTTGCCGTATAGTGTCATCAGTTCAAAACACATTAAATTTAAACATTAATTTGGGTAGAAATAAACGGTTTAATGATGAAGTATCTAAACTGGATTCAAGTACAATTTTAATGTCGGCCTCTGCTGGAGGTAGAAAAGGTGTTCAGTTTAAAGTAGTATGTCATTCTAAGGTTACGGATGGTGAAGTAAGTGTATTGGGAGAGACAATAGTTATTCGGAATGCTACAGAGGTATTTCTTTATCTCAAATCAATGACGGATTATTGGGGAAATATAGATATTTCTTCTCTTCAGGGAGAATTTAGTAGTATTGATTACTTTACAGAAAAAGATGAACATGTAAAAAAATATCAGGAGCAATTTAATAGAGTTGATTTTAAACTAGACTATAGTAAAGATTGTCTTAGCATTCCAACGAATCTACTTCTTGAAAACACTAAAAAGTATAGTAACTACTTGACTAACTTGTTATTTCATTATGGAAGATATCTGTTAATATCGTCTAGTCAACCGAATGGTTTACCTGCCAATCTTCAAGGAATATGGTGTGATGAATTAAATCCAATTTGGGGTTCTAAATATACGATTAATATTAATACTCAAATGAATTATTGGATGGTAGGTCCATGTGATTTACCAGAAGTAGAATATCCATTATTTGATATGCTCGAAAGAATGAGAGAACCGGGAAGACTAACCGCTAAGAAAATGTATGGAGCTAGAGGTTTTACAGCACATCATAATACGGATGGTTTTGGCGATACGGCTCCCCAATCTCATGCCATGGGGGCTGCAATTTGGGTATTAACTATTCCATGGTTATGTACTCATATTTGGGAACACTATTTATATTTCCAAGATGAGCGTATTCTTACGGAACATTTTGAAATGATAAAAGAAGCATTTCTTTTCTTTGAAGATTATTTATTTGAGGTGGATGGCTACTTGATGACAGGTCCAAGTGTCTCACCGGAAAATAAATATCGCTTAAAAAATGGTATTGAAGGAAATGCTTGTCTATCATCTACAATTGATAATCAAATTCTAAGATATTTTTGTGATTCATGCATTGGCATTGCAAAACAATTAGGAGACAATTCGGATTTTATTAGTCGTGTGAAGGAGTTAAAAAAGAAACTACCTAAAACAAAAATAGGTAGTAATGGGCAAATCCAAGAATGGTTAGAAGATTATGAAGAAGTAGAGCCTGGGCATAGACACATTTCACCTCTATTTGGGCTTTATCCTTATAATGAGATTGATATTCATAAAACTCCGGAATTAGCAGAAGCAGCTAAAATCACTATCAATAGGAGATTATCAAACGCTAATTTTTTATCTTCACAGGAGAGGGAGCAAGCGATTAATAATTGGTTAGTAAGTGGTTTGCATGCTAGTACACAAACAGGTTGGAGTGCTGCATGGCTGATTCATTTTTTTGCGAGACTATATCAAGGTGAACCTGCTTATAACCAGATTAATGGTTTGTTAAATAATGCGACTCTTGGCAATTTATTTCTTGACCATCCACCATTTCAAATTGATGGTAATTTAGGTTTGGTGAGTGGAATTTGTGAATTATTAGTACAGAGCCATCATAATTGGTTATCACTAATTCCAGCTTTACCTTCTGCTTGGTCAGAAGGAGAAGTGAAAGGTTTCAGAGTAAGAGGAGGATATAAGGTATCGTTTGCTTGGAAAAATGGGGATATAACATTCCTAAAATTGGAAGGAGGAAACAAAGATCAAAAAGTAAGAGTAAGAATATATGGCAAAAATACTGATGTACAAAATATTGAATTGGTATTTAATTCAGAAAAAATTATTGAGTTAAATTTTTAGGTATAAGTCATGAATAAAGAAAAAATAAAAAGAAAATTAATCACAATATTGTTTGTATGTATTGGGATGTTATGTTTTGGATTGTTAGCAGGAGTTAAGGCTGATAATCGTGTTCAAATGAGAACGACGATTAATAATGAATCGCCATTGTTGCTTTCTCCGTTGTATGGCAATGATAATGGTAACGGATTATGGTGGGGGAACACATTGAAGGGAGCATGGGAAGCTATTCCTGAAGATGTAAAGCCATATGCAGCGATTGAACTTCATCCTGCAAAAGTCTGTAAACCAACAAGTTGTATTCCACGAGATACGAAAGAATTGAGAGAATGGTATGTCAAGATGTTGGAGGAAGCTCAAAGTCTAAACATTCCAGTTTTCTTGGTTATTATGTCGGCTGGAGAGCGTAATACAGTTCCTCCAGAGTGGTTAGATGAACAATTCCAAAAGTATAGTGTGTTAAAAGGTGTTTTAAATATTGAGAATTATTGGATTTACAATAACCAGTTAGCTCCGCATAGTGCTAAATATTTGGAAGTTTGTGCCAAATATGGAGCGCATTTTATCTGGCATGATCATGAAAAATGGTTCTGGGAAACTATTATGAATGATCCGACATTCTTTGAAGCGAGTCAAAAATATCATAAAAATTTGGTGTTGGCAACTAAAAATACGCCAATAAGAGATGATGCGGGTACAGATTCTATCGTTAGTGGATTTTGGTTGAGTGGCTTATGTGATAACTGGGGCTCATCAACAGATACATGGAAATGGTGGGAAAAACATTATACAAACACATTTGAAACTGGAAGAGCTAGGGATATGAGATCCTATGCATCGGAACCAGAATCAATGATTGCTATGGAAATGATGAATGTATATACTGGGGGAGGCACAGTTTATAATTTCGAATGTGCCGCGTATACATTTATGACAAATGATGTACCAACTCCAGCATTTACTAAAGGTATTATTCCTTTCTTTAGACATGCTATACAAAATCCAGCTCCAAGTAAGGAAGAAGTTGTAAATAGAACAAAAGCTGTATTTTGGAATGGAGAAGGTAGGATTAGTTCATTAAACGGATTTTATCAAGGACTTTATTCGAATGATGAAACAATGCCTTTATATAATAATGGGAGATATCATATTCTTCCTGTAATACATGAGAAAATTGATAAGGAAAAGATTTCATCTATATTCCCTAATGCAAAAATTTTGACTAAAAATAGTGAGGAATTGTCTAGTAAAGTCAACTATTTAAACTCGCTTTATCCAAAACTTTATGAAGGAGATGGGTATGCTCAGCGTGTAGGTAATTCCTGGTATATTTATAATAGTAATGCTAATATCAATAAAAATCAGCAAGTAATGTTGCCTATGTATACTAATAATACAAAGTCGTTATCGTTAGATTTGACGCCACATACTTACGCTGTTGTTAAAGAAAATCCAAATAATTTACATATTTTATTGAATAATTACAGGACAGATAAGACAGCTATGTGGGCATTATCAGGAAATTTTGATGCATCAAAAAGTTGGAAGAAAGAAGAATTAGAGTTAGCGAACTGGATAAGCAAAAATTATTCCATCAATCCTGTAGATAATGACTTTAGGACAACAACACTTACATTAAAAGGGCATACTGGTCATAAACCTCAGATAAATATAAGTGGCGATAAAAATCATTATACTTATACAGAAAATTGGGATGAGAATACCCATGTTTATACCATTACGGTTAATCATAATGGAATGGTAGAGATGTCTATAAATACTGAGGGGACAGGTCCAGTCTCTTTCCCAACACCAGATAAATTTAATGATGGTAATTTGAATATAGCATATGCAAAACCAACAACACAAAGTTCTGTAGATTACAATGGAGACCCTAATAGAGCTGTGGATGGTAACAGAAATGGTAATTTTAACTCTGGTTCGGTAACACACACTAGGGCAGATAATCCCTCTTGGTGGGAAGTCGATTTGAAAAAAATGGATAAAGTTGGGCTTGTTAAAATTTATAATCGCACAGATGCTGAGACTCAACGTCTATCTAATTTTGATGTGATTCTATATGACAATAATAGAAACGAAGTTGCTAAGAAACATGTTAATAATTTGTCGGGTGAATCTGTTAGTCTAGATTTCAAAGAAAAAGGAGCAAGGTATATTAAAGTTAAATTACTAACGAGTGGAGTGCCTTTGAGTTTAGCAGAAGTAGAGGTTTTTAGAGAATCAGATGGTAAGCAATCTGAAGAGGATATAGATAAAATAACAGAAGATAAAGTAGTCTCTACAAATAAGGTAGCTACTCAAAGTTCAACCAATTATGAGGGTGTAGCTGCTTTAGCAGTTGATGGTAATAAAGATGGAGATTACGGACATCATTCGGTGACTCATACTAAGGCAGATTCTAACGCTTGGTGGCAGGTCGATCTGGGAGAAGAGTTTACGGTTTCTAAAGTTGATATTTATAATAGAACAGATGCCGAACCTCAGCGTTTATCTAATTTTGATGTTATTTTTCTATCTTCATCAGGAGAAGAAGTTTTTAGAAGACATTTTGATAAAGTAGTTGATGGTTTGTTATCTTTAAAAGTACCTTCTGTAGGGGCTAAGCTAGTCAAAATAGAATTAAAATCAGCAGCTATTCCGTTAAGTTTAGCGGAAGTTGAAGTCTATGGTTCAAAGAGAACTCCGAAGAAACTTTCTAATATTGCATTAACAAAAGAAACTCGACAGAGTTCAACGGATTACAATGGTTTTTCTCGTCTAGCAGTTGATGGAAATAAAAACGGAGATTATGGTCATCATTCAGTGACTCATACCAAAGAAGATTCTCCTTCATGGTGGGAGATAGATTTAGCACAAACCGAAGAATTAGAAAAGTTAATTATTTATAATAGAACAGATGCTGAAATTCAGAGATTATCAAATTTTGATATTATTATATATGATTCAAATGATTATGAAGTTTTTACACAACATATTGACAGTTTAGAAAGCAATAATCTATCCATAGACTTAAAAGGACTGAAGGGAAAAAAGGTTAGAATTTCTTTGAGAAGCGCAGGAATTCCTTTAAGTTTAGCAGAGGTAGAGGTTTATACTTATAAGTAATTTTAAAAATTATCACCCAGGCTACCGTAAATATAATGGAGATGGTAGTATGAAAGAAACAGAAAAATAAGAGGAAAATAGTATGATTCAACATCCACGTATTGGGATTCGTCCGACTATTGATGGTCGTCGTCAAGGTGTACGCGAATCACTTGAAGTGCAAACAATGAACATGGCTAAAAGTGTGGCAGATTTGATTTCAAGCACATTGAAATATCCAGATGGGGAACCTGTGGAATGCGTGATTTCTCCATCTACTATTGGCCGTGTACCAGAGGCTGCAGCTTCCCATGAGTTGTTTAAAAAATCAAATGTTTGCGCAACAATTACAGTTACACCATGCTGGTGTTATGGTAGTGAAACTATGGATATGTCTCCAGATATTCCTCATGCTATTTGGGGATTTAATGGGACAGAACGCCCAGGAGCTGTCTATCTTGCAGCTGTACTAGCTTCACATGCTCAAAAAGGGATTCCAGCCTTTGGGATTTATGGAAGAGATGTTCAGGAAGCTAGTGACACAGATATTCCAGAAGATGTCAAAGAAAAACTTTTACGCTATGCGCGTGCAGCTCTTGCAACTGGCTTGATGAGAGACACTGCTTACCTATCAATGGGTAGTGTTTCGATGGGGATTGGTGGTTCTATTGTAAATCCGGATTTCTTCCAAGAATACCTAGGAATGCGAAATGAATCGGTAGATATGACGGAGTTCACGCGCCGTATGGACCGTAGTATTTACGACCCTGAAGAGTTCGAACGTGCGCTCAAATGGGTGAAAGAAAACGTAAAAGAAGGATTCGACCATAACCGTGAAGACCTTGTTTTAAGCCGTGAAGAAAAAGATAGACAATGGGAATTTGTTATTAAGATGTTCATGATTGGACGTGACTTAATGGTTGGTAACCCAAGACTTGCTGAACTTGGTTTTGAGGAAGAAGCAGTTGGTCACCATGCTTTAGTAGCTGGTTTCCAAGGTCAACGTCAGTGGACAGACCATTTTCCAAATGGAGATTTTATGGAAACTTTCCTCAATACTCAGTTTGACTGGAATGGTATTCGAAAACCATTTGTATTTGCGACAGAGAATGATTCACTAAATGGTGTGTCTATGCTCTTTAATTATCTATTAACAAATACTCCACAAATCTTTGCTGATGTGCGTACTTATTGGAGCCCAGAGGCTGTTAAACGTGTAACGGGACATACTTTAGAGGGTCGTGCTGCAGCTGGCTTCTTACATCTAATCAACTCTGGTTCTTGTACATTGGATGGTACAGGTCAAGCTACTCGAGATGGCAAACCTGTTATGAAACCATTCTGGGAGTTGGAAGAAAGTGAAGTGCAGGCTATGCTTGAAAATACAGACTTCCCACCAGCAAACCGCGAATACTTCCGTGGAGGAGGATTCTCAACTCGTTTCTTGACGAAGGGGGATATGCCAGTAACAATGGTACGTCTCAATCTTCTAAAAGGGGTTGGTCCAGTGCTACAAATTGCAGAAGGTTATACACTTGAACTTCCTGAAGATGTTCACCATACTTTAGATAATCGTACAGATCCAGGATGGCCAACTACTTGGTTTGCTCCACGTTTGACAGGAAAAGGTGCTTTCAAGTCTGTCTATGACGTCATGAATAATTGGGGAGCTAATCACGGAGCCATAACATATGGACACATTGGAGCAGACTTGATTACCTTGGCTTCTATGTTGAGAATTCCTGTCAATATGCATAATGTACCTGAGGAAGATATCTTTAGACCTAAAAATTGGTCCTTATTTGGAACAGAAGATCTAGAATCAGCAGACTATTGTGCATGTCAGTTGTTGGGACCACTACATAAATAAAACTTGTTTATATAGGAGGTGAACTTACGTCCCTCCTATCCTTTTAAAAAGATTTGTTAAACAATTCACAAATAATTAAAAACGAATACAAAAAGTAATATAATGATGTTAAATAGATAGCGCGGAGGCGCAGGAGGAAAATTATATGGCTACATTTTATGTTCCGGCAGTCAACCTTATTGGAAAAGGTGTTGTAAATGAAGTGGGTCCTTATATCAAGGAACTTGGCTATAAAAAGGCACTTTTGGTTACAGATAAGTACATCGAAGGCAGTGATATTTTACCTAAGACTTTAAAACCACTGGATACAGAAGGAATCGAATATGTCATCTTTAGCGATGTAGAGCCAAACCCTACTTGTAAAAATGTCACAGATGGGGTAGCTGCTTTGCAAGAACATGGCTGTGACTTTATCATCAGTCTTGGCGGGGGTTCTCCACAGGATGCAGCTAGTTGTATTTCTATCATGGCTACAAATGGTGGAAGACCACAGGATTATGAAGGGCTTCATAAGTCTGCTAAAAAAGGCTTGCCAGTTGTGGCTATCAATACAACGGCAGGAACTTCTGCAGAAATCACTATTAACTATGTGATTACTGATGAAGAACGCAAGGTTAAGATGGTAATGGTTGACAAGAATAGCCTTGCTCTTATCTCTGTTAATGACCCGGAACTCATGCTTTCCAAACCTAAAGGCCTGACTGCTGCTACTGGTATGGATGCTCTGACTCACGCTGTTGAAGCTTTGGTAACACCTGGTGCTTATGATGTAACCAAGAAACTGTCTATTGGTGCTATTGAGCTTATCAAGGAATATCTTCCTCGTGCTGTAGAAAATGGACATGATATTGAAGCGCGTGAAGGTATGGTCAATGCCATCTTCCTTGGTGGTATGAGCTTTAATAATGCTGGTCTTGGTTATGTTCACTCAATGGCTCACCAACTCGGTGCAGTATATAATTTGCCACATGGCGTGTGCTGTGCCATGTTGCTACCAGTTATAGAACGTGAAAATGCTAAACGTGTACCAGAAGCTTTCCGCAATGTTGCCAAAGCCTTGGGACTTCATGTAGAAGGTAAATCAGATCAAGAATGTGCCGATTATGCGATTGCTGAGATTGAGAAGCTTTCTGAGACAGTAGGTATTCCTAAGAAACTGACTGAACTTGGTATTGAAGAAAAAGATTTCGACTTTGAATACCTTTCTAAGAATGCCTTGATTGATGCCTGCGCACCAGGAAATCCATTTATGCCAACCTTAGAAGAAACGATTGCCTTTTATAAAGAGTTATTTTAGCAAGAGATTGGACGACAATAGGACAATTCACCTCTAATTATTGACATTTCAGGAAAAATCGCAGTAAAAACGGCACAGCCTTCTTTAAATGTGCTATAATACTAGAAAAATACTTGTGGAGGTTCCATTATGGCAATATTTTTCATGATTTTTCTGATTGTTTGTGTGCTCCTATTGGTGATAGTCACACTGAGTACAGTTTATGTGGTTCGTCAGCAGTCGGTGGCGATTATTGAACGCTTTGGGAAATACCAAAAGGTTGCTAATAGCGGTATTCATATTCGCTTGCCTTTTGGGATTGACTCGATTGCAGCACGGATTCAGTTGCGCTTGTTGCAAAGTGATATTGTGGTTGAGACTAAGACCAAGGACAATGTGTTCGTTATGATGAATGTAGCGACTCAGTACCGTGTCAACGAGCAGAGCGTGACAGATGCTTACTATAAACTCATACGTCCAGAATCTCAGATTAAATCTTATATCGAAGATGCTCTTCGCTCTTCTGTTCCAAAATTAACCTTGGATGAATTGTTTGAGAAAAAAGATGAGATTGCCCTTGAAGTTCAACACCAAGTAGCAGAAGAAATGACCACTTACGGCTACATTATCGTGAAAACCTTGATTACCAAGGTCGAACCAGATGCAGAAGTTAAGCAATCTATGAATGAAATCAATGCGGCGCAACGTAAGCGGGTCGCAGCACAAGAATTGGCGGAAGCTGACAAGATTAAAATTGTCACTGCAGCTGAAGCCGAAGCAGAAAAAGACCGCCTTCATGGTGTGGGGATTGCCCAACAACGTAAGGCAATTGTGGATGGATTGGCAGAGTCTATCACCGAACTCAAGGAAGCCAATGTTGGCATGACAGAAGAACAAATCATGTCTATCCTCTTGACCAACCAGTATTTGGATACCTTGAATACCTTTGCCTCTAAAGGAAATCAAACCATCTTTTTACCAAATACTCCAAATGGTGTGGATGATATCCGTACACAAATCTTGTCAGCCCTTCGCGCTGAGAAGAAATAATAGACTAATACTCTTCGAAAATCTCTTCAAACTACGTCAGCGTCGTCTTGCCGTATAGATGTTACTGACTTCGTCAGTTCTATCTGCAACCTCAAAACAGTGTTTTGAGCTGACTTCGTCAGTTCTATCCACAACCTCAAAACAGTGTTTTGAGCTGACTTCGTCAGTCTTATCTACTACCTCAAAACGGTGTTTTGAGCAACCTGTAGCTAGTTTCCTAGTTTGCTCTTTGATTTTCATTGAGTATAAAGAGCTTGGCAACAGGCTCTTTTTGTATTGCGTTTATTAAGAAAAACAAAAAACATCGATATACATTTAACTAAAAATTATTGTATGTTATCTCCCTTAATTAGGAATGATAAGGGAATAACTAGAAAGATTTGTGAATACAAACTATTTCTGATATACAAAATATACAGTAATAATGAATGATGGGAGATGGGATGAAAGAATTTCAATTTGAGAGAAAGCAGCGTTTTTCTTTGAGGAAATATGCAATAGGAGCTTGTTCGGTCTTGCTAGGAACGAGTTTATTTTTTGCTGGTATGGGTGCTCAGCCTGTACAGGATACAGAAACGAGTTCAGCACTAATTTCAAGTCATTATTTGGATGAGCAGGATTTATCTGAAAAGCTGAAATCTGAGTTGCAATGGTTTGAATTAGAAAACAAGCTTTTGAACTTATGGGAGCATTAGGTTACTATGAAGGATTTGTTCCTTATGTTTCAAATCAATACCAAAACCAAGCTGAAGAAGAATACAAACCGCTATCTGATAAATATATTTTCGAAAAAATCTTAGGAAAAACATATGCAGCCTTCAAAAAAGATCAAATTAATGAGCGTGTCGAGAAATTAGGTAAGTTAAAACCTATTACAATAAATTACAACGGAAAATCAGAAGTAATTGATAGTAAAGAAAAATTACAAGAGCTTATGAATAAAGCCGTTAAAGACGAAGTGGCTCAAATATAGTAAAATGAAATAAGAACAGGACAAATCGATCAGGACAGTCAAATCGATTTCTAAAAATGTTTTAGAAGTAGAGGTGTACTATTCTAGTTTCAATATACTATAAAATCAGGCAATACCACGGCTAAAAAGTTTGAGTTTATCGAAATACCAGTGCAAAAACTGAAAAAAGCAATTTATAAAGCTCATCTCAAAGATTCAGATGACTTTAGACCAGAAACATCCACACCAAATCTTTTTGAAAGCTGTTTGAAGCTTTGTCCTTGCTTTCTTAGTTCATAGATCTGAACTTTATCTTCATAACTCAATTTCATAATAAAACACCCCAAAAGTTAGATTTATTCTGTCTAACTTTTGGGGTGCAGTTCATTAATCGGTCGATTTTTTTTGTAGAAACAGTTGCCTGATTAAGTTGCAAGTCGATAGACGGCTTCGGCATAAATATCCATAGCACGGTACAAATCTTCTAGAACGGCACATTCATTTGCCTGATGTTCTGTCTGCTTCGCTCCTGGGAATAAGGCGCCGAAGGCTACACAATTTGGCATGGTGCGAGCAAAAGTGGCACCACCGGATGAAATAGCAGGACTGTTATCGCCAGTCTTTTCTTGGTAGATTTGCATCAGTGTGCTAACGAGTTTACTGTCTTTTGCGACGTATAGAGGCGCTAGATAGTCAAACTCTTCGTAGCGGAGTTGGTAGTTTTGTGCACATCTTGTAAGCAACTCTACTAGTTCTTCCTTGTCAGCTAAGACAGGAGTCCGAATGTCAATACGGATTTCAGAACGTTCATGATTGATCATGAGACCTGCGACATTAAAGGATAGGTGACCAGAAGGTTCATCTGCTATATCACCAAAGATTTGTCTTCCTGTGCCGTCTTGACCTGCTTGTGTTGCAAGAAAACTGAGAGCAGGGTGTTCTTGGAGAGGAGCAAGAATGGTAGCTAGTCGGATGACAGCATTGATACCTTGACTAGCATCCTTAGCATGCTTTGGCACTCCGAGAACCGTTACGGTTTGTTCAGTGGTTTGGTAATCATAACCAGCTTCTTTGAGACCGTTACAAACCTGTTCATAGAGGAGACCTTGGTAGTTGGCCTTGTCTGGTACAACGTTAAAGGCGCCTCCTACTTCAAGCTCTAGTTGATCCGATCCCGGGCCATGAAGTTTGACCTGTAGAAGCCCTTTTTCAGCATAGGTCAGAGGAAAAGATGAGTCAGGTGCAAAGCCCATACTGGCCTGTTCTTCGATGGTATTGTAGCGTGCCATGCAGCGCCAGAGGGTTTCCTCATCGGTACCAAAGATAAAGCGTACGCGCTTTTTGAACTGAATACCTTGGTCCAGCAAGCTTTTTACTGCATAGAGAGCTGCGAGCGAAGGGCCTTTATCATCTTGGACACCACGTCCGAATACCCAGCCGTCTTTGATAGTTGCTTCAAATGGCGGTGTCTGCCAATCTGCTTCATCACCTGATGGAACAACATCCAAATGACAGAGAATGGCCAGAAGCTCTGCTCCCTGACCGATTTCTGCATATCCGTAATAACCTTTAGGGTCAAGATAGGTAGTGAAACCTATGTCTCGACAAATCTCTAAAGTTTTTTCTAGGACATCTTGGATTGCTTGTCCAAAAGGTGTTCCATTTTCTCCTTCATTGAGTACTGAAGGATAGGAAATCAAGGTTTTTAATGATATAAGAAATTCATCTTTAACTTGATTTGTTATATCTATTTTCATGGAATCACCTCACTCACTATTTTATAGGAATGGAAGGAAGGTTCCAAGGAGAAGAAGGGCGATGGTCACTACAATAATAGCGACTACGAGTTTGCCCATGAATTTCCACCAAGTACCAATGTTGATACGTCCAAGTGCAAGAGCTCCCATCACAATACCAGATGTTGGTGCAATCAAGTTCAAGACACCTGAAGCAGATTGGTAAGCAGTGATAATCAAGCTAGGACGGACATTTACAAATTCTCCAAGTGGAGCCATGATACCCATAGTTGCGCTGGCAAGACCAGATGAAGATGGGATCAAGAATGACATAGGTAGATAGAAGATATAAGTTACAACGATAAAGACTTGTGAAGATAGACCGCTCAAGCCTTCTTTACCCCAGTTGAGGATTGTATCGGTAATCATACCGTCGTTCATGATAACTTGAATACCACGAGCAATCGCTACGATCAAGGCAACACTGAGCAAGTCAGCAGCACCATTCATGAAGGAAGAGATAATCTTATCTTCTTTAAGACCATAAATAACACCAATCAGGATACCCATAAAGGCAAAGAGCATGGCGCCTTCTGGGAAGTACCAAGTACCTAGTGCAGAAGTAGATGAACCGACAATATTACCAATAACTGGAAGACCAGTCAACCAAGCATTAAAGTCATCAAAAATGGTAACGCCAAGGTCTGTCCATGGAATGAAGCTCAATACCATCAAGATGAATGTCAACACAAATAAGAAGAGAACTGATTTTTGTTTGCTGCTAAGTGTAGATTCTACAGATGAAGATTCTTCTACGTTAAAGTGTTTCAAATCTTCTTTGCGAGTACTATAAACCAGTGACTTAGTCGGATCTTTTTGAATCTTATCCGCATAACGGTAAACAAACCAAGTACTAAGAGCAGTCAAGGTAACCCAGAAAATCAGACGAAGTACGATACCGTCCCCTGTACCAACTCCCGCAGTCGCTGAAGCAATACCTGTCGCAAATGGATTCAGAGTAGATGCCAAACAGCCGATTTGAGAACCGAGCAAAATAATTGCAACACCAGTCAGGCTATCAAAACCAACGGCCATCATAACTGGCACAAGGAGTGGATAGAAGGCCATTGTTTCTTCCCCCATACCATAAGTTGTACCACCGAGGGCAAACAAAGGCATCAGTACCAAAATTAACATTTTTTCGCGGCCCTTATACTTCTTCACGATAGAGGCAATCCCTACGTCAAGAGCACCAGTTTTGTTGACAATGCCAAGGAAACCACCAACCATAAGGATGAAGAAGGCTACATCAATCGCTGCGCTCGTTTCTTTAATGAGCGAACCTTCCTCTGGATGAGTACCTAGCATAGCCCGAATCGGTGCCATGAGGACATCCCAAATCCCTTGTGGATTTTGAGGCTGAGTCTCGTAAATACCTTCTATAAAGGCCCCCGCAGGGATAAACCAAGTTAGTACTGCCATAATAGCAATGATTATCAATAATACGGTGTAAGATGAAGGCATCTTAAACCCTTTTTTAGCTTTTTCACTCATTTGTTTTTCCTCCTGATGTCTAACAAAGTGTAAAAAACCAACTACTTTCTTAAATAAACATTTAAGAAAACGCTTTCTATTTATATTTGTTTTACCATATTAAAGTCTAAAAAACTAATATCTTTTGAAATATTGTACATGTTTTCAAGAATAATTTCTAATTTGATATAAAGATACTAGAAATAGAATACATCTTATTAGTAAAACAACTTATCCTTTTTCAATAATTGTTCCACTTTCAGATTCAATCAAGGCGCCTAGATTTTCAAGGGAAGTAATAACTGCTTTTCCTTCTGGACGACCATTGACAAAAGCGATAGCTGCTTCTACTTTTGGAAGCATGCTACCTGGTGCAAACTGATCTTGTTTGATATATTCTTCCAGCTGGGCAACATTCACATGTTCCAATTTTTCCTGGTTTGGCTTGTTGTAGTTAACAAATACATAATCTACACCTGTCAAAACGATGAAGAGGTCTGCATCAACCAATTCTGCCAAACGTTGGGAAGCGAAGTCTTTATCAATAACCGCTTCGACACCAGTCAAATGTCCATTGTTTTCTTTGACGACGGGAATACCGCCACCACCTGCAGCTACGACGACTTGACCACTATTTAAAAGAGTACGGATGGTTTCAATTTCTTTGATGTCAACAGGTTTTGGTGAGGCAACGACCTTACGCCAGCCACGGCCAGCATCTTCCTTGAAAGTCGCTCCGCTCTTTTCGGCTTCTGCTTTTGCTTCTTCTTCTGAATAGAAAGGACCGATTGGTTTACTCAAGTTAACAAAAGCTGGATCATTTTTATCTACGATAACTTGCGTTACAACAGAGGCAACATTTTTTTCGATGCCTTCATCCAAGAGAGCATTTTGCAAAGCATTTTTCAACCAGAAACCGATGCTACCTTCTGTCATAGCGACAAGTGAGTCGAGTGGGAAGGCAGGGTTCTTTTCAGAGTCTGATGCCAAATGTTGGAGCAAGAGATTCCCAACTTGAGGTCCATTACCGTGAGTGATAATCAAATCATCTCCATTTTTAATCAATTTTACAAGATGCTTAGCTGTTTCAACTAAAGCTTCTTGTTGAGCCTTTGCTGATGGGTCAGAAGAAAGAATCGCATTTCCTCCCAAAGCTACTACAATTTTACGATTTGCCATAAATTCTCCTTTATCACACTCAATAGAATGCGTTTAGATTTCAATTTAATGATTTTTCACATATTTTATAAGAAATAATAGATTACCATTATATAAAAGAGGACCGGACTAAAGCTATTAGTCGCAGCCCTCATAGCTGTTGGTAGACGGTTTATTATCTAAAATTATACTTTAGGAATATAAAGGTTACCAAGTGTCGCAGCCATAACAGCTTTGATAGTGTGCATACGGTTTTCTGCTTGATCGAAGTGGCGAGCGTACTTGCTGCGGAAGACTTCGTCTGTTACTTCCATTTCTTCTACACCAAATTTTTCAGCAACGTCTTTACCATAAACAGTGTGAGTATCGTGGAATGCTGGCAAGCAGTGTAGGAAGATCAAGTTTTCATTGCCTGCTTTTTTAACTAAGTCCATATTGACTTGGTAAGGTTTAAGAAGAGCTACACGTTCTGCGAATTTGTCTTCTTCACCCATTGATACCCAAACGTCTGTGTAAAGAACGTCTGCATCTTTAACTGCTTCATCAGCATCTTCAGTGATGAGAACATGTGCGCCACTTTCTTTAGCAAATCCTTCTGCCAATTCAACGATTTCTTTGTCTGGGAAGAGTTCTTTTGGTGAGAAGATGTGAACATTGACACCAAGGATAGCACCTGTTACGAGCAAGCTGTTGGCAACGTTGTTACGTCCATCACCACAGTATACCAATGTCAAGCCTTCCAAGCGACCGAAGTTTTCTTGAACAGTCAAGTAGTCAGCGAGCATTTGAGTTGGGTGCCATTCGTCAGTTAGACCGTTCCATACTGGAACGCCTGAGAATTCTGCCAATTCTTCAACCATACGTTGGCTGAATCCGCGGAATTCAATCCCGTCAAACATACGTCCCAATACTTTAGCAGTATCTTCAGTAGATTCTTTTTTACCCAACTGAATATCATTTGCTCCGAGGTATTCTGGGTGAGCACCAAGGTCGATAGCCGCAGTTGTAAAGGCTGCACGAGTACGAGTAGATGTTTTTTCAAATAGGAGAGCGATATTCTTGCCAGCAAGGTAGTGGTGTTGAATATTGCGTTTTTTCAAATCTTTCAAGTGAGCTGAAAGACCAATAAGGTATTCTAACTCTGCACGGGTAAAGTCTTTTTCTGCTAAGAAGCTGCGTCCTTGGAATACTGAATTTGTCATTTTATTATTTCCTCTTTCTATTTTTTACATTTTCTATTGACGAATACCGAACAGCGATTACACTTCTTCACGTTCAAATGGCATAGACATACAACGAGGTCCACCACGGCCCCGAACCAATTCACTTCCGCGAATCTTAATCAAGCGAAGCCCGTATTCTTCCAAAATCTTATTGGTCACGGTATTGCGGTCATAAACAACTACCACACCAGGTGCGATGGTCAAAGTGTTAGAACCGTCGTTCCATTGTTCACGCGCAGCTGCTACGATATTGCCACCACCGCAACGAATCAAATGAACTTTTTCTACACCAAGGTTTTGAGCAAGAAGTTCAGCTAAGTCACCTTTCTCTTCAACGATTTTAAGTTTTTCGTTTTCGTAAGTAACTGAGTAAACGTGAAGGTCGCCTTCGATTTCTGGGTGAATAGTGAACTTGTCATAGTCTACCATAGTGAAGACAGTATCCAAGTGCATGAATTTACGGTTGTTAGCAAATTCAAAGGCCAAAACTTTCTTGAAGCCAACATTTTTCTTGAAGATGTTGACCAAAAGTTTTTCGATAGAAGCTGCGTCTGTACGTTGAGAGATACCTACTGCAAGGACGTCTTTAGAAAGAACTAACTCGTCTCCACCTTCGATACGCGTATCTTCTTCACGGTTGTAGACCAAATCCACTTTTCCGCCATAGATTGGGTGGTATTTGAAGATATACTTACCGTAGAGTGTTTCACGGTTACGAGTGTCTGCAAACATGTGGTTAAGCGATACGGCGTTTCCAATTGTTGCAAATGGGTCGCGAGTGAAATAGAGGTTTGGCATCGGGTCAATTGCAAATGGATAATCTGATTCAACTAAGTCAGTTAGATCTTTAGCTTCGTCAGGAATTTCTGGCAATTCAACTTTTTGAATCCCAGCCATTGTTTTTTCAACCAATTCTTGGTTGTCCTTGATGCCGTGAAGCAATTCACGAATAGCAACCTTGGTTTGACGATCACGGATGTTGGCTTCGTCTAAGTATTCCTCGATAAATTGATCGCGGATTTCTGGAGAGGTCAATGATTCAGCAGCGAGTTGTTCTAGGTAGAGAACCTCAATTCCTTCATCGCGAAGAGCTTGGGCAAATGCATCATGTTCTTTTTGAGCATCTTCCAAGAAAGGAATATCATCAAAAAGAAGCCTTTCAAGATAGTCCGGCAACAAGTTTTCTAACTCCTTGCCTGGACGGTGCAACATAACTTTTTTCAGTTTCCCAATTTCTGAGAAGACCTGAATTGGATGAGAAGACATGTATTTTCCTCCTTAAAAATTTTGACTTGGCACCATTTTGGGTACCGCTTACATGTATGTTATAACGCAATTCCTAGGTAATGTCAATGGCTATAATTTCTCGGAAAATAATATAAATTATGATGTTTAGCACAATTTTATGTTATTATACATAACATAGGATAGAATACATAGATACAAATGCATAAACTTCTATAAAAAGGATATAAAATTTTTTTAAAAAATTTTTCAAAAAATATACAAATGACCAAAAAGTGTCCAATTATCATCTGGTTATCACTTGGATCTGTATAAAGAGAAATGTTTGTGTGAAAGGATAAAAAGATGCAACATTCTTTTGAAGATAGATTTTGGAGAAGCATTTCTTGTTCAATTGTACAAATTATAGAATCTTTTCTGAGTATTTAGGAAGAGATAATTATCTTATTGACCCTCTTTTTATTTTTTGTTATAGTCGACGAGGTGATAGCTTAGAATAATCACTTATTCACAATCTGTGGAAAAGTCTGGAGAGTGAATGGTCTTCACACAATGACCTGAAAGAAGCCTGAGAATAATTATGGAGAGTAGCATTCTGAGAGGTGTTAGCAGAACCATATGACAGAGCTGTTTGAAGAGGGAACATTGAGGAGAAAAATCCTGAGCCTACCAGTTGGAGTTGGAAAGAGCTGGCTGTTAGATCATGGTTTATTATCCACAACCTGTGGATAACCTTGTGAACAAGAGAAGTTGCAAAAGAAGGAGATATATAACGATGAAGAAAATCAAACCGCATGGACCGTTACCAAGTCAGACTCAGCTAGCTTATCTGGGAGATGAACTAGCAGCTTTTATCCACTTCGGTCCTAATACCTTTTATGACCAAGAATGGGGGACTGGACAGGAGGATCCTGAGCGCTTTAACCCGAGTCAGTTGGATGCGCGTGAGTGGGTTCGTGTGCTCAAGGAAACGGGCTTCAAAAAGTTGATTTTGGTGGTCAAGCACCACGATGGCTTTGTCCTTTATCCGACAGCTCACACAGATTATTCGGTTAAGGTCAGTCCTTGGAGGAGAGGAAAGGGCGACTTGCTCCTTGAAGTATCCCAAGCTGCCACAGAGTTTGATATGGATATGGGGGTCTACCTGTCACCGTGGGATGCCCATAGTCCCCTCTATCATGTGGACCGAGAAGCGGACTACAATGCCTATTATCTGGCTCAGTTGAAGGAAATCTTATCAAATCCTAACTATGGGAATGCTGGTAAGTTCGCTGAGGTTTGGATGGATGGTGCCAGAGGAGAGGGCGCGCAAAAGGTTAATTATGAATTTGAAAAATGGTTTGAAACCATTCGTGACCTGCAGGGCGATTGCTTGATTTTTTCAACAGAAGGCACCAGTATCCGCTGGATTGGCAATGAACGAGGGTATGCAGGTGATCCACTGTGGCAAAAGGTGAATCTTGATAAACTAGGAACAGAAGCAGAGCTGAACTATCTTCAGCACGGGGATCCCTCGGGCACGATTTTTTCAATCGGAGAGGCAGATGTTTCCATCCGTCCAGGCTGGTTCTACCATGAGGATCAGGATCCTAAGTCTCTCGAGGAGTTGGTCGAAATCTACTTTCACTCAGTAGGGCGAGGAACTCTACTCTTGCTTAATATTCCGCCGAATCAAGCTGGGCTCTTTGATGCAAAGGATATTGAACGACTTTATGAATTTGCGACCTATCGCAATGAGCTCTATAAAGAAGATTTGGCTCTGGGAGCTGAGGTATCTGGTCCAGCTCTTTCCGCAGACTTTGCTTGTCGCCATTTGACAGACGGCCTTGAGACCAGCTCTTGGGCAAGCGATGCAGACTTGCCCATCCAGTTAGAACTCGATTTAGGTTCTCCTAAAACTTTTGATGTAATTGAGTTAAGAGAAGATTTGAAGCTAGGGCAACGAATCGCTGCTTTTCATGTGCAAGTAGAGGTGGATGGTGTCTGGCAGGAGTTTGGCAGGGGCTTCACAGTTGGTCATAAGCGCCTCTTGCGAGGTCCGCTAGTAGAGGCACAAAAGGTGCGCGTGATGATTACCGAGGCACAATCTATCCCTGTATTGACCAAGATTTCCCTTTATAAAACTCCTGGGTTATCAAAAAAAGAAGTTGTTCAGGAACTAGCATTTGCAGAAAAAAGCCTAGCTGTGGCAAAGGGAGAGACTCTTCATTTTAGGATTGAACGTAGTGAAAGTAGCTCCTCTTTAGAGGCTAAGATTTCGATTCAACCGGGGACAGGTGTCCATGGTGTCGCCTATCAGGACGAGATTTATGTCCTTGCGTTTCAAGCTGGTGAGACTGAAAAAAGGCTGACGCTACCAACCTTGTATTTCGCAGGAGATAAAACCTTGGATTTCTATCTGAACCTAACGGTGGATGGTCAGCTTGTGGATCAACTTCAAGTCCAAGTTTCATAAAAGAAGAACCTTTGCGAGATGCAAAGGTTCTTTTGGTTATTAGTGACTTGGTAACCAGCTGAGGGTGAAAGTTAGTTGTTCAGCTTTTAAGAGGTCTTGGTGTTGAATAGTTGATACGAGTGTTTTGTCCAGTCGGCATTCTTTGACAAAGTTAAAATGGTTGTGGTTTTGTTTAGTATGGATATCCAGCCATTTATCTTCTTTAGCGAGGTAGACTCGTAGATGGTCAAAGAGAGGGATTCCGAGGTCATAGCTTGGTTTTCCTGGACAGGTTGGATAAAATCCGAGAGCTGACCAGATGTACCAAGCAGAGAGACTACCATTGTCTTCATCTCCAGGATAGGCTTCCCAACTTGGGTGAAAAGCTTTCTGACGGAGCGTCTTGATAAGAAGGGCAGTGTAGTCAGGGTAATCGCTGTAGCGGAAGAGATAAGGAATGTGGAAACTAGGCTGGTTGGAAATGGCTATCTGTCCAAAAGGAGCAGTAGCCATCTCGCTCATTTCGTGAATTTCGTAACCATAGCCTGTTGTTTCAAAGAGGGGAGCATCTTGACAGGCTTTCAAAAGATAGTTGCTAAAGGTTTCTTTTCCACCCATCAGTTGGATTAAGCCAGGGATGTCGTGGAGAACGCCTAAAGTAGCTTGAATGGCAGAGCATTCAGCGTAGTCTCGCCCCCAACTATAAGGAGAGAAGTCAGGGTGAAAGTTTCCTTGATTGTCTCGTGCTCGCATGTAACCTGTCTCAGCGTCAAATAGCTGGCGGTAATTTTGTGAAGCAGCCTTGTAGGTTTCAGCGATTTCTATGTTCTCTAGTTTTTTGGCACAGCTGGCGATACAAAAGTCACTATAGGCATAGTCTAGAGTATGGCTAACACTTTCATGGTGGTCGGTAGAGAGGTAACCTAGTTCTTGGTATTGGGCTAGTCCGTGGCGGCCATTGATGCCGAGAGGGTCGGCTTTGCTGGCTGTTTCGAGCATGGCTTGGAAGAGTTCTCCTTCTAGGTCAGGGGCCATGTCCTTGCAGGCGCTATCTGCGATAATACCGTCTAAAAGTGTACCTGGCATCATACCCCGTTCATCTGGAGCCAGCCATTTTGGAAGGAAACCAGTATCGCGGTAGCTATTGAGGAAACCTTCTAAAAAGCGTTGATAGTGCTCCGGTATGATAAGGGCAAAGAGGGGGAAGGTGGTGCGGAAGGTATCCCAGAAACCATTGTTGCTAAAGAGGACACCAGGCTTGACAGTACCAGTAGCCATATCCATGTGGATGGCTTGCCCTGACTCATCAACCTCATAAAAAGTCTGTGGGAAGAGGAAGAGTCTGTAGAGGCAGTGGTCAAAGAAGGTTCGGTCAGCCTCTCCTGTCTCTATAATGTCAAAACGATGGAGGAGATTTTCCCAATCCGCTTGGGCACTTGCTTTACAGCTATCAAAATCTTCTTGAGGTAGATTGATTAGAGCTTGAGAAGGAGAGATGAAAGAAGTGGCTAGTTGCATCTCGGTTTGACTACTTGCTAAGTCAATTCGCCAGTCCCCAGCTTCTTGGCTGATAGCAAGAATATCCGTGTTCATTTGCAGGGCAGTAAACATCGTTAGCGAATTTTTGTTGGTTTCAGTTTTACCTTCTTGTCGCAGGGCAAGAGTTCGCTTATCTACTTGCTCTACTGTCAGTTCATCTGTTGCGTGAAGATAGAGGGAGAGGGCTTTGCCTTGCTTTTGCTTCAAACGAATAGAAGCACCGTAGCAAGTCGGTGTGAGCTGGGTTTCAATCTGATAACGCAGAGAAAAGAGCTTCAAATAGTGAGGCTGGAAGCAAGCTTTATCTATATCATAAGAAGACTGGCGGTGAAAGAGGCTGTCTCCACCCAGTTGACTGGTGACAGGTGTCAGAAGGAGCCAAGAGTAGTCCCCAATCCAAGGACTGGGCTGGTGAGTTAATCGAATCCCCTGAAAGATAGGCAGATGCGGATCAAAAAACCAAGATCCATCCTGGTCACTGGTCTGGGGCACAAAGTAATTCATCCCAAAAGGCACGCCTGTGTATGGCAGGGTATTTCCCCGAGAAAAGGCATGCTTGTTGGTAGTTCCAAAGCGGGTATCGATGGTTTCAAGTAGTGGTTTCATAGTCTTTCCTTTAGCTGTTTTTCTACATTATATCAGAAAAAGAGGGCCTTTAGAAAAGGAGTTTCAAAAATAACTATTTTGTAGAAAAATGACTATCATTTGTGTATGTATTTTCTGTCTCAAAAGCTATATACTGAACATGAAACTTGTTTGAAAGAGGGAATTGCACGATGATTTATTCGAAAGAAATTGTTAGAGAATGGCTAGATGAAGTAGCAGAGCGAGCTAAGGACCATCCAGAGTGGGTGGATGTTTTCGAGCGTTGCTACACCGATACCTTGGACAATACGGTTGAAATCTTAGAAGATGGTTCAACTTTTGTCTTGACTGGGGATATTCCTGCCATGTGGCTTCGAGATTCGACAGCCCAACTCAGACCCTACCTTCATGTAGCTAAAAGAGATGCCCTCCTGCGTCAGACCATTGCAGGTTTGGTCAAACGTCAGATGACCTTGGTACTCAAGGATCCCTATGCTAACTCCTTCAACATTGAGAAGAACTGGAAAGGGCACCACGAGACTGACCACACAGACCTTAACGGCTGGATCTGGGAGCGCAAGTATGAGGTGGATTCACTTTGCTATCCTTTGCAGTTGTCTTATCTCCTCTGGAAAGAAACTGGCGAGACTAGTCAGTTTGATGAGACTTTTGTCGCAGCGACTAAGGAAATTCTTCATCTGTGGACGGTAGAACAAGATCATAAGAACTCTCCTTATCGTTTTGTCCGAGATACGGACCGCAAGGAAGACACCTTGGTAAATGATGGCTTTGGACCTGATTTTGCAGTGACAGGAATGACTTGGTCAGCCTTTCGTCCGAGCGATGACTGCTGTCAGTATAGTTACTTGATTCCGTCAAATATGTTTGCTGTAGTAGTCTTGGGTTATGTGCAAGAAATCTTCGCAGCATTAAACCTAGCTGATAGCCAGAGTGTTATTGCTGATGCCAAGCGTCTTCAGGATGAAATCCAAGAAGGAATCGAAAACTACGCTTACACCACCAACAGCAAGGGCGAAAAGATTTACGCTTTTGAAGTAGATGGCCTAGGAAATGCCAGCATCATGGATGATCCGAATGTGCCAAGTCTACTAGCTGCGCCCTATCTGGGCTACTGTTCGATCGATGATGAAGTGTATCAAGCCACTCGCCGTACCATTCTGAGCTCTGAAAATTCATACTTCTACCAAGGAGAATACGCTAGCGGTCTTGGAAGTTCTCATACCTTCTATCGCTATATCTGGCCAATCGCCCTTTCTATCCAAGGATTGACAACAAGAGATAAGGCAGAGAAAAAATTCTTGCTGGATCAGCTGGTTGCCTGCGATGGTGGTACAGGTGTCATGCACGAAAGCTTCCACGTAGATGATCCGACCCTCTACTCTCGTGAATGGTTCTCCTGGGCTAACATGATGTTCTGTGAGTTGGTCTTGGATTACTTGGATATTCGCTAAGGGGCTCGCTTTAGCTCAACCGATTCTTATCAGAATCACAAGTTTACATTTAAAACGTTAAAATTTAAATTTAGAATGAGGTTTTACTTCATGGAAAATGTTGTTGTACATATTATCTCACATAGTCACTGGGACCGTGAGTGGTACTTGCCTTTTGAAAGCCATCGTATGCAGTTGGTGGAATTGTTTGACAATCTCTTTGATCTCTTTGAAAATGACCCTGAGTTCAAGAGTTTCCACTTGGATGGACAAACTATTGTCCTTGATGACTACTTACAAATTCGCCCTGAAAATCGTGACAAGGTCCAACGCTACATTGACGAGGGCAAACTTAAAATTGGTCCCTTTTACATCTTGCAGGATGACTACTTGATCTCCAGTGAAGCCAATGTCCGCAATACCTTGATTGGTCAACAAGAAGCTGCCAAATGGGGTAAATCAACCCAGATTGGCTACTTTCCAGATACCTTTGGAAATATGGGACAAGCTCCTCAAATCCTTCAAAAATCAGGTATTCACGTGGCAGCCTTTGGTCGTGGTGTGAAGCCGATTGGATTTGACAACCAAGTCCTTGAAGATGAGCGGTTTACATCCCAGTTTTCAGAAATGTACTGGCAGGGTGTGGATGGTAGTCGTGTTTTAGGTATTCTCTTTGCCAACTGGTACAGTAATGGGAATGAAATCCCAGTTGACAAAGATGAGGCCTTGACCTTCTGGAAACAAAAATTGTCAGATGTGCGTGCCTACGCTTCGACCAACCAATGGTTGATGATGAACGGCTGTGACCACCAGCCTGTACAGAAAAATCTGAGCGAAGCCATTCGTGTGGCAAATGAACTCTTCCCGGATGTAATCTTTGTTCATAGTTCTTTTGATGAATATGTTCAAGCTGTAGAAGGTGCGCTTCCTGAACACTTATCAACTGTTACAGGCGAGTTGACCAGTCAGGAAACAGATGGCTGGTACACACTTGCCAACACTTCTTCATCCCGCATTTACCTAAAACAAGCCTTCCAAGAAAATAGCAACCTCCTAGAGCAAGTGGTAGAACCCTTGACTATTATCACTGGTGGACACAACCACAAGGACCAGTTGACCTATGCTTGGAAAACACTTTTGCAGAATGCGCCACATGATAGTATCTGTGGCTGTAGCGTGGACGAAGTTCACCGCGAGATGGAAACGCGTTTTGCCAAGGTCAACCAAGTAGGAAACTTTGTTAAAAGTAACTTGCTCAACGAGTGGAAGGGTAAAATTGCTACGGATAAGGCTCAAAGTGACTATCTCTTTACTGTCATTAACACAGGCTTGCATGATAAGGTCGATACTGTCAGCACAGTGATTGATGTGGCGACTTGTGATTTCAAGGAATTGCACCCAACAGAAGGCTACAAAAAGATGGCTGCTCTTATCTTACCAAGTTACCGTGTGGAGGACTTGGATGGTCGTCCTGTAGAGGCTACAATCGAAGACCTCGGAGCTAATTTTGAGTACGATTTACCAAAAGACAAGTTCCGCCAAGCTCGTATTGCTCGACAAGTGCGCGTGACCATTCCAGTTCACCTAGCGCCGCTTTCTTGGACAACCTTCCAATTGCTGGAAGGAAAACAAGAACACCGTGAGGGTATTTACCAAAACGGAGTGATTGATACACCATTCGTAACGGTGAGTGTGGATGACAATATCACAGTATATGACAAGACAACTCACGAAGCCTATGAAGACTTTATCCGCTTCGAAGACCGGGGTGACATCGGAAACGAGTATATCTATTTCCAACCAAAAGGAACAGAGCCAATCTTTGCAGAGCTTAAGGGCCACGAGGTCTTGGAAAACACAGCTTGCTATGCTAAAATCTTGCTCAAACATGAATTGACCGTGCCTGTCAGGGCGGATGAAAAGCTAGAAGAAGAGCAACAAGGTATCATCGAGTTTATGAAGCGTGAGGCTGGACGGTCAGAAGAATTGACAAACATTCCTCTGGAAACTGAGTTGATTGTCTTTGTTGACAATCCACAAATCCGCTTCAAGACTCGCTTTACTAACACTGCCAAGGATCACCGTATCCGTCTCTTGGTCAAGACTCATAACACGCGTCCAAGCAATGATTCTGAAAGTATCTATGAGGTGGTGACACGACCAAACAAACCAGCTGCTTCATGGGAAAATCCTGAAAATCCTCAACACCAACAAGCTTTTGTCAGTCTGTATGACGATGAAAAAGGGGTGACTGTATCCAACAAGGGATTGAATGAATACGAAATCCTTGGGGATAACACCATTGCCGTGACCATTTTGCGTGCATCAGGTGAGCTAGGTGACTGGGGCTACTTCCCAACGCCAGAAGCACAATGCTTGCGTGAGTTTGAAGTCGAATTTGCGATTGAATGCCACCAAGCCCAAGAACGCTTCTCAGCCTATCGTCGTGCCAAAGCCTTGCAGACACCGTTTACCAGCCTTCAGCTTGCTAGACAGGAAGGAAGCGTGGTTGCGACTGGTAGCCTCTTGAGCCATTCTGTTCTCAGCATACCGCAAGTTTGTCCAACAGCCTTTAAAGTGGCGGAAAATGAAGAAGGCTATGTCCTCCGTTACTATAATATGAGTCAAGAAAATGTGCGCATATCAGAACATCAACAAACCATTCTTGACTTACTTGAGCGACCATATCCAGTTCATTCAGGACTATTGGCTCCACAAGAGATTCGTACAGAATTCATCAAAAAAGAAGAAATTTAATTTCAAAAAGTAAACATCAAAAGAAAGGAGGGGCGAAAAAGTAAGAACTAACTGCTGATTCGCCCCTTTTTATGGTAAAAACAATGACCATTGCAACGATTGATATCGGAGGGACTGGGATTAAGTTTGCCAGTCTGACTCCTGATGGGAAAATACTGGATAAGACAAGTATTTCAACGCCTGAAAACTTGGAGGATTTACTAGCGTGGCTAGATCAACGCTTGTCAGAACAGGATTACAGTGGGATTGCTATGAGCGTTCCAGGTGCGGTCAATCAAGAGACAGGTGTGATTGATGGCTTCAGTGCGGTGCCCTACATCCATGGCTTTTCTTGGTATGAGGCGCTTAGCTCTTATCAGCTACCTGTCCATTTAGAAAATGATGCCAACTGCGTTGGACTCAGTGAACTACTAGCTCATCCAGAGCTTGAAAATGCAGCCTGTGTCGTGATTGGGACAGGGATTGGCGGAGCCATGATTATCAATGGTAGACTTCATCGAGGTCGCCACGGTCTGGGTGGAGAATTTGGCTACATGACAACCCTTGCCCCTGCTGAAAAACTTAATAACTGGTCGCAACTAGCATCAACTGGGAATATGGTACGATACGTGATTGAAAAATCTGGTCATACTGATTGGGACGGTCGCAAGATTTACCAAGAGGCCGCAGCTGGTAATGCTCTTTGTCAAGAAGCCATTGAGCGCATGAACCGCAATCTGACGCAAGGCTTGCTCAATATCCAGTATCTCATCGATCCAGATGTCATCAGTCTGGGTGGCTCTATCAGTCAAAATCCAGATTTTATCCAAGGTGTTAAGAAGGCTGTTGAAGACTTTGTCGATGCCTACGAAGAATACACGGTCGCACCAGTTATCCAGGCCTGCACCTATCACGCAGATGCCAATCTCTACGGTGCCCTTGTCAACTGGCTACAGGAGGAAAAGCAATGGTAAGATTTACAGGACTTAGTCCCAAACAAACGCAAGCTATTGAGGTTTTAAAAGGTCACATTTCTCTACCAGATGTGGAAGTGGCTGTCACTCAGTCTGACCAAGCCTCTATCTCTATCCAGGGTGAGGAAGGTCACTATCAATTGACCTACCGCAAACCTCACCAACTTTATCGTGCCTTGTCCTTGTTGGTAACAGTTCTAGCAGAAGCTGATAAAGTAGAGATTGAGGAACAAGCAGCTTACGAAGATTTGGCTTACATGGTTGACTGTTCTCGAAATGCGGTGCTGAATGTGGCTTCTGCCAAGCAGATGATTGAGGTCTTGGCTCTCATGGGCTACTCAACCTTTGAGCTTTACATGGAAGACACTTACCAGATTGAAGGACAGCCTTACTTTGGCTATTTCCGTGGAGCTTATTCAGCAGAGGAGTTGCAGGAAATCGAAGCCTATGCTCAACAGTTTGACATGACCTTTGTACCATGCATCCAGACCTTGGCCCACTTGTCGGCCTTTGTCAAATGGGGTGTCAAGGAAGTGCAGGAGCTCCGTGATGTAGAGGACATTCTTCTCATTGGCGAAGAAAAGGTTTATGACCTGATTGATGGCATGTTTGCCACGTTGTCTAAACTGAAGACTCGCAAGGTCAATATCGGGATGGACGAAGCCCACTTGGTTGGTTTGGGACGCTACCTGATTCTGAACGGTGTTGTGGATCGTAGTCTCCTCATGTGCCAACACTTGGAGCGCGTGCTGGATATTGCTGACAAATATGGTTTCCACTGCCAGATGTGGAGTGATATGTTCTTCAAACTCATGTCAGCGGATGGCCAGTACGACCGTGATGTGGAAATTCCAGAGGAAACTCGTGTCTACCTAGACCGTCTCAAAGACCGTGTGACTCTGGTTTACTGGGATTATTATCAGGATAGCGAGGAAAAATACAACCGTAATTTCCGCAATCATCACAAGATTAGCCATGACCTTGCATTTGCAGGGGGAGCTTGGAAGTGGATTGGCTTTACACCTCACAACCATTTTAGCCGTCTAGTGGCTATCGAGGCTAATAAAGCCTGCCGTGCCAATCAGATTAAAGAAGTCATCGTAACGGGTTGGGGAGACAATGGTGGTGAAACTGCCCAGTTCTCTATCCTACCAAGCTTGCAAATCTGGGCAGAACTCAGCTATCGCAATGACCTAGATGGTTTGTCTGCGCACTTCAAGATCAATACTGGTCTAACGGTTGAGGATTTTATGCAGATTGACCTTGCCAACCTCTTACCAGACCTACCAGGCAATCTCAGCGGTATCAATCCCAACCGCTATGTTTTTTATCAGGATATTCTTTGTCCGATTCTTGATCAACACATGACACCTGAACAGGACAAACCGCACTTCGCTCAGGCTGCTGAGACGCTTGCTAACATTAAAGAAAAAGCTGGAAACTATGCTTATCTCTTTGAAACTCAGGCCCAGTTGAATGCTATTTTAAGTAGCAAAGTAGATGTGGGACGACGCATTCGTCATGCCTACCAAGCGGATGATAAAGAAAGTTTACAACAAATCGCCAGACAAGAATTACCAGAACTTAGAAGCCAAATTGAAGACTTCCATGCCCTCTTTAGTCGCCAATGGCTGAAAGAAAACAAGGTCTTTGGTTTGGATACAGTTGACATCCGTATGGGCGGACTCTTGCAACGCATCAAACGAGCAGAAAGCCGTATCGAGGTTTATCTGGCTGGCCAGCTTGACCGCATCGACGAGCTGGAAGTTGAAATCCTACCATTTACTGACTTCTACGCAGACAAGGATTTCGCAGCAACTACAGCTAACCAGTGGCATACCATTGCGACAGCTTCGACGATTTATACGACTTAATACTCTTCGAAAATCTCTTCAAACCACGTCAGCTTCCATCTACAACCTCAAAACAGTGTTTTGAGCAGCCTGCAGCTAGCTTCCTAGTTTGCTCTTTGATTTTCATTGAGTATAAAAACAAGAACACCTTGCTTGGCGCAGGGTGTTTCGCGTGAAACAGAAGAATTATCTGGTTTCAAATGCTACAGTTAGACAAACTTATGATAAAATAGCAGAAAGTGAATGTTTCCTAAGAGCAATTGGAGGTATTATGCTACACTTAAAATTAGTAAAACAAGAAATAGAAGCTGAAAAGCCAGCATCTGTAGAAGCTTGGGTCATTTCCGTCAAATTTAAAAAAGGTTGCTACCGACATATATAGATTCCAAAAACAAAAACGTTAGCGAAACTAGCAGATGTGATTTTATGGAGTTTTGATTTTGCAAATGATCATGCTCACGCATTTTTCATGGATAATGTTGAGTGGAGTCATGCAGATTCTTACTTTTTTAGCTTTGTTAGTGACGATGTTGAAGAACGTTACACAGAAAATGTCTATCTGGATAGCCTAAGTGTCAAACAAAAATTTAAGTTTATTTTCGACTTCGGTGATGAATGGCGTTTTGAATGCCAAGTGCTGAGAGAAATCGAGACAGAGGACGAAGAAGCTTATCTCGTACGTTCGGTTGGAACGTCGCCAGAACAATATCCAGATTATGATGGTTTTGACTATGAAGAATGGTAAAATTGAAATCTAAAAAACAATTGGAATCAGTCTGTGTGTAGGCTTAGTATTTCAATAGACTTCCTGCAAAACTAGAATCCTAGTTCATGATTGATAATACCAGCAATCAAATTCATTCGTAATCCGAAGCGTTTACGATGATTTCGATAGGTTGTTGAAAACATTTTAAACGTTTTTACTTTGGCAAAGATGTTCTCAACCTTGCTTCTCTCCTTAGATAGCGCATGGTTACAGGCTTTATCTTCAACTGTTAGCGGCTTGAGTTTGCTGGATTTACGTGGAGTTTGTGCTTGAGGATATATCTTCATGAGCCCTTGATAACCACTGTCAGCCAAGATTTTACCAGCTTGTCCGATATTTCTGCGACTCATTTTGAACAACTTCATATCATGACAATAGTTCACAGTGATATCCAAAGAAACAATTCTCCCTTGACTTGTGACAATCGCTTGAGCCTTCATAGCGTGAAATTTCTTTTTACCAGAATGATTCGCTAATTGTTTTTTTAGGGCGATTGATTTTTACTTCCGTCGCATCAATCATTACCGTGTCCTCAGAACTGAGAGGAGTTCTTGAAATCGTAAAACCACTTTGAACAAGAGTTACTTCAACCCATTGGCTCCGACGGATAAAGAAGACTTGATAAGAACTCTAGAGTTAGCTCCCCATGTTGAAGGTGGCTATTTTAGACAAACAAAAAAAGCTTCAGACACTATAAACCTTGCTGGTAAGGGAAGGGCGCTTTATACCAGTATTTATTTCTTATTAAGAAGAAACGAATCCTTCACATTTTCACCGATTGACAGCAGATGAAATCTGGTATTTTCATGCAGGATCCCCACTTACTGTTCACATGATCACAGCAGATGGTCACTACGAAGCAGTCACTTTAGGCCTGGACATATCCAAAGGGCAACAACTTCACTACTGTGTTCCTAAGGGCACTATTTGGGGATCAACAGTTGATAAGGATGATGCTCTGGTTTCTTGTCTTGTTGCTCCTGGTTTTGAATTTGAGGATTTTGAATTATTTGAAAGGGTAGATCTACTGGCGACCTATCCAGAGCACAAGGAGATGATTGAGCGTTTGACCAGATACTAGTCTTGATAAGCAAATTTAATCTGATTTAGCAATGTTAGGATTTCTGATAATTGTGTTATAATGTTACCAATAGGAGATAATAGATGACAAAACAAGTCTTATTAGTGGATGATGAAGAACACATTCTGAAATTGCTTGACTACCATTTAAGTAAGGAAGGCTTTTCTACTCAATTGGTAACAAATGGACGGAAGGCCTTAGCTTTGGCAGAAACAGAACCCTTTGATTTTATCTTGCTTGATATCATGTTACCACAATTAGATGGCATGGAAGTTTGTAAGCGGCTGAGAGCCAAAGGCGTCAAAACTCCAATTATGATGGTTTCTGCGAAAAGTGATGAATTTGATAAGGTTTTGGCCTTGGAATTAGGGGCTGATGACTACCTGACCAAGCCTTTTAGCCCTAGAGAATTGCTGGCGCGTGTCAAGGCTGTCCTCAGGCGAACTAAAGGAGAACAAGAAGGAGATGATTCAGATAATATCGCTGACGATTCTTGGCTATTTGGGACCTTGAAAGTATACCCTGAGCGTCATGAAGTCTACAAGGCGAATAAGTTACTGAGTTTGACCCCAAAAGAATTTGAACTCTTGCTCTATCTTATGAAACATCCCAACATGACACTGACTAGAGAGCGTCTTTTGGAACGTATCTGGGGGTATGACTTTGGGCAGGAAACACGTTTGGTGGACGTTCATATTGGTAAGTTGAGGGAAAAAATTGAAGACAATCCTAAAGCCCCTCAATTTATTCGAACCATTCGGGGTTATGGTTATAAGTTCAAGGAGTTATAGATGAAACGCTACCTTCAATTTTGGCTAGTCAATCTAAGTGTTAGCCTCATTCTGATTGCAGGGATGGCATTAACTTGGATCAGTAAAGGCATCGGTCTCTTTCTTCTAGCCCTTTCTTTGGGACTAGGTGGCTACTGGCTCTTTTGCCTTTGGAAATGGGAAGTTGCTTTTAAGACCTTGCACCAACCTCTCTTGACCAGTAGTGAATACTTTTTAGAAAAAGGGCAAGAAGACTTAAAGTCTTTGGCTCAGTATGTGTCTGGCTTAAAAACCAAAGTCTCCCAACAGGATCAGCAATACAAGGACCTAGCCGAAACAATGGAGGTTCTTCTGTCGCACCTAACCATGGGGACGTTTTTAGTTTCCGCTCAAGGTCAGATGTTATTATCCAGTCGCTCTCTGCCTCATTATTTTCCCGATGTGGACGGCGACATAAGTTCACTTGATGACCTCAAACGGATGGATATTCGGAATTTAGTTCACCAAGCCTTTGATCAAAAAACAAGGTTAAAACAAGAAGTAAGTGGGTTTCATGAGGGTGACTTGATTTTAGAAGTGACAGCAGTTCCCGTTTTTAGCCCCACCCAATCTGTGGAAGCTGTGCTCGTCTTGCTATATGATTTAACAACGATTAGAACTTATGAAAAGTTAAATTTAGCCTTTGTCTCAAATGCCTCCCATGAATTGAGGACACCAGTTACTTCAATTAAGGGCTTTGCTGAAACCATTAAGGGGATGTCAGCTGAAGAAGAAGCGCTCAAGGATGACTTTCTAGACATTATTTACAAAGAAAGCTTGCGTCTTGAGCATATTGTTGAGCATCTTCTTACCTTATCTAAGGCTCAACAAATGCCTATACAATGGACGACCCTTTCTTTGGCAGAATTTGTACAGGATTTGACTCAAAGCTTGCAACCTCAGCTCAAGAAGAAGGATTTACAGCTAAAGGTGCAGGTGCCAGATGATGTCACCCTCGTATCAGATAGTCAATTACTTTCCCAAATCTTACTCAATCTTTTATCCAATGCCATCCGTTACACTGAACAAGGGGGAAAAATTGAGGTCAAGACCCAAAAGGTGAACGAAGGCATTAAGATTTCTGTATCAGATACAGGGATTGGTATTAGTCAATTAGAGCAGGATCGTATTTTTGAACGTTTTTACCGAGTTAATAAAGGTCGAAGCAGACAAACTGGTGGCACTGGTCTTGGCCTTGCCATTGTCAAAGAACTCAGTCAATTATTAGGTGGCCAAGTCACGGTGACGAGTCAGCTTGGCAGAGGCAGTTGCTTCACGATTTTTCTTCCTAACCAATCTTTCGCACAGGACTAATAATTTTTAAAGCTATTTTTAGGAGCAGCCATTTTTCAAAAGTGGCTTTTTTTTGATTCTTTACACAATCTTTACATGAATCAGGGATAAACCTTTACAAAGACTTGTTAGACTATAAATGTAGTAAGCCTACACAAGAAAAATACATAGAGATAAAGGTGATTATTATGAAATTCAAAAAAATGCTTACTCTTGCAGCCATTGGCTTATCAGGATTTGGGCTTGTTGCCTGTGGCAATCAGTCAGCTGCTTCCAAACAGTCAGCTTCAGGAACGATTGAGGTGATTTCACGAGAAAATGGCTCTGGAACACGGGGTGCCTTCACAGAAATCACAGGGATTCTCAAAAAAGACGGTGATAAAAAAATTGACAACACTGCCAAAACAGCTGTGATTCAAAATAGTACAGAAGGTGTTCTCTCAGCAGTTCAAGGGAATGCTAATGCTATCGGCTACATCTCCTTGGGATCTTTAACGAAATCTGTCAAGGCTTTAGAGATTGATGGTGTCAAGGCTAGTCGAGACACAGTTTTAGATGGTGAATACCCTCTTCAACGTCCCTTCAACATTGTTTGGTCTTCTAATCTTTCCAAGCTAGGTCAAGATTTTATCAGCTTTATCCACTCCAAACAAGGTCAACAAGTGGTCACAGATAATAAATTTATTGAAGCTAAAACTGAAACCACAGAATATACAAGCCAACACTTATCAGGCAAGTTGTCTGTTGTAGGTTCCACTTCAGTATCTTCTTTAATGGAAAAATTAGCAGAAGCTTATAAAAAAGAAAATCCAGAAGTTACGATTGATATTACCTCTAATGGGTCTTCAGCAGGTATTACCGCTGTTAAGGAGAAAACCGCTGATATTGGTATGGTTTCTAGGGAATTAACTCCTGAAGAAGGTAAAAGTCTCACCCATGATGCTATTGCTTTAGACGGTATTGCTGTTGTGGTCAATAATGACAATAAGGCAAGCCAAGTCAGTATGGCTGAACTTGCAGACGTTTTTAGTGGCAAATTAACCACCTGGGACAAGATTAAATAAAATGTTTGCTCCATAAATCTCTAAAGAGATGCAGACGTTTCATCGTACAATAAGATAAAGAAGGCAAGTAGGGAGGTGTCGTATCTCCCTTACTTTCTTCACTAGAAAGGACAAGATGTGACAAAACAAGCCTTCAAAGAAGCAGTTTTTAGGGCAATTTTTTTCATGAGTGCAACAGTAGCTGTTGTAGCTATTTTGCTAATCTGTTTCTTTATTTTTAGTAATGGCTTACCTTTCATGGCTAACTACGGCTTTGCCCGTTTTTTATTAGGCAGTGATTGGTCGCCAACGAACATTCCGGCAAGCTATGGTATTTTACCAATGATCGTTGGTTCCTTATTAATTACCTTAGGAGCGATTGTGATTGGGGTGCCAACAGGCATCTTGACATCGGTGTTTATGGTTTATTATTGTCCAAAGCCCGTCTATGGCTTCTTAAAATCAGCTATCAACTTGATGGCGGCCATTCCATCTATTGTTTATGGTTTTTTCGGCCTACAATTATTGGTGCCTTGGATTAGAACCTTTTTAGGAAATGGCATGAGTGTCCTAACCGCTTCGTTACTATTAGGAATAATGATTTTGCCAACCATTATCAGTTTGTCAGAATCTGCTATCCGAACAGTTCCCAAAACGTATTATTCTGGTAGCTTGGCTCTAGGAGCTAGTCATGAACGGAGTATTTTTAGTGTCATCTTGCCAGCTGCGAGATCTGGTATTTTATCAGCAGTTATTTTAGGAATCGGTCGCGCAGTAGGTGAAACCATGGCAGTTATTTTGGTGGCAGGCAACCAGCCGATTATTCCAAGTGGACTCTTTTCAGGAACCAGAACCTTAACAACCAATATTGTTCTGGAAATGGCTTACGCATCAGGTCAGCATAGGGAAGCCCTTATTGCAACCTCAGCAGTTCTCTTTTTCCTTATTCTCTTGATTAATGCCTACTTTGCCTACTTGAAAGGAAAATCATCTTATGAGTAAATACCTGCTAAAACTTCTCGTTTATTGTTTTTCAGCTTTAACCTTTGGCTCTCTCTTTTTAATCATTGGTTTTATCCTCATCAAAGGCTTACCTCATCTAAGTCTATCCCTCTTTTCTTGGACTTATACTTCTGAGAACATTTCCCTTATGCCAGCGATTATTTCCACCGTTATTCTGGTTTTTGGTGCTCTTCTTTTAGCCTTGCCCATAGGGATTTTTGCTGGTTTTTATCTTGTGGAATATACAAAAAAAGATTCCCTTTGTGTTAAAATCATGCGATTGGCCTCAGATACCTTGTCTGGGATTCCTTCCATTGTTTTTGGTCTGTTTGGCATGCTCTTCTTTGTAGTCTTCTTAGGTTTTCAATACTCTCTGTTATCAGGAATCTTAACCTCAGTTATCATGGTGTTGCCAGTCATTATTCGCTCAACAGAAGAAGCCCTTTTATCTGTTAGTGATAGCATGCGTCAAGCAAGTTATGGACTTGGGGCAGGTAAGTTACGGACTGTTTTTAGAATTGTTCTACCAGTTGCCATGCCAGGTATTTTAGCTGGAGTGATACTAGCTATTGGCCGTATCGTTGGTGAAACAGCTGCCCTCATGTATACATTAGGTACCTCTACCAATACGCCAAGTAGTCTCATGTCTTCAGGCCGTTCTCTAGCCCTACATATGTATATGCTGTCAAGTGAGGGGCTACATGTCAATGAAGCCTATGCTACCGGTGTGATTTTGATTATTACTGTTTTAATGATAAATACTCTATCAAGCTTATTATCTCGAAAACTTGTGAAAGGAGCTTCCTAGTATGGGAACATTTTCAGTCAGACACCTAGACTTATTTTACGGGGATTTTCAAGCCTTAAAAAATATTTCGATTCAATTACCAGAAAGACAGATTACTGCCTTGATAGGCCCATCTGGTTGTGGCAAATCAACTTTTCTAAAAACCCTTAATCGGATGAACGATTTGGTCCCTTCTTGCCATATTGAAGGCCAAGTCCTCTTAGATGAGCAAGATATTTATAGTAGCAAATTCAACCTTAATCAGCTACGCAAGCGTGTAGGGATGGTTTTTCAACAGCCTAATCCCTTTGCCATGTCTATCTATGATAACGTGGCTTATGGCCCAAGGACACATGGTATTCGAGACAAAAAACAATTAGATGCCTTAGTGGAAAAATCTTTAAAAGGGGCAGCCATTTGGGACGAAGTCAAAGATAATCTTAAAAAGAGTGCCATGTCCTTATCAGGCGGTCAGCAGCAACGCCTTTGCATTGCGCGAGCTTTAGCAGTAGAACCTGATATTCTGTTAATGGATGAGCCGACTTCAGCCTTAGACCCCATCTCCACTTTAAAAATTGAAGACCTCATTCAGCAACTAAAAAAGGATTATACGATTATCATTGTTACCCATAACATGCAACAAGCTTCACGTATTTCAGATAAAACTGCTTTTTTCTTAACAGGAGAAATTTGCGAATTTGGAGATACCGTTGACGTGTTTACCAATCCAAAAGATCAGCGCACAGAAGACTATATTTCAGGACGGTTCGGATAAGGAAGGAAAAACCTATGAGAAATCAATTTGACTTAGAATTGCATGAATTAGAACAATCCTTTTTAGGACTAGGGCAACTTGTCCTTGAAACAGCTTCAAAAACCTTACTGGCCTTAGCCTCCAAAGACAAGGAGATGGCAGAGCTAATTATCAATAAGGATCATGCTATCAACCAAGGTCAAAGCGCTATCGAATTGACCTGTGCCCGTTTGTTAGCCTTGCAGCAGCCACAAGTGTCTGACCTTCGATTTGTGATTAGCATCATGTCTTCTTGTTCAGACCTTGAACGTATGGGAGACCATATGGCAGGCATTGCTAAAGCTGTTTTGCAACTAAAAGAAAATCAACTAGCCCCTGACGAAGAACAGTTACACCAAATGGGTAAATTATCCCTCAGCATGCTATCCGATTTATTGGTTGCCTTTCCTTTGCACCAAGCCTCAAAAGCTATTAGTATTGCTCAAAAAGATGAACAGATTGACCAATATTATTATGCCTTATCAAAGGAAATCATTGGACTTATGAAAGACCAAGAAACCTCAATTCCCAATGGAACTCAATACCTTTATATCATAGGACATCTGGAACGCTTCGCTGATTACATTGCTAACATTTGTGAACGCCTAGTCTACCTAGAAACAGGAGAACTAGTGGATTTGAATTAATTCAACTAATCCTTAAAAGAGAAGAGTACGATTAAGTGCTCTTTTTTATGGTTGTAAAAAAGTTCATTTGAACAATTTAAGCAGTGTAGATAGTGAGGAGCTGTTTCAATTCTATCGTGAACGAGGGAATGCTGAAAACTTTATCAAAGAAAGGAAAGCAGGATTCTTTGGGGATAAGACAGATAGTTCGACCATGATTAAGAATGAAGTACGTATGATGATAGGCTGTCTGGCTTATAATCTCTACCTCTTTTTAAAACAGCTAGCTGGTGATGAAGTAAAGTCCTTGACTATCAAGCGTTTTCGACGTCTCTTCCTTCATATTGCCGGAAAATATGTCTCTACTGCTAGACGACATATTCTCAAATTCTCAAGTCTATACGCCTATTCAAAACAGTTTCAAGCCTTATTTGATACAATCTGCCAGATAAATCTGATACTCCCTGTTCCATATAGAGCTAGAGGGCAGGGGAAAACATGCCTAACAGAATAAGTCACCTTATTTTAAAAATCGAGCATCAAACCAAGGGAGAAGTCTGCCCTTTTTTAGGAAAAAATCAAGACAAATCTCCTCAATTATGTCTCGAACATCAGAAATTAAACAAAATCACCAGAAGGACAGTATTTCAACTAGCTTTTCTGGTAATTTTTGAACTGTGTAGTTCGTTAGTGCCAGATATGAATAATTTGGGATGATAAATCTTTCTTCCTCAGGTAGCCTATCATAATACTCTTCAAAAATCTTATCAAAACACTCTCTTTCTTTTGGGCGATAGTTTCATCTTCGTATGTAGGAGTCCTCATCAAAAAATACTTCAATTCTAGGTATTCCTTATCCAACTCTATATAACTTGGCATCAACTTGTAATCCTCAACCCCCAAACGTTCAGCGATATATTTTAACTTTGTTAGTGTTGGTCTGGATTCTCCATTTTCAATTCTAATTAATTGACGGATACTTAATTCAGACTCATCACCACAAAATTCTGAACGACTGATTTTTTTAGCCAAACGTAATCTTTTAATTTTTTCGCCAAACTCTCGCAACCTACAAGAACCTCCTGAGTTGTTTACCTCTATTATAAGCATATACTGAATCAAACTATCTATCAGATTTCTTCTCACTTTAACTAAAGACTAAGAGTTTATCCCTTCGTCTCGGTTTTTGTGTATTTTTCCACCATACCCCAGTAATGCAAGTGCAAAATCCCCTAGAATATGATAGAATAAGAGAAAGAACTCTATCAAGGAGGAAATCATGGAAAAACAAACCGTCGCCGTCTTGGGGCCTGGTTCTTGGGGAACCGCCCTTTCACAAGTCTTAAATGACAATGGACACGAGGTACGTATTTGGGGAAATCTTCCCGAGCAAATCAATGAAATTAATACACACCATACTAATAAGCACTACTTTAAAGATGTCGTTCTAGACGAAAATATCATTGCCTACACCGACTTAGCAGAAACATTGAAAGATGTGGATGCGATTTTGTTTGTTGTCCCAACAAAAGTGACACGACTTGTTGCCCAGCAAGTTGCACAAACCTTGGACCATAAGGTTATCATCATGCACGCATCAAAGGGATTAGAACCTGATAGCCATAAACGATTATCAACCATTCTTGAAGAAGAAATTCCTGAACATCTCCGTAGTGATATCGTCGTTGTTTCAGGGCCTAGTCATGCAGAAGAGACCATTGTGCGTGACCTAACTTTAATAACTGCTGCTTCTAAAGATTTACAAACAGCTCAATACGTTCAGAAGCTATTTAGTAATCACTACTTCCGACTTTATACCAATACGGATGTTATCGGGGTTGAAACTGCTGGTGCTCTTAAAAATATTATTGCTGTCGGTGCTGGAGCTTTACATGGTCTTGGATTTGGTGATAATGCTAAGGCAGCCATCATCGCTCGAGGTTTAGCAGAAATCACCCGCCTAGGGGTAGCACTCGGGGCCAGTCCATTGACCTATAGCGGCTTATCTGGTGTGGGAGATTTGATCGTAACGGGAACTTCCATCCACTCTCGTAACTGGAGAGCTGGAGATGCTCTCGGACGAGGAGAATCCCTAGCTGATATAGAAGCTAATATGGGCATGGTAATCGAAGGAATTTCAACGACTCGAGCAGCCTATGAACTAGCCCAAGAACTTGGAGTCTATATGCCCATTACACAGGCTATTTACCAAGTTATTTATCACGGAACCAATATCAAAGATGCCATTTATGACATCATGAACAATGAATTTAAAGCAGAAAATGAGTGGTCTTAACCCTCTATAGAAAGGATTTTTATGACATCAAAAGTTAGAAAGGCAGTCATCCCTGCTGCTGGACTAGGAACTCGATTTTTACCAGCAACCAAGGCCCTTGCCAAAGAAATGTTGCCAATCGTAGACAAACCAACTATCCAGTTTATCGTGGAAGAAGCTCTCAAATCAGGTATTGAAGATATTCTAGTTGTCACTGGTAAATCAAAACGTTCTATTGAGGACCACTTTGATTCAAACTTCGAATTGGAATATAACCTCAAAGAAAAAGGGAAAATAGATCTTTTGAAGCTAGTTGACAAAACAACTGACATGCGTCTGCATTTTATCCGCCAAACTCATCCACGCGGTCTCGGAGATGCTGTTTTGCAAGCCAAGGCTTTCGTCGGAAATGAACCTTTTGTCGTTATGCTTGGTGATGACTTGATGGATATCACAGACGAAAAGGCTGTTCCACTTACCAAACAACTCATGGATGACTACGAGCGTACCCACGCGTCTACTATCGCTGTCATGCCAGTCCCTCATGACGAAGTATCTGCTTACGGGGTTATTGCTCCGCAAGGCGAAGGAAAAGATGGTCTTTACAGTGTTGAAACCTTTGTTGAAAAACCAGCTCCAGAGGACGCTCCTAGCGACCTTGCTATTATCGGACGCTACCTCCTCACGCCTGAAATTTTCCAAATCCTCGAAAACCAAGCTCCAGGTGCAGGAAATGAAATTCAGCTGACTGATGCAATCGATACTCTTAATAAAACACAGCGTGTTTTTGCCCGTGAATTTACAGGAGCTCGTTACGACGTTGGGGATAAGTTTGGCTTTATGAAAACATCTATTGACTACGCCCTCAAACACCCACAAGTCAAAGAGGATTTGAAGAATTACCTCATCCAACTTGGAAAAGAATTGACTGAGAAGGAATAACAAAATCATTTATATAAAGATTAGCCACACATAAATTAAGTAAATTCTCTACTTGAATCTACCTATTTAATAAAAACTAATGAAAACGCTATACTTGTATTTGTTTTTTCATTAAAATAAGAGTAGAATAAATTAGTATAGTAAAACAAAAAAGCACCGAATCGGTGCGCACTTTTTCAAGTTGTGTACGGACAAAGCCTTATTTTAACTTTGCTGTGTTGTTTCTAATGGTTCCAAAATAATAAATAATTTTAAATTTGACTTAACTGTTGGAGTAGTCATGGTTAAATTAAATCAACCGAGCCGAACATAAGTTGTTTAATTTTGTGGAAGCTATTAATAAAAATATAATAAGGGAGAAAGATAGGTGTAATTTTAATTTTAAAGTAATTGCGGACACTATCAAAGTAAAAGATTATGGAGAACAAATTTGTAGAATTTATCGAAAACAATAAAAAAGTAATCATTTCATCAGTTGCAGTTGGTGTTGTATTGGTATTAGGGTTTGGATGGTATTCATATAACCAACAACAAGCAGAACAACAAGCAAAAATTGTACAATTAGAAAAAGATAGCAAATCAGACAAAGAACAAGTTGATAAACTATTTGAATCATTTGATGCATCTTCAGATTAATCTATTTCTAAATTAAAAGAACTATCTGAAACTTCACTTAAAACCGATGCAGGTAAAGACTATCTTAATAACAAAGTCAAAGAATCATCTAAAGCAATTGTAGATTTTCATTTGCAAAAAGGTTTGGCTTATGATGTTAAAGATTCAGATGACAAATTTAAAGATAAAGCAACCTTAGAAAATAATGTAAAAGAAATCAATAAACAAATTGATTTTATCAAAAAAGTTGACGAAACTTTTAAACAAGAGAATTTGGAAGAAACTCTTAAATCTCTAAATGATCTTATTGGTAAATATCAAAAACAAATCGAACTTTTGAAGAAAAAAGAAGAAGAAAAAGCTGCTGAAAAAGAAAAAGAATCTTCTAGTCAAACTAGCTCTTATAATAGTACTTCTAATGAATCTTCCAGTTCAAATGTAGATTATAGTTCATCTGAACAAACTAATGGATATTCGAATAATTATGGTGGTCAAAGTTATTCTGGTTCTGTAGATAGTTCAACAAATGATCAATCATCAGAACAATATTCATCTAGCAATTCAAATAGCGGAGTAAATAATGGCTATACAAGATACACAGGAACTGATGCCTTTGGAGTGCCAGGTAGTTATCAAAGCAATCACAGCAATGGAGATGTGCGCGATGACGATGGAAATTACCTTGGAAACTTTGGTGGCGGCATTGCAGAATTTAGACAACGCTAATAACTATTTTAGAGCTGTGTTGTTTCGAATGGTTCCAAAACACATTAAAAGCTACTCATTTTTTAAGTAGCTTTTTTCTTATTCAAGTTTACATATTATACTCTTCGAAAATCAAATTCAAACCACGTCAGCGTTGCCTTACCGTATATATGTTACTGACTTCGTCAGTTCTATCTACAACCTCAAAGCAGTGCTTTGAGCAACCTGCGGCTAGCTTCCTAGTTTGCTCTTTGATTTTCATTGAGTATTAGTCGTCACATTCCCATTCCCTTGTAGAAAAGCAAAATGGCGAGTCCTACGAACAAGACTACCGCTCCTAATCTCTGGCTGGTGTTATACATCCGTTTTTCTCCTCTAACTGGAAAGATAACTGCTAGAAATGCGCCACCAACTGCTCCACCGATATGGCCTGCTAGGCTGATTCCCGGAATCAGAACACTTCCAATAATGTTAACCACAAAAAGTGTCAGATAAGATTGCCCTAGCTGTTGGATATAAGGATTGCGAGTTGCATAGCGAAGAACAATAATCGCGGCAAATAGCCCATAAAGAGAGGTAGAGGCGCCTGCTGCTAAGGATTTAGGACTAAATACAAAAACAAAGAGATTGCCCATCATTCCTGATAAAAGATAGAGAAAGAAAAACTGCTTAGAACCGAAAATCTCCTCTACCTGCCTTCCAAGATAATAAAGTGAAAGCATATTAACAATGAAATGTTCCCACCCAATATGAACAAAAATGGCAGACAAGAGACGCCAAACCTGCTCGGGAAAGAGGCGAATAGCTGGACCATACATGGCTCCAAATCGAAATAATGTATCTGCCCTATCAAAGTTTCCGCCTGCAGTGACCAACATTAGTAAAAATACCAAGGCCGTCACTAAGAGGAAGAAACTCGTCACAGGGTAACGTCTATCAAAGATTTCCTTCATCAATTAATACCTCCTGAACAGGAATATCATGGTTTTCAGGTATAAAGTCCTGAATTTGACAAGGATATATCGTACTCAAAGCACGACCAGAAAAATGTTCCAGATAGCGGTCATAATAGCCTCCACCGTATCCTATCCGATATCCTTTCGTCGTAAAAGCCAGACCAGGAACATGAATCAAATCAATCTTTGAAACATCCACAACTTCCAAATCTCCCTGTGGCTCCAGTAATCCAAAGGAAGTTTTTACCAACTGTTGCGGATCATAGACCACAAAGTCCATGCGCCCCTTGGGATAGGTCTTAGGTGTCAAAACCCTCTTGCCGTCCTTCAACGCCTGCTCAATCAGTTCCCGCGTTTGAAATTCATGAGAAAAAGAGAGGTAGGTTGCGATGACCTTGGCTTCTTGATAAAAGGGGTGTTGTAAAATTCGCTCGGTTAAAGCTTGGTCTATAGCCTGTTTTTGTTCTTGAGATATAGCCTTCATTCCTTGCAAGACTTGCTTGCGTAATTCCGATTTCATAGACAAGCCCTCTATTCTGCTGCCTTCTTTTTCAGGAAACTAGACACCGCAGCCACCCCAATAGCTAAGACTTCTTCCTTAGGACTCATTTGAGGGTGATGAAGAGCGTAGGGACTATCGATACCTAGCCAAAACATCACACCATCAACCTTTGAAAGGAGATAACCAAAGTCCTCGCCTGTCATAGCAGGTTCGATATCAATCAACTCGATTCCGTCTTTTTCGTCAAAGAAGTCCATCAGTTCACGCGCCAAGGCTGGATTGTTCTCAACAGGTAGGTATCCACCTTGTTTGAGTTCCACTTCGACTTCCATATCAAAGGCAGCTGCAACCCCTTCTGCAACTGTTTTTACCCTCTTTTGCACCAAGAGACTCATGTCCTGTGTCAAGGCACGAATAGTTCCATGTAAAAAAGCTGTGTCTGTGATGACATTGTTGGTGGTTCCAGCTTGAAAAACGCCGAAGGTCACCACTGCTCCCTCGATTGGGTTGACATTGCGGCTAACAACTGACTGCACTTGGGTCACAAAGTAACTAGCCGCCACCAAGGCGTCATTGGCTTCATGAGGAAAAGCTGCGTGGCCACCTTTGCCTTTGAAACGGATCTTCACCTCGCAAGTTCCTGCAAAGAGTGTATGAGTATTAGTCGCAATCTGGCCGACTTTCAAATCTGGACGAACATGGAGACCATAGAATTGGTTTGGCAACCAATCTCCAAAAGCACCGTCCTCATACATGAGCATACCACCAGCTTCATTTTCTTCAGCAGGCTGAAATAGAAAGAGCAGATTATTCTTGGGTTGCTCCTCAAGGGCGCGCTCAAGACAGCCTAAGGCAATGGTCATATGAAAATCATGACCACAGGCATGCATGCGACCTTGGTGTTGAGAAGTAAAAGGTAGACCTGTTTGTTCGACGATAGGCAGGCCATCAATATCTGTCCGCCAACCAATGGTTCGCTCCGGCTGACTTCCCTGCAGGTAGACCAAAATCCCTGTCCGCCAAGTACGAATTTGAACAAAATCCTTGCCCGTAGTCAATTTCTCAATCACATCCAGCAAATAAGCCTGAGTCTTGAACTCCTCCAAGCCAATCTCTGGAATCTGGTGTAAAGCTCGTCTAGTCTGAATCAAATCTAACATCTATCTGTCCTCCGATATAGCAGAAAGAGGCTGGAAAAAGGGTTCCGCCTCTTTTTTACTTTTACAATTACAAAGTACGAAGCGCATCCTCTAGCGCTGTTTTTTGTTGGGTTTGGGCATCAATTTCTTTGATGATACGAGCTGGAACACCTGCTACTACCACGTTTTCTGGGACATCTTGGGTAACGATAGCTCCTGCAGCGACAACTGAACCACTACCGATTTGGACTCCTTCGATAACCACTGCATTAGCACCGATAAGAACATTGTCTCCGACACGGACTGGTTCAGCACTAGCTGGCTCAATCACACCTGCCAAAACTGCACCTGCACCAACGTGGCTATTTTTTCCAACGATGGCACGGCCACCAAGGATGGCACCCATGTCAATCATGGTTCCAGCACCGATTTCAGCACCGATATTGATAACAGCTCCCATCATGATAACAGCATTGTCACCAATTTCCACCTGGTCACGGATAATAGCACCTGGCTCGATACGAGCGTTGATAGCACGCTTATCTAGCAAAGGAACTGCAGAATTACGAGCATCTTGCTCGACAACATAATCTTGATTTTCTACCAAACCTTCAAGAAGCGGAGCCACGTCCTTCCAGTCTCCGAATAGGACATTTCCTAGTTTGACAACAGAGCTAGGCACAGCAGTTGCGAGTTGCCCCTCAAAGGTTACTTTGACACTGGTTTTCTTTTCAGCATTGGCGATAAATTGGATAATTTCTTGAGCGTTCATTTTTGTAGCAGTCATAGGTGCCTCCTGGTTCGTTATAATGATACCTATTCTACCAAAAAAGGCCTCAAATTTGAAACCTTTTTGTCTGTTTTTAGGTATGATTTTTTAGGGATGTGAGATAAAACGTGCTGTCGGTAAAAGCAAGCCCCTACCGATACAACCTAAAAACACTCTTCACAACTATCTCCCCGTGTTTTATTGACTATTCTAGTATAGCACACTTTTAGAATTAAGAAAAGACTTTTTATCTACTTTCTTTCGCTTCTTCTATAGACAAAAATATCATGGGTAAAATAATCAAGGCTATAGCTAGAAGGAGGGACCAATCCACTACTAATCCTAAGAACAAAACACTCAAGAGAGCAGAAGAGAGAGGTTCACTGGCACTGATAACGGCAACCACCAAAGGAGAAACCAAGGACACAGCCTTCATGGAAATGAAAAAAGCAAAAGCCGTTCCAAAGAAAGCGATAATGAGGCAAATCAAGATACTCCAAATATCAAGAGTAAAGGAAAGCTGATAAACCGGCGAGAGGACATTGCTAAACAAACCTGCCAAAATCATCCCCCACCCAACCGTAGGAACAAAACCATAACGCTTAGCAAAAGGTTGGGGCAAGATAACATTAAACATAACACCCATGGCACTCAGCAAACCTGTTATAAGAGCTAGCGGCGTCATGGATAACTGAGAGAGATCTCCCTTTGTCGCCATCAAGCAAACACCCAGCATGGCAACCAAAACATAGAAAACAGCGCTTTTTGACGCTCGTTTTTGATAAACCAAGCGATTGTAAAAGAGGATAAAGACAGGGCTAATAAACTGTAAAATAGTTGCTGTCGTAGCATTTGAGTATTCTACACAGAGATAGAAAAAATACTGGACTGAAAAAATCCCCAAAATAGCATAGGCTAAAAAGGGCAGGTAATTTTTCTTGTCTCGCCAAATATCTAGCACTTGCGATTTTAATTGTATTGCAGACCAAATGAGTACAATACTCCCTGCCAGTGTCAAACGCATAGAGGTAATCCAGCCCGAAGACACCTGATAATGAGTAAAGAAGTACTCTCCTAAAATTCCACAGATTCCCCATATTAAGCCGGATAGGAGCGAATAAATTTTTCCGTTAACAATCTTTTTCTGATACTGATTCATACCCTTATTGTAACACGAAAGGAAAAAAGTGGCAATCCATTGATTGGCCACTTCATTTAGAGAATTATCGTCTCGCCCTTGAAGAAGAAGGTCGTGTAGTACTTGAGTTACTGCTATCGCTAGAACTACTACTTGAACTGCTGGAGCTGGATGGAGTTGGTAGACTCCCCACAATACTAGACCAAGCATTCTGATAATCCGCATCACTTCCGCCAATAGCAAAGCGATAACTTGTCGCTGGCGCTCCTGACTTATTAGCCCAATAGCTGGTAACAGTCGAACCTGTGACCTCTACCTCTTTTCCTTCAACAGAAACCTTCCCTGGTTTTTGACCTGTTGATTTCAAGACTTCCGATTTCACTACACTAGGATCTAAAGCAAAGCGCTCGTTCCCCCAAATGCTTGGGGAAGCTTGCTGAATCGCATTTACTAGATGAGCCATGTAATTAGAGTTATTAGAATAACCTGCTCTACGTGACAATGAATGATTATCATCATGCCCAATCCAGCCACCTAGGGTTAATCTAGGTGTCGAAAGCATGAGCCACATATTTTCGTCTTGGTTGGTTGTACCAGTCTTCCCAATCCAATCTGCATTAGCCAGAGTAGGATTTAAAGAAGTCAGGTTAGACTTGAAGGTTGTTGTCACACGAGAAGATAGAACTTCTCGTAGCAATCCCTGCATAATCGTCGCAGTAGCTTTTGAATAGACTTGAACCGATTTATCCTGATACTCATACACCACTCTACCATCTGCTGCTTCAATCTTTGAAATCACATGCTTCTGATGATAAACTCCATTATTAGCTAAGGTCTGATAGCCATTGGTATGCTGGGCAACTGTGACTTCAATACCACCACCCATTGGCAAGCTCTCAATACCGTACTCAGGAATCTCGTAACCCATCTTTTCCATATAACCCTTGACATCAACACCCTTTTCACGGAGCATACGATAGGTCCAGTAAGCAGGGATATTCCATGAATAGTTCAGAGCTTCTCCCAAGGTCATCATTCCTGTTCCCTTGCTATTAGCATACATAATCGGATTGCCATTAGCAAAGTTTGTTGGATAGTTAGATAGAATCGTTTCACTTCCCATCAAGCCCTGGTCAATAGCAATACCGTAGGCCAGCAAGGGCTTGGTAGTAGAAGCTGGCGAACGTTTGGTATCAAAGGCATGATTATTTTGATTTTCTTGATAATTACGACCACCTACAAAGCCTAGAATAGCACCTGTTTGGTTGTCCATCAAGACATTCCCTACTTCTACACGACCTGTTCCATCGTCTAAAAGATAGCCATAATCAGCAACCGCACTTTGCATGGCAGAATGAATTTTCTGATCTATGGTAGTAGTAATCTTATAACCACCATTTTCAATTTCCTTGGCTGCCAAATCTCGATAAAACTTCTGAGTTGCCTCATTTTTCAACTCCTTAGCGGAGACATTGTCTCTCTGAGCTAGATAGTCATACATACGTTCTTGAGCTTCTGCCAAAGTTGTAAAGTATAAATAGTCTCGTGAAATTCCTGTAACCGTGCCCGATGGTAAAAAGTCCTGTTTAAGGTCATAATCCTTGTACTGAGAATACTCGTCTTTGCTTAATGCACCTGTACGATACATACTGTAAAGAACTGCCTTAGCCCGTCTTAAGCCGATTTCTAGGTCTTCATCACTCTTCAACTCCCCAGTATTTTCATAAGGAGAGTAAGTAATGGGACTCTGTGGAAGTCCTGCTAAAAATGCTGCTTGAGGAACAGTCAACTGACTGGCATCTACACCGAAAATTCCCTCAGCTGCTTGCCGAGCCCCTGCAATATTCTGTCCCTTATTATTTCGGCCAAAGGGAGCCACATTGAGATAGGTCGTTAAAATCTCATCTTTATTCATGGCGCGTTCCAAGGCAAGAGCATCCACAATCTCTGCCGCCTTACGAGCCAAGGTCGGCGCATCCCCAACCACCTGCTGTTTAATTAGTTGCTGGGTCAAGGTTGACCCCCCACTAGAGGAACCCAAACCTACAAATTTCCCCAAGGTCGCACGAATCACCGCCTTGGGTACTACACCCTTATGTTCTTTAAAGTGTTCATCTTCTGTCGCAATGATAGCCTTCTTCAGATTTTCCGAAATTTGCTCAGATGAGATAGAAGTGCGCAACAAATCACTCTCTATGGAAGCAATCACCGTCCCGTCCGAATAGGTAATCTCTGAAATAGAAGAGATGTCCTTGACCTGATTCACCAATTCTTCTGTCTGAGGCACCCGAACCTTGTCAAATAAGGCCACTCCGTACCCCAAAGCAATCCCAATTCCCAACATTCCTCCTAGAAAACCGAGTACAAAGAGTAAGTTAAATAAGGCTTTTATACTCAGTAAAATAGCTGGGAAAATGGCTGACTTATCTAAGGTTTTAGATTTTTTGGTACTTGAACCTTTCTTGCCAGGTCTAGCTGATTTTTTATTTTTTTGTTTTTGCTGGAAAAATTCCAGCATTTTTCGTTTTAATTCATTTAATTGATTTTGCATGGATTTCCTCACTTTATCTATTATACCACAAAAGGGAAATTTTCAATAAAATAGCCACTTTCTTCCCTATTCTGCTAGGCTATTGCCCAAGTTTGTGATACAATAGGTAGAAACAATAATTTTAAAAAGGAGAAAAGACACATGCACATTTTTGATGAGCTAAAAGAGCGTGGTTTGATATTTCAAACGACTGATGAAGAAGCTTTGCGTAAAGCCCTAGAAGAAGGTCAAGTTTCTTATTATACTGGCTACGATCCAACTGCTGACAGCCTTCACCTAGGCCACCTTGTCGCAATCTTGACAAGTCGTCGCTTGCAACTAGCAGGTCACAAACCTTATGCGCTCGTTGGCGGTGCTACAGGTCTCATCGGAGATCCGTCCTTCAAAGATGCTGAACGTAGTCTCCAAACAAAAGACACAGTAGATGGCTGGGTCAAGTCTATCCAAGGACAACTTTCTCGTTTTCTTGACTTTGAAAATGGCGAAAACAAGGCTGTCATGGTCAACAACTACGACTGGTTTGGCAGCATCAGCTTCATTGACTTCCTCCGTGATATTGGAAAATACTTCACGGTCAACTACATGATGAGTAAGGAATCTGTTAAAAAACGGATCGAAACAGGAATTTCTTACACTGAGTTCGCTTACCAAATCATGCAAGGGTACGACTTCTTCGTCCTTAACCAAGACCATAATGTCACTCTTCAAATCGGTGGTTCTGACCAGTGGGGAAATATGACAGCTGGTACCGAATTGCTTCGTCGTAAGGCGGACAAGACTGGTCACGTTATCACTGTTCCACTAATCACAGATGCAACTGGTAAAAAATTTGGTAAATCAGAAGGAAATGCCGTCTGGCTCAATCCCGAAAAGACTTCTCCATACGAAATGTACCAATTCTGGATGAACGTGATGGACGCTGACGCTGTTCGCTTCTTGAAAATCTTTACTTTCTTGTCACTTGATGAGATTGAAGATATTCGTAAACAATTTGAAGCAGCGCCACACGAACGCTTGGCTCAAAAAGTCTTGGCTCGTGAAGTTGTTACACTTGTTCACGGAGAAGAAGCCTACAAAGAAGCACTTAACATCACTGAGCAACTCTTTGCAGGAAACATCAAAAACCTTTCTGTCAAAGAGCTCAAACAAGGACTTCGTGGTGTGCCAAACTACCAAGTACAGGCAGACGAAAACAACAATATCGTGGAACTGCTCGTCTCATCTGGTATAGTTAACTCAAAACGCCAAGCCCGTGAAGACGTCCAAAACGGAGCCATCTACGTAAACGGCGACCGCATCCAAGACCTTGACTATGTCTTGAGTGACGCTGATAAGTTAGAAAATGAACTGACTGTTATCCGTCGTGGGAAGAAAAAATACTTTGTATTGACTTACTAAACTATTCAACATTTATCTATAAACAAAGGAGTTAACCTCGAGAAAGGTAACTCCTTTTTGCTGTTAATAACTCTCATCTATCTATTTTTAATAGACAGGCTACGCAGGACAATGCGCAAGGTTGTTAGATTATGTAAGATAGAGAGATTTGAAGGACTGAACCAATTAAATAAGCCAAAGCCAATCAAACTACTATTTACGACAACGGTATCCTGAATATTTTTCTTGATGAGTGTTTGCAAAGATGATGATAACGAATCCAACTCTTGGAAGAAATCCAAACGATTATCTAACAATAAGATATCACTCATCTGCTTAGAAATATCTGCACTCTCATTCATCACCACACCGATATCTGATAGAGTTAAAGCCGCTGAGTCATTCAATCCATCTCCAACCATCAAAATAGTGTGACCTGCTTTCTGCAGTTTCTCTACTAACTCAAATTTCCCATCAGGTTTCAAGTCTGTATAGACCTGATCAAAGGGCAAATCTTTGACTAATTCCTCTGTCCTAATCAAGGTGTCTCCTGTTGCCAGAATCAATTTTTTCCCCTGTGCCTTAAGTTTATCCAAGGCTGTTTTTGCTTCTTTTCTCAAAGGAGTATGAATGCAGAACATTCCAATCAATTCATTTTGATAAGCCAAGAATAAGAGATTGTAGTGACTCTTGTACTCTTCAATTAAAGCATTTTGTTCTGAACTGATATGAATCTGCTCATCCTGCATCAAGACATAATTCCCAATAAGAACTGGTTGGCCATCTATATGAGATTTGATCCCCTTGCTTGCGATATATTGGAGTTTCCCATGCATTTCCTCATGTTCAATTCCCTCTATCTCAGCTTGCTTGACGATGGCATTAGCAATAGGATGATAAATGTGTTCCTCAAGACAGGCACTGATTCTGAGAATATCTTCCTCACTATAGTCTCCAAAAGGTAACACCTTTTCAACTATAGGATAACTAGTTGTGATTGTTCCTGTCTTATCAAACAAGAAAGTATCAACTTCCAGATATTTCTCCAGAACATCTCCATCCTTAATCACCATTTCACGGTTCAACCCTTCCTTGATAACTGTCAAATAAGCTACAGGAGTAGAGATTTTCAAAGCGCAGGAGAAATCGACCAATAGGAAAGAAATAGCCTTAGAAAAAGAACCTGTCAATAGGTAAGTCAGCCCAGCCCCCAAGAAATTATATTTGACGACTTTATCCGCCATCTTGATGAAATAGCGTTGTTTCGTTTTCTTGTTTTCTTCAGATTTCTTCATCAACTCAATCAGCTGTAAAATACGGCTGTTCATCTGATTATCTGTTACACGAATGCGTAACTCTCCAGTTTCTAATACTGTATTTGCACAAACCAAATCAGACTCTCTTTTTTCAACTGGAAAACTCTCTCCTGTCAAGGAACTTTCGTTGACCATACCTAAACCTGAAACTACTTGTCCATCAAACAGAATTTCATTTCCTTGAGATAAGATCAAGACATCTCCTATTTGAACATCGGAACTCTTGATACTAACAACCGTATCGCCCTGTACTAGGAATACATCGCTCTCTTTTGCAAGAAGACTCTGTTCTAAATCTGTTGCAGTTTTTTTCAAGGACCACTGATCTAAATGATTCCCCAAATCAAGCATAAACATGATATTGCTAGCTGTCTTGGATTGGTTCATAAACAAAGACAATAAAATAGCCGAACAGTCCAAGACTTCCATCGTTAGTTCCTTACGCGCTAGTGTTTGATAGGCTTCTCTAATATAACCCAAAGCCTGATAACAAGTCCATATATAGCGAATAGGATACGGCACAAAACTACGAAAAAGTACACGCTTAACCGCTGCACCTGAAACAATAGAATAAGCACTCTCTTCTCTACGAATGGGAAGAGTCATCAACTCAGAAACTTTCCCTTTATCAATTCTTTTTAAAAAGGCTTCTGCATTATCTAATACAGAAAAGCCTTCTTTTATGCGTAGAGTAAAGTGCTGTTGATCCATGTAAAACTGGATAGACTCAATCCCCTTTTCATCTCTCGCCAAGGAACGAAGATAATCTTGAATATCCAAGGTAAGTGAAAAAGAAGATGATAGTCGGATATGTTGGTATCCTCTATGTAGCACTTTAAAAGACATATTATTCACCTATAAGGCTATCTAATTGCTCTTCTTTTTTCTCTTGCTCGTACAAATATTTGGCATCTTGCAAGACATCGTCTCCATGTTGCTTCACAACAGAAACAGATGCATCTAGCTCGTCTTTCAACTTGTAAGCCTTAGCCAAAGCTTTAGAATAACCTTTTTTAGCTTCCTTACTTGCTAAGATTTTCAAACCAAGGGTACCAAATGCGACACCACCCAAAAATAATGAAGATTTTTTCGCAACTTTTGCAACGGTTAATACTTCTTTTAACATACTTATTTCCTCCTTATCATTATTATATAGCAATTTAGATATAAAAGCAATTTCATTCTATAAATTGGAGAATTAGTTTTATTTCTACTGAATCTCCCATCTACTTATTCCTAAAGTTGCTTTCATTTGCCTCTTTTGATACACTTAAACTATGAATACAAATCTCAAGCCCAAACTTCAGCGTTTTGCTTCTGCGACTGCCTTTGCCTGTCCTATCTGTCAAGAAAATCTGACTCTGTTAGAGACTAATTTCAAGTGCTGCAACCGTCATTCTTTTGACTTGGCGAAATTTGGCTATGTCAATCTAGCACCTCAAATCAAGCAATCTGCTAACTATGACAAGGAAAATTTTCAAAACCGTCAACAAATCCTAGAAGCCGGCTTTTACCAAGCTATCTTAGATGCTGTATCTGACTTGCTTGCAAGCTCAAAAACTACCACAACAATTTTGGATATCGGTTGTGGTGAAGGATTCTATTCTCGCAAACTACAAGAAAGTCACTCTGAAAAAACTTTCTATGCCTTTGACATCTCCAAAGATTCAGTCCAAATCGCTGCTAAAAGTGAACCCAACTGGGCAGTCAATTGGTTCGTTGGCGACTTGGCATGCCTTCCTATAAAAGACGCTAACATGGATATTCTGCTTAATATCTTCTCACCTGCCAACTATGGAGAATTTCGTCGCGTTTTATCCAAAGACGGTATCTTGATAAAGGTTATCCCAACTGAAAATCACCTCAAAGAAATCCGTCAAAGAGTACAGGACCAGCTGACAAACAAGGAGTATTCTAACCAAGATATCAAGGAGCATTTCCAGGAACACTTTACCATCCTATCTAGTCAAACTGCCTCTCTGACTAAGACTATCACAGCAGAACAACTCCAAGCCCTACTCAGTATGACTCCTCTCCTCTTTCATGTTGACCAGAGCAAGATTGACTGGAGCCAACTGACAGAGATTACCATCGAAGCAGAGATTCTGGTTGGGAAAGCATTCTAATACTCTTCAAACCACGTCAACGTCGCCTTGCCGTACGTATGGTTACTGACTTCGTCAGTTTCATCTACAACCTCAAAACCATGTTTTGAGCTGACTTCGTCAGTTTTATCTGCAACCTCAAAGCGGTGCTTTGAGCAACCTACGGCTAGTTTACTCTTTGATTTTCATTGAGTATAAACTAGACTTCGCAAAAGTAGAAAACTTACCGAAAATCTTCAATATGACAAAAACGTATAAGAACAGGTACACAAACCTTAATCTTATGCGTTTTGTTATAGTTTCCATACACATTAAGGGGAAATAGTTGAAATCAGTTCTTTTAATAACCATTGAATACCATATACTACATTTACCCCAAATATGATATAGGCCGTATAAATCAAGTATTTCGATTTCTCCCGTCTCAAAGAATAGATCTTGTACAAAATAGATAAATTTAAAATAATAAATAATAGAGACAAAATCTTCCTCCAAAATCAATATTAAAAGTAGCCAGTCAATCATAGTTCTAATCTTTATTTTCGATTCGAAATTACAAACTTATCAATGAACAATAAGTGATATAAGGCCAGTACCAAACCCCAAAAGCTACCACGAAAAGAGAATTCTTGATGATTGAGAGTAAACAAATCATGGTTACCAATATAGAGGCAGGTCAAAATAACAAATAAAATCCAAAATAAATCCGTCCATTTATATTTTGAAAAATATTTTTTTAACATAATAGCATATTTTTATTGACTATAATAACAGTATATAATAAAATGTAAGCAGATACAAATAAAAAGGAGAAAAGCTCATGAACAAATTAATGAAATTTATTTCGGTTTTTTTGACGTCAATTGTGTTAATTGTATCAGCGATTCAAAGTGTTTCAGCTGTATACGCTTCTGAACAAGTATCGCAAATTGAAACAAATATGGAACTTCAACCTGTCACTTCTCTAACAGAAGAACAAATCAATACACTTGCAAACGAAATCCAATCTTTTCATCCAGACGTCTCACAACAATGGATCAAAGAAGTAATTAACCGACAATTACAAGGCGATTATACAATCCCACCTACATACTCTCCATTTAGAGCAGCTTGGCAAGGTATTACAGTTAATCAAATGGGTGCTCTATTAGATACTGCAATAGCTTTAGCCTTAGGAGGAACTACTGCAGGCCTTGCAAATCTAATTAAAGTAAAAGGAAAACATGCAGCAAAAAATGCTATTCGTTCAGCAATTTCTAGATATCTAGGTAGTTGGTTTGTAAATGATGTTGCTTTAGAATTCGCTATGAATTTATTATCACCGGGGACTTATTTAGCACAATTATGGGATAAAAATGATGCCATTCCTAACAACGGAAGGATTAACTTTTAATCATGAGATATACAATAAAATTAATTGGGTATAACGTATTTTCGTTGTTTATATTCTTTATCTTATCAATGTTGTTTAAAGTTCCCTTTAGGTGGTGGATCAGCATTGCAATGACGACTTCGTCGTACATTGTATATAATTACTTAAAGAAAAAGAGAGAAAAGGAATGATCTTATACCAGATCATTCCTTTTCTGCTTTCTGTAAATCCCTCGGAGTGTGTTTGGCGCTTTGATACGAAGTGTCAAAGCTGTATAAACGTTACTATTTCCAAAAAAGTAACAGAAAATTCCTGCTTTGTAGGACTGCTTTGGGTGAGTAATAGACATGTCGACTCACCCTATCTCCTGATGGCGAAAAGAATTTAGCAATGGTGCAAGTTGTTCTGAACTCGAGAAAAAACATGCCGAAATCGAAGAAAAGCGTGCAGAACTTGAAGCGAAGAAGCAAGAAATGTTGAAGCGCTTGGATAAATAGAATTTAGAAAACAGAAAAAACTAAAAAGAATGTAGGGTTTATTTCCCTACATTCTTAAAATAACTTAGTACATAAATGACAATGCTGCCACTGCCGTCAATATTGCAAAAACTATTTTCCAAATTTTTTTATTTTTTCCAAAAATCTTATCAGGTAACAAGCTTATTACAAGAAAGGTAATAAACAACACCAATTTAAGTGTGTATATCATAAAAACACCTTCTTTCTTTACTACAATAACATTATATAAGAAAATATAAGCGAATACAAGGAATATGAGGTAATCAACTACGAAAAAATATAAGGCTGAAGACAGTAAAAACCAGCATTTAAAGCCTTCACTGTATCTAGGATTTCCCTATTTTTAGACAAGATTGACCCAAATCCACAGCATTTAAAAAAGCGAATTTCAATTGAAACTCGCTTTTTTACAAGATGTATTAGTATAAATTTGTATCTTATACTCAATGAAAATCAAAGAGCAAACTAGGAAGCTAGCCGCAGGTTGCTCAAAGCACCGCTTTGAGGTTGCAGATAAAGCTGACGTGGTTTGAAGAGATTTTCGAAGAGTATTAGTTCAAGTGCCAGATGTCTTCGTTATACTGAGCGATTGTACGGTCAGATGAGAAGAATCCTGCTTTAGAAATGTTAACGATGACTTTATCCAACCATGCGTCACGGTCTTCGTAGTCAGCAAGCATTTGCTCTTTGACTTTGATGTAGTCTTCCAAATCAAGAAGAGTCATGAACCAGTCTTTGTTGATCAATTCATTGTAAAGACGTTCCAAGCGCTCTTTGTTTCCAGCTGCAAGAACTGCATCGCTAACAATGAAGTCAACCAATGGTTTGATAGCTTCACGAGCGTAGAATTCGCTTGATTTATATGCTGCTTTTGCGTAAAGGTCGATAACAGTTTCTGAATCTTCACCGAAGATGTAGATGTTTTCTTCTCCAACCAACTCAGCGATTTCCACGTTAGCACCGTCCATAGTACCAAGTGTCAAAGCTCCGTTCAACATGAATTTCATGTTACCAGTACCTGAAGCTTCTTTAGAAGCAAGTGAGATTTGTTCTGAGATATCACATGCTGGGATAAGGAAGCTTGCTGCAGTAACGTTGTAGTTTTCAACCATAACTACTTGCAAGTGTGGAGCTACTGCTGGATCGTTAGCAATAACTTCTGACATGCAAAGGATCAAGTGAATGATATCTTGAGCGATTGTGTAGGCTGGAGCTGCTTTACCACCAAAGAAGATTGTGATTGGACGAGCAGGGATGTTACCAGCTTTGATGTCAAGGTATTTGTGGATCACGTACAAAGCGTTCATTTGTTGGCGTTTGTACTCGTGAAGACGTTTGATTTGGATATCAAAGATAGAATTTGGATTGATTTCCACACCTTGGTGTTCTTTCAAGTGACGAGCCAATTTACGTTTGTTGTGAGCCTTGATGCTTTCCAATTTTTCTTTGACAGCTGCTTTGTCTTCATAAGACAAAAGTTTTTCAAGCTCATCTGCTTCATGGTGCCAACCATCTCCAAGAATCTCATCCAAGTAGTGAGACAATCTTGGGTTAGCATGCATAAGCCAACGACGGAAAGTGATACCGTTTGTTTTGTTGTTGAACTTTTCTGGGTAAAGGTCGTAGAAGGCTTTCAACTCAGAATTTTTCAAGATTTCAGTATGAAGTGCTGCAACCCCGTTAACACTGTATCCGTAGTGGATATCCATGTGAGCCATGTGAACACGTCCGCTCTCATCGATGATTTGAACAGCTGGATCTTTGTACTCTGCCTTCACACGACGGTCCAATTCTTCGATGATTGGTACCAAGTGAGGAACCACTTCTTGCAAGAATTCAAGAGGCCATTTTTCAAGCGCCTCAGCAAGGATTGTGTGGTTAGTGTAGGCAGTCATGCTACGAACAATTGAGATTGCTTCGTCAAGCTCGATACCACGTGCAGTCAAAAGACGAATCAATTCAGGAATCACCATTGATGGGTGAGTATCGTTGATTTGGACAACTGCGTAGTCAGCAAGGTCATGCAAGTTGCTTCCTTTTTCGATTGCTTCGTCGATGATCAATTGCGCACCGTTTGAAACCATGAAGTATTGTTGGAAGATACGGAGCAATTCACCTTGACGGTCACTATCATCTGGGTAAAGGAAGAGAGTCAAGTTGCGAGCGATATCTGTCTTGTCAAAGTTGATACCATCTTTAATAATAGAAGAATCAACTGAATCCAAGTCAAACAAACGCAAGCGGTTTTTAGTCGCTGTTTCATAACCAGTAACATCAATATCGTAAAGAGTTGATGTCAAAGTAAAGTCTGCAAATGGTACTTGGTAGCTACGGCTTGAGCGAACCAACCAGTTTTGCTCTGTCAACCATGCATTTGGAATTGTTTCTTGTTGGTTGTTTTTAAGAACTTGTTGGAAAAGACCAAAGTGGTAGTTAAGACCAACACCGTCACCATTCAAACCAAGAGTAGCAATTGAGTCGATAAAGCAGGCAGCCAAACGTCCCAAACCACCATTACCAAGAGATGGTTCCAATTCAACTTCTTCAACTTCGATCAAGTCTTTACCTGCAGCTGCAAGTTCTTTTTTAACATCGTCGTAAAGACCAAGGTTAATCAAGTTGTTTGACAAGAGTTTACCAATCAAGAACTCAGCTGAGATGTAGTAAACTTTTTTCTTACCAGTGTTGACTGGTTTTTGGCTGCTTGCAAGCTTGCTGTAGTTAAGAAGAGCAAGGTAAAGCTCTTCATTGCTACATTCTGCAATGGTTTTATTGTAACGATTTTGTACAAATTCTTGTAGTGATAACATGTTTAGTTGTCTCCTGATTATTGTCTTATTTCTTTAAATCTACCAAATTTTCATTAATTCGGCGATAAATTGTTGTCAAGTCAAGCAAACCTTCCTCGACAGCTGGTGTCAATTGATCTTCAGTCATACGCCAAGACCAGTTTCCACCAAGGGTAGATGGGAAGTTCATACGAGCTGCCTCATCCAATTCTAGTAAATCTTGCATAGTTGCAATTGCCATAAAGCTAACTGATGAAAATACTGTACGAAGCATAGCGTGTACCACTGTTTCGTATTCTTTACGGTTCGTGTAACGAGCCATGTACTCACGAGTCGCATCATCAATCTCGTTACGGTACCAACCAAGAACCGTATTGTTATCGTGTGTTCCTGTGTACATAACTGAGTTAGCAGGTGCCAAGTGTGGGCTATCAATGCTTTCGTCTTCTGGGTTGAAGGCAAATTGAAGAATCTTCATTCCTGGGAAGCCAGTACGTTCACGCAATTCGATCACTTCATCTGTCATGAAGCCAAGGTCTTCTGCGATGATGTTTAGCTCACCAAGTTCTTCCTTAACGGCTGCAAAAAGCTTGTAGCCTGGACCTTTCACCCACTCACCAGGTGCTGCTGTATCGGAACCAGCAGGGATTTCCCAGTAAGATTCGAAGCCACGGAAGTGGTCGATACGAACGATATCGTAGATTTTGAAGCTTTCACGCAAGCGTTCAATCCACCATTTGTAGCCGTCTTTGTCCATTGCTTCCCAGTCATAGATTGGGTTACCCCAAAGCTGACCAGTTACAGAAAACTCATCTGGTGGGCATCCTGCGATACAAGTAGCCTTACCATTGACATCTGTTTTGAAGAGATGTGGATTTGCCCACATATCACTTGAATCTTCCGCTACGTAGATTGGCATGTCCCCAACGATTTCGATGTGGTTGTCGTTAGCGTAAGCTTTCAATTTCAACCATTGTTGGAAGAAGAAGTATTGAGTCACACGGTGGTAAACCAACTTGTCTGCCAATTGCTCACGATAGCTTTCAAGTGCTGAAGCTTTACGAGCACGAGCATCTGCATCTGGCCATTCAGTCCAAGCAAGATTGTCAAAATACTCTTTGATAGCCATATACTCAGCAAAGAGCTCAAGCCATGATTGGTTGTCTTGAGCAAATTTCTCAAAATCTTTAACATCTCCGACTTCAAAGAAACGTTTCACCGCTTTTTCTAAAAGAGGACGACGTGCATAGTAGATTTTAGCATAGTCAACTTCAGACGCATCGCTACCAAAGTCAACTCCTTCAAGGTCACTTGCTTCCAACAAACCTTGCTCCACCAAGATATCTAAATCGATAAAATGAGTGTTTCCTGCGAAGGCTGAGAAAGATTGGTAAGGAGAATCCCCGTAACTAGTTGCTCCTAATGGAAGGATTTGCCAGTAACGTTGTTTTGTACGGACCAAGAAATCAACGAAGTCGTAAGCACTTTGACCAAATGATCCGATTCCGTAAGCTCCTGGAAGAGAAGAGATGTGCATCAACACACCACTTTGACGTTTTTTCATAATAGCACCTCGTGTGTTAAAATAATGGAACGTTGCGTATTTTTCAGACGCAAACGTTTGCGTTACTTATAAGTATACTCCTTTTCAAGCATAATTGCAAGCGTTTTTAAAAAACTTTTTTGATTATTTTTAAGGAGACTAACTCATTTTAGCAAAGATAACTTAAAACTATCTAATCCTAAAGTTTGACTCTCACGAGACAGTCTACAAAGTACAAAACCTCCTTAGGGAGCTTGAATTTATATGCAACAAAGCACAAACGTCTATAGAAAATAGATATAGATTAGAAACAGGGAGGTAGCCCCTCCTGATTTCCCTCTTTAGACAGATTCCATATATTTTTATTAAAAATACTGTATTCTTATCTATTTCATACTTTTCTTCTATTAAAATGCAAAATTATGCTATCAAATCAAGCTTAAAAATTTTTTAAAATTTTTACAAAAAATACTTGCAACCGTTTTCTATTTGTGCTATACTAAGCTCATAAAGGAAAACGTTTGCGTTTCCTTATCAATAAAACTTGCTATTCTTTAGGAGGAATACACTATGTCATCTAAATTTATGAAGAGCGCTGCGGTGCTTGGAACTGCTACACTTGCTAGCTTGCTCTTAGTAGCTTGCGGAAGCAAAACTGCTGATAAGCCTGCTGATTCTGGTTCATCTGAAGTCAAAGAACTCACTGTATATGTAGACGAGGGATATAAGAGCTATATTGAAGAGGTTGCTAAAGCTTATGAAAAAGAAGCTGGAGTAAAAGTCACTCTTAAAACTGGTGATGCTCTAGGAGGTCTTGATAAACTTTCTCTTGACAACCAATCTGGTAATGTCCCTGATGTTATGATGGCTCCATACGACCGTGTAGGTAGCCTTGGTTCTGACGGACAACTTTCAGAAGTGAAATTGAGCGATGGTGCTAAAACAGACGACACAACTAAATCTCTTGTAACAGCTGCTAATGGTAAAGTTTACGGTGCTCCTGCCGTTATCGAGTCACTTGTTATGTACTACAACAAAGACTTGGTGAAAGATGCTCCAAAAACATTTGCTGACTTGGAAAACCTTGCTAAAGATAGCAAATACGCATTCGCTGGTGAAGATGGTAAAACTACTGCCTTCCTAGCTGACTGGACAAACTTCTACTATACATATGGACTTCTTGCCGGTAACGGTGCTTACGTCTTTGGCCAAAACGGTAAAGACGCTAAAGACATCGGTCTTGCAAACGACGGTTCTATCGTAGGTATCAACTACGCTAAATCTTGGTACGAAAAATGGCCTAAAGGTATGCAAGATACAGAAGGTGCTGGAAACTTAATCCAAACTCAATTCCAAGAAGGTAAAACAGCTGCTATCATCGACGGACCTTGGAAAGCTCAAGCCTTTAAAGATGCTAAAGTAAACTACGGAGTTGCAACTATCCCAACTCTTCCAAATGGAAAAGAATATGCTGCATTCGGTGGTGGTAAAGCTTGGGTCATTCCTCAAGCCGTTAAGAACCTTGAAGCTTCTCAAAAATTTGTAGACTTCCTTGTTGCAACTGAACAACAAAAAGTATTATATGATAAGACTAACGAAATCCCAGCTAATACTGAGGCTCGTTCATACGCTGAAGGTAAAAACGATGAGTTGACAACAGCTGTTATCAAACAGTTCAAGAACACTCAACCACTGCCAAACATCTCTCAAATGTCTGCAGTTTGGGATCCAGCGAAAAATATGCTCTTTGATGCTGTAAGTGGTCAAAAAGATGCTAAAACAGCTGCTAACGATGCTGTAACATTGATCAAAGAAACAATCAAACAAAAATTTGGTGAATAAAAAATTTGTTCAAGGGGGGTGGAAATCAAATCCCCCTTTGAATTTATCAATAGAGACACAAATAATTTAGCTTTCTTATAAAAAAGTAGTATCCTATGAAAGGAGTTAATATGGAAAAGCAACAACCTAGTAAAGCAGCCCTGCTGTCTATCATTCCTGGGTTAGGACAGATTTACAATAAACAAAAAGCCAAAGGTTTTATCTTCCTTGGTGTAACCATCGTATTTGTCCTTTACTTCCTAGCACTTGCAACCCCTGAATTGAGCAACCTCATCACTCTTGGTGACAAACCAGGTCGTGATAATTCCCTCTTTATGCTGATTCGTGGTGCCTTCCATCTAATCTTTGTAATCGTTTATGTACTCTTTTATTTCTCAAATATCAAAGATGCACATACGATTGCAAAACGCATTAACAATGGAATTCCAGTTCCACGCACACTCAAAGACATGATCAAAGGGATTTATGAAAATGGCTTCCCTTACCTCTTGATCATTCCATCTTATGTTGCCATGACCTTCGCGATTATCTTCCCAGTTATCGTAACCTTGATGATCGCCTTTACCAACTACGACTTCCAACACTTGCCACCAAACAAGTTGTTGGACTGGGTTGGTTTGACCAACTTTACAAACATTTGGAGCTTGAGTACCTTCCGTTCTGCCTTTGGTTCTGTTCTTTCTTGGACCATCATTTGGGCTTTGGCAGCTTCTACTTTACAAATCGTAATTGGTATCTTCACAGCTATCATTGCCAACCAACCATTTATCAAAGGAAAACGTATCTTTGGTGTTATTTTCCTTCTTCCTTGGGCTGTCCCAGCCTTCATCACTATCTTGACATTCTCAAACATGTTTAACGATAGTGTCGGTGCTATCAACACTCAAGTATTGCCAATCTTGGCTAAATTCCTTCCTTTCCTTGATGGAGCTCTTATTCCTTGGAAAACAGACCCAACTTGGACTAAGATTGCCTTGATTATGATGCAAGGTTGGCTCGGATTCCCATACATCTACGTTTTGACTTTGGGTATCTTGCAATCTATTCCTAACGACCTTTACGAAGCAGCTTATATTGACGGTGCCAACGCTTGGCAAAAATTCCGCAACATCACTTTCCCAATGATTTTGGCTGTTGCGGCACCTACTTTGATTAGCCAATACACCTTCAACTTTAACAACTTCTCTATCATGTACCTCTTCAATGGTGGAGGACCTGGTAGTGTCGGAGGTGGAGCTGGTTCAACCGATATCTTGATCTCATGGATCTACCGTTTGACAACAGGTACATCTCCTCAATACTCAATGGCGGCAGCTGTTACCTTGATCATCTCTATCATTGTCATCTCAATCTCTATGATCGCATTCAAGAAACTACACGCATTTGATATGGAGGACGTCTAAGATGAATAACTCAATTAAACTCAAACGTAGACTGACTCAAAGCCTTACTTACCTTTACCTGATTGGTCTATCAATTGTAATTATCTATCCACTGTTGATTACCATTATGTCAGCCTTTAAAGCAGGTAACGTCTCAGCCTTTAAACTAGATACTAATATCGACCTCAATTTTGATAACTTTAAAGGCCTCTTCACTGAAACCTTGTACGGTACTTGGTACCTCAACACTTTGATTATCGCCTTAATTACCATGGCTGTTCAAACAAGTATCATCGTACTTGCTGGTTATGCTTACAGCCGTTACAACTTCTTGGCTCGTAAACAAAGTTTGGTCTTCTTCTTGATCATCCAAATGGTGCCAACTATGGCCGCTTTGACAGCCTTCTTCGTTATGGCGCTTATGTTGAACGCCCTTAACCACAACTGGTTCCTCATCTTCCTCTACGTTGGTGGTGGTATCCCGATGAATGCTTGGCTCATGAAAGGCTACTTCGATACAGTGCCAATGTCTTTAGACGAATCTGCAAAACTAGACGGTGCAGGACACTTCCGCCGCTTCTGGCAAATTGTTCTTCCACTTGTTCGCCCAATGGTTGCCGTACAAGCTCTCTGGGCCTTCATGGGACCTTTCGGGGACTACATCCTCTCTAGTTTCTTGCTTCGTGAGAAAGAATACTTTACTGTTGCCGTAGGTCTCCAAACCTTCGTTAACAATGCGAAAAACTTGAAGATTGCCTACTTCTCAGCAGGTGCTATCCTCATCGCCCTTCCAATCTGTATTCTCTTCTTCTTCCTACAAAAGAACTTTGTTTCAGGACTTACAAGTGGTGGCGACAAGGGATAATTTATCCCCGCCACCCTTTTTCATTTTATACTCTTCGAAAATCTCTTCAAACCACGTCAGCTTTATCTCCAACCTCAAAGTTGTGCTTTGAGCAACCTGCAGCTAGCTTCCTGGTTTGCACTTTGATTTTCATTGACTATTAGCGATTGTCACTGTAAATAATATCCTTGTAGCAAGCAATTTTTCTCCTAGACTTGAAATAAAGCGCATTTCTCTATATAATAATACTTATATAGAAAACACCTTTTAGAAAGATACCTATGCTTCCATATCCATTTTCCTTTTTTTCAAGTATTTGGGGGTTTCGTAAGCCCCTGTCCAAACGTTTCGAGCTCAACTGGTTTCAACTTCTCTTTACCAGTATCTTCCTTATCAGCTTGTCTATGGTACCCATTGCTATCCAAAACAGCTCCCAGGAGACCTATCCGCTAGAAACTTTTATCGATAATGTCTATGAACCTCTGACAGATAAGGTTGTCCAGGATCTCTCTGAACATGCTACAATTGTCGATGGCACATTAACTTATACTGGAACAGTTAGTCAAGCCTCTTCTATTGTGATTGGTCCAAGTCAAATCAAGGAATTACCTAAGGACTTGCAACTGCATTTCGATACAAATGAGCTAGTCATCAGCAAGGAAAGCAAGGAACTGACCCGCATCTCTTACCGAGCCATTCAGACTGAGAGTTTCAAAAGCAAAGACAGCTTGACCCAAGCAATTTCTAAAGACTGGTACCAACAAAATCGTGTCTATATCAGCCTCTTCCTAGTTCTCGGTGCGAGCTTCCTCTTTGGTTTGAATTTCTTTATCGTCTCTCTAGGAGCTAGTCTTCTCCTTTATATCACTAAGAAATCACGCCTCTTTTCATTTAGAACCTTTAAAGAGTGCTATCACTTTATCTTGAACTGTTTAGGATTGCCGACTCTAATTACACTTATTTTGGGATTATTTGGCCAAAATATGACAACCTTGATTACTGTACAAAATATTCTTTTTGTTCTGTATCTGGTCACTATCTTTTATAAAACACATTTCCGTGATCCAAATTACCATAAATAGGAGATTTTTATGCCCGTTACGATTAAAGACGTGGCCAAGGCTGCTGGTGTTTCGCCTTCAACCGTAACCCGTGTTATTCAAAATAAATCAACCATTAGCGACGAAACAAAAAAACGCGTTCGCAAGGCTATGAAGGAACTCAACTACCACCCAAACCTCAACGCTCGTAGCTTGGTAAGCAGCTATACTCAGGTTATCGGATTGGTTCTTCCTGATGACTCAGACGCCTTCTACCAGAATCCTTTCTTTCCATCGGTTCTACGTGGCATCTCTCAAGTCGCATCTGAAAACCACTATGCCATTCAGATAGCAACAGGGAAAGATGAGAAGGAGCGTCTCAACGCTATTTCACAAATGGTCTACGGCAAGCGTGTAGATGGGCTAATCTTTCTCTATGCCCAAGAAGAAGACCCTCTCGTAAAACTCGTCGCAGAAGAACAGTTCCCCTTCCTTATCTTAGGTAAATCTCTATCTCCTTTCATCCCACTTGTCGACAACGACAATGTTCAAGCTGGTTTTGATGCGACTGAATATTTCATCAAAAAAGGCTGCAAACGCATTGCCTTTATCGGAGGAAGTAAAAAGCTCTTCGTGACCAAAGACCGTTTAACAGGCTATGAACAGGCGATTAAACATTACAAACTTACCACTGACAACAATCGCATCTACTTTGCCGACGAGTTTCTGGAAGAAAAGGGCTATAAATTTAGCAAGCGATTATTCAAGCACGATCCACAAATTGACGCTATCATCACAACCGATAGCCTCCTAGCTGAAGGTGTTTGTAACTATATTGCCAAACACCAGCTGGATGTCCCTGTTCTCAGCTTTGACTCGGTTAATCCCAAGCTCAACTTGGCAGCCTATGTCGATATCAATAGTTTAGAGCTTGGTCGTGTTTCCCTTGAAACTATTCTCCAGATTATTAATGATAATAAAAACAATAAACAAATTTGTTACCGTCAATTGATCGCCCACAAAATTATCGAAAAATAAGAGACTGGGCAAAGAGTCGTTAAAAGCAAAAACGCATAGTATCAGGTATTGAAAAAACTTGATACTATGCGTTTTATTGTGGGAAGATTTACTTCCTTTTCTACTGAAATTGAGTCTTTTCCCAAGATCTTTTTATACTCAATGAAAATCAAAGTGCAAACTAGGAAGCTAGCCGCAGGTTGCTCAAAACACTGTTTTGAGGTTGTGGATAGAACTGACGAAGTCAGCTCAAAACATGGTTTTGAGGTTGTAGATGAAACTGACGAAGTCAGCTCAAAACATGGTTTTGAGGTTGCAGATAGAACTGACGAAGTCAGTAACATATATACGGCAAGGTGAAGCTGACGTGGTTTGAAGAGATTTTCGAAGAGTATTAATCACTAATTATCTATCTCAACAAATCTTCCTAGAATATGAACATTTTCCGAGACAGAGACAAAGGAGCTTGGATCCACTTGTGTCATAATCTGTTTAAATTCATTAAACTCTGCACGTGTAATGACAGTGATTAAAACTGCCTTTCTCTCGTGATTATAGGTTCCTTCTGCATCGTGGATCATGGTTGCTCCGCGGTGCAATTTTTTATGGATTTTTTCAATTACCTTCTCTGGATGATTTGTCACAATCATGGCCTGCATACGCTTTTGCTTAGTAAAGACTGCGTCTGTCACACGGCTAGAGACAAAGATGGTAATCATAGAATAAAGAGCGTATTTCCAACCAAAGGTCAAACCTGCTATCAGCATGATAGTTCCATTTACCAAGAAAGAAATACTACCGACATTCTTACCCGTTTTCTTACGAATAGTCAGGCTGACGATATCCGTCCCACCACTGGAGATATTGTTTCGAAGAGCAAAACCAATCCCCAAACCCATAACAACACCACCAAAAAGGGCATTGATAATGGGATCCTCCGTCAAGGTTGCCACAGGGACAAACTGGATAAAGAAGGAACTCATAGATACCGTGATAAAGGTAAAGACGGTGAACTTATGGCCAATCTGATACCAAGCTAAGACCATCAAAGGGAAGTTAATGGCGTAGAAGGTTAGCGAAATCGGAATATGAAAACCAAACCAGTGATTACTCAAGGCAGAGATAATCTGTGCCAGACCTGTTGCACCACTCGAATACACATGCCCTGGTTGGAAAAAGAAATTAACTGCTACTGCTGATAAAAAACCATAGACCAGAGAGGCCGAAATCTTCTCATCATACTTTTCTCGAGAGATACTTTGTAAGACACGTAAAATTTTTATCTGATAAGCAAAGCGGCGCAGATAATAGCGCCACCGCTTAATTCGTTTTGTTTGTTTCATCTTCTTCTACTTGTAAGCTGAGTTCCTCTAGTTGTTTGAGAGCGACTGTTGATGGAGCTTGTGACATTGGGTCAGTTGCCTTGTTGTTCTTAGGAAAGGCAATGACTTCACGGATATTTTCTTCTCCAGCAAGCAACATGACAAAACGGTCAAGCCCGATAGCCAAACCACCGTGTGGTGGGAAACCATAGTCCATGGCTTCAAGAAGGAAACCAAACTGGTCATTGGCTTCTTCAGTTGAGAAACCAAGAGCCTTGAACATACGTTCTTGAAGGTCTTTTTGGTTGATACGAAGGCTACCACCACCAAGCTCATAACCGTTCAAGACGATATCGTAAGCAATGGCACGAACCTTAGCCAAATCACCTTCTAATTCGTGAGCAGTCTCTTCCTGTGGAAGTGTGAATGGATGGTGGGCGCTCATGTAGCGGCCTTCTTCTTCAGACCATTCAAACATCGGCCAGTCAACCACCCAAAGGAAGTTGAACTTATCATTATCAATTAAGCCAAGCTCTTTAGCAATACGTCCACGAAGGGCACCCAGTGTTGCATTAGCCACTTCAAGCGTATCCGCCACAAAGAGAACCAAGTCCTTATCTTCAAGAGCAAGCGCTGTTGTCAATTCTTCTTGGATACCAGTCAAGAACTTGGCAACTGGTCCGTTTAATTCTCCATCAACCACCTTGACCCAAGCAAGACCTTTGGCACCATACTGTTTGGCTACTTCCGTCATCTTGTCGATGTCTTTACGTGAATAGTTGTCCGCAGCTCCTTTGACCACAATCGCTTTTACAGCAGGTGCTTCTGAAAAGACTTTAAAGTCTACACCTTTGACCACTTCTGTCAAGTCCTGAAGCAACATGTCAAAACGAGTATCTGGCTTGTCAGAACCGTAAAGAGCCATAGCATCATCGTATTTCATACGAGGGAATGGTAGCGTTACTTCGATGCCTTTTGTTTCCTTCATCACGCGCGCGATCAAGCCTTCTGTAATATCTTGGATTTCTTGCTCAGTAAGGAAGGACGTTTCCAAGTCGACCTGAGTAAATTCAGGCTGGCGGTCTCCACGCAAGTCTTCGTCACGGAAACATTTAACGATTTGGTAGTAACGGTCAAAACCAGCATTCATCAAGAGCTGTTTCGTGATTTGTGGACTTTGAGGAAGAGCGTAAAAATGCCCCTTATTAACACGAGACGGCACTAAATAATCACGCGCCCCTTCAGGCGTTGACTTAGAAAGGAATGGTGTCTCCACGTCGATAAATTCCAACTCATCCAAGTAGTTGCGGATAGAGTGGGTCACCTTGGCACGAAGTTTAAGATTTTCCAACATTTCTGGACGACGAAGGTCAAGGTAACGGTAACGCAAACGTGTATCGTCATTTGCCTCAATGCCATCCTTAATCTCAAATGGTGTTGTCTTAGCTGTGTTAAGCACAATAAGAGCTGTCACGTTTAACTCAACCGCACCAGTTGGCAACTTATCATTGGCTTGCTCACGCGCAGCGACCTGACCAGTCACCTCAATAACAAATTCGCTACGAAGGCTTTCAGCTGTTGCCATAACCTCTGCAGATACTTTTTCAGGGTTGATAACCAACTGCATGATTCCTTCACGGTCACGAAGATCGATAAAGATCAAACCACCAAGGTCACGACGACGGCCAACCCATCCTTTCAAGGTTATTTCTTGTCCGATGTGTTCCTCACGAACACGACCAGCATACATACTACGTTTCATTATTTCTCTCCTCTTTTATTCTGTTACTATTTTACCATAAAAGCGCAGGCTCTTCATGAAAATCATCAGAAAAGTTTGCCAGTCTTTAAAAGTCAAGTGAAAGCCCTAAAAATTAGCGCTAATACTCTTCGAAAATCTCTTCAAACCACGTCAGCGTCGCCTTACCGTATGTATGGTTACTGACTTCGTCAGTTTCATCTACAACCTCAAAACCATGTTTTGAGCTGATTTCGTCAGTTTCATCCACAACCTCAAAACAGTGTTTTGAGCAACCTGCGGCTAGCTTCCTAGTTTGCTCTTTGATTTTCATTGAGTATAATACAAAAATCCGATGAACTTCACCGGACTCTTTTATTTTGAATTTTTGCCTGCTTTACGCTTTTCAGCGATTTCGGCTGCCTTTCGAGGCAAGACAATTTCCGTTATGTAAGCCGTCCCAAAACGCAGTACACCTGCAATAGGAGCAAAGACAACTGCTAGATAGTTATAGAAGAAATCGCCTTTGAAGGCATAAGCTAGCGCTCCAATGATGAAAAATAGAACGACTGCCTGAATCACTGCTAATAAAATTACTCGTTTCATGTGACCTCCTGACTCTATTATAGCATGAGAATCATCAAAAAGCCGACTAAATTATTCAAAGCGTGAAGAGAAATACTGTAGACCAGACCTTTTCTGCTAATGTAAGCCAAACCCAAACTAAAACCAAGGCTAAAATAGACAAAAAATTGTTGCACATCACCTGGAAAATGAATCAAGGCAAATAGAAGACTAGATACCAGAAGAAAAATCAGGGTTCGTTTACTATTGTCCTGCTTAGGAAAGAGATAGCGTGCTAACATCCCTCTAAAAACAATCTCTTCCGTCAAAGGAGCAAAAATAACCACAGCAAAGAATGAGAAAAGTGGTTGAGACAAGGTCAAGTCTGTCGCTATTTGCTGATTTACTGAAGGATCATCTGGCAAGAAGAATTGAACGACCAGAGATAAAAACCAAACCAAGGCAGGAAGCCAAATAAATCGGTTAAAGCCGCTCTTCTCAATATGAACAGGAGCCTTCTGATACCATTTGTAAATGCCGTACACATATACTCCAGCCAAGGCCACATAGAGTAGAGTAACAGCATAGGGTGAAGCGCCTAAAGCAAGCGACGCAGTCGCGAGCCCCTGAATAAAGCCATAGATAAATAAAAAGGATAGAAGGGCTAGAAGAATCCAGCCAAGGTTTTTAAGTAATTTCATAAATAACTCCTTTATTTGAAATAACGTTTTACCATAGGTAACTGCATCACATTGATATAAACATGGATGGCTCCTACAAGCAAGAAAGCTAGTAACTGAATCTCTCCTGTCAAGAAAGAAATGATAATAAGAAAAATATATAAGGCTGGTAAGACATATTGGTGTAATTGGAATAAAATTCGAAAACTCTGTTCCAAATTAGCCTGACGCTCCCCTTCATCATAAGAATTTATATAGTTCAAGACATCCTTTGGTGTAGCGAAAAATTCCAAATCAAACTGACGAACAATCGCAATGGTTTTAAAAAGAGATTTTTGAGCGACTAAGAATACCACAAAGAGTAAGAAAGAAAGGAAAAATGTTTGAGGGTTTGTATGCAATATAATCACCTCACTTAATGAAATAAAAATAGCCAATGGAATCGCTACACCTGTAATATTAAAAGCAATGGTTCCAAACTCAAGATTCCGATACATTTGCACATAATAGGTTTCATTCAGATCGTCATCCATCTCCTCTTGATACAAGGAATGAAATTTTCTGCTTTTCTTTAAGAAATTGAAAGTCAAAAACATACTAATGAAACCTATCAGTAAACAAATAGCTGATATCCATGGTATCAAGGCTTTTACATCTAAAATAATTTCGTGGGATTCGACACGTGCCTTAAACATCCCTACAAACATGCCCAAGAACCCCCCCAAGACAATAGACATCAAAAATAACAATCTACGTTTCTTTTTCATATTCATTCTCCTTTTTCACTTGCTAGATTTTTGGATTTCTTTTCAATCCATTCAATTACTGGGATGAGAGCAAAGTAGACCCAAACAAATTGGTCGCTTTGATAGGGATTAAACCAGCTTAGGTCCATCCCAATCAGTAGAAATACACTGACTAATAAAGCTATGACCACTACATAATAAATCACTTTATACTTGTTCATCACTCGTCCTCCTCCAAACGAAATACCGATTCGACTGTTTCGTTGAAAATTTGAGATATTTTCAGGGCAATGATAATGGATGGGGTGTACTCATCCCGTTCTAGTAGGCTAATGGTCTGTCTGGAAACCCCTGCCAGTTTGGCTAGGTCGGTTTGATTGAGACCATCGCGAGCTCGAAGCTCTTTTAGACGATTTTTTAGTTGCATGTTACACACCTACTCTCCGTCAAATTCAACGGTTTGGATATCTTCAATACGTTGCAACTTGAATTTTTCTTTTCCCGTATTATCTACACGTCGTAGCTTTACCCATTCCTCATCAACATCCACAACTTCCCAGTTATCTGGCCCAATATACACTCCCGTTATAATTGGTTCCTTTCCAATCATTTCTTGTAATAATCTCGACATTTCTGCGTTTCCTTTCTCTTTTCGCTCAAGTCTTTTGATTTTATTCTCTAGTTTCTTGATTTTTTTAGAATTATTAGAATAAAAGAAAATCATAAATAGTATAAATACTAGTACCCACATTATAACTCCTTTCTGCTTCCTATTTCTTAACTTGAATTCATTGTAACACATCTTTTTCTTTTTGACAAGTATAGTTGTCAAAAAGTTTATGATTTTTGTCATTTTGCAAAAGAAAAAGGTCAGGAGTAGGTTACTGACCAGTTTATCTATCATTAATACTCTTCGAAAATCTCTTCAAACCACGTCAGCTTCACCTCGCCGTAGGTATGGTTACTGACTTCGTCAGTTTCATCTACAACCTCAAAACCATGTTTTGAGCTGACTTCGTCAGTTCTATCCATAACTTCAAAACAGTGTTTTGAGCAACCTGCGGCTAGCTTCCTAGTTTGCTCTTTGATTTTCATTGAGTATAAAATCCTAGTTTTTCAAAGATTTCTGAGAAGTTTTGGCTGATTGTCTCAAGTGACACTTGCACTTCTTCTCGGGTTTGGTTGTTCTTGACCGTCACTTGTCCGCTTTCGACTTCGCTCTCTCCTAGGGTGATGAGGGTCTTAGCCGCAAAGACATCTGCTGACTTGAACTGAGCTTTGAGCTTACGGTTGAGGTAATCACGCTCTGCTTTGAAACCTTGTTGGCGAAGAGCCTGTACCAATTCCAAGGCCTTGATATTTGCCCCTTCGCCCAAGACTGCGATATAGACATCTAGGGCGTTTTCGATAGGGAGGGTCACACCTTGCTTTTCAAGAATGAGAAGCAGGCGCTCTACACCAAGTCCAAAACCAAATCCAGCAGTTTCAGGGCCTCCAAAATAAGAAACCAAACCATCGTAACGACCACCCGCACAGACGGTCAGGTCATTGCCCTCAATCTCTGTGATAAACTCGAAAATGGTGTGGTTGTAGTAGTCCAGACCACGCACCATATTGGTATCGATGATGTAATCTACTCCAAGATTTTCCAACATCTGACGCACAGCATCAAAATGAGCTTGGCTTTCTTCATCAAGAAAGTCCAAGATAGACGGCGCATTCTCTACTGCCACCTTGTCTTCTTTTTCCTTAGAGTCCAAGACACGAAGAGGATTTTCCTCCAAGCGACGTTGGCTATCCTTAGACAAGGTCTCCTTGAGCGGTGTCAAATAGTCAATCAAGGCTTGGCGGTAGGCTGCACGGCTCTCAGGATTTCCAAGAGTGTTGAGGTGCAATTTGACACCTTGAATACCGATTTCCTTCAAAAAATGGGCTGCCATAGCGATTGTTTCCACATCGGTAGCTGGATTGCTAGAGCCAAAACATTCAACACCAATCTGGTGGAATTGGCGCAAGCGCCCTGCCTGTGGACGCTCATAACGGAACATAGGTCCCATATAGTAGAACTTGCTTGGCTTTTGCACTTCTGGGGCGAAGAGTTTATTTTCCACATAGGAACGGACAACGGGCGCAGTTCCTTCTGGACGGAGGGTAATATGACGGTCACCCTTGTCATAAAAATCGTACATTTCCTTGGTTACGATATCCGTTGTATCTCCGACAGAGCGACTGATAACCTCGTAATGCTCAAAAATAGGCGTGCGCACTTCTGCATAGTTATAGCGCTTGAAAATCTCACGGGCAAAGCCCTCAACGTACTGCCACTTAGCAGATTCAGCAGGTAAAATATCCTGCGTTCCTTTTGGTTTTTGTAATTTCATAGGGAATCCTCTTTAAACTTAATAGTCTTATTTTACCACAAATAAAGGGATTAAAACAGTAAGAAAAAAATTAGGATTTAGATATCATTTTTGAGATTAAGAATTGTCAAAAAAATAGCTAGCAAGGAAAAACCAACAAATAGCATCCAAGTCAACTGCATGTTCCATACGGCTACTAGTGAAAAACAAGCTGTTCCCACAGGTATGGATAAGGTAAACAATAGACCGAAAAAATTACTAGTACGAGCTAGAACCTCTGGAGCTAGATTTTTCATGAGCATGGCACTAATCTTTGGTTGAACTTTACCAGACACATACAGGGTAAAGAAGAGAAATAGCAAACCAAGCACGACTTGATTGAATAAATTAGCCAAACCAACTAGACTAAGTCCTACGGTCGCCCACATCATCAATCTAGGCAAGGACTGCTTCCCAAAATAATCATTGCCCGTAAGGCTACTGATGATGATTGCTACTAAAACACAGAATTGATTGATAAATAGTGCCTCTGTATAAGAAAAATTCAAGAGAGAATGGCTCAAAAAGAAGATATTATAAATTCCACCCAAAGCGCCACCCAAGGAATTAATAAGCAAGACAGCAAAGAGCATAAAACCAAAGTTTTTCTGCCCACTTTTAAGAAAAACGAGACGTAAATTTCGGTAAATTGTTAGGAACTGGTCTTTGATAGAAAGCTTCTCATTTTTTAAGTTTTCACCATCAGCAGATGACATTGACAGGCTCAATTTGCTTTTTCCTAAAAAGAGGATAGTGGCTGATACTAGGAAAAAGCAGGCATTGATTCCCGCAACGAGAGAAAAATTGTTGACCGACAGAGCTAAGAGCCAGACTCCGAAAGCTTGACCACCAATAGCTGAAATATAGGTGATGAACTGTGAAAAAGAATAAGCCTCCATCAGATCATCTTCAGCTACTTTTTCCTTAATAAGAGGCATGCGCAAGCCACCTGCAAAATCACTGATGACATTGATCAAACACAGGCTAGAAAAGGCAAAGAGACTAGCTTGCTGAACAACTAGGGCTGCTAGAAAAAATAGAACCGCCTGAAACAAACCGCTATAGACCATCCATTTGACCTTGTCCCTCGTGTAATCTGCCCGAATCCCTACAAAAACTGTAAAGAGGGTCGGAAGAATCATGACAATATTCGCCATAGCAACAGCAAAAGATGCTTGTGACAAGGTCGATGCATAGACGATAAAGACCAGGTTGAAAATCGAAGCACCAAAAGCATTGAAGAAGCGTGATAAAGTCAAAATTCTATAAGCTAGATTTCTAAACAATAGTTTCATAGATAATCTCCCTTCTTGTTCTAAGTTCTACATCAAGAATAGCTTTAGTATAGCACTTATGAATTTGCGAAACGATTCTTTTGAATATATGCAACAAATAAAATGAGCAAAAAAACGATAGAACTTTTGTAATGACCTGAGAGAGGGTAACAGTTCTATCGCTTCAAATTTTTTCTTGGTTTGCAGATACTCAACATTCGGTCGTATTTCTATAGTATTCGGCAGATTTATTACAGCCAAGCATCTCAAAAATACGGACAGCATCCTCCATCTTTTTCTGGCCTTCCTTGACTCTACCTTGCTTGCTATCAAGGAGACCTTCTGCCCACAGATAAACAATTCGGAAATAGGTCTCATTTCCCTTGTAGAAATGCTCTTCGATAACACGTTTAAAATAATAGGCATTGGTAAATTCTTCACACTCAATACTAGCTAAAAAGCCATTCAATAGTATAGTATGAAAAAGGTTTCGATTGCCAGACATTTCCATTAGAAAATCGGATTTACGTACCATTTCTCGTACATATCTAGTAAAAAGAGAAACAGATAAAAATGGAGAACTGACTGAAAATAAATTGAGTTCATAGATTCCCCAGATCTCGGTAGAAAACAAATAATCATGAAGGACTTTTCCTTCCTCTGCTGTTAAGTCTACCCTTTCATCTATGTTCTTCATATAAGACTTGATAATAATGGCATTTAGAATATGTTTCTGTTTGTTGTGAGAATGGGCATGCTTTTGATACTCCCTGCGATATAAGTCCTCAAGAGGTGCTATATTCTTTGGTTCCAAGACATCTGTAATTTCTTTTCTCAACTCAGAATCTGTATCATACTGGAAACCTCTCGCCAGAAAGAGGATCTCCTCCACACTGGCAGATATATTTTCCAGAGCAAATAGAAACTTTTCCACCGAAAGCTCACTCTGACCTGTTTCAAAACGGGACAACATAGACGGCGAAAATTGTCCTCCGGTTGCTTGTCTCAGTGAGATATTTCTTGATTCTCGTAATTGTCTAAAGACTTTTCCAATCTGCTCCATAGACTTCCCCTTGATTCCGTATTTTCTTCATTTTATCATATTTTTCAGAAAATTCATCAAAAACTTGCCAAATTGTCAGAATTATGAGAAAATAGAGGATATTTATCACGTGGAGGGACTGCTATGAGAGACGATATCAAAATCAATGACCGTGCTTTGGCCTTGCAAGACCAAATTATCGAAAAACTAGAGAAAGTTTTTGATACAGATGTGGAATTGGATGTTTACAATCTAGGTCTGATTTATGAAATCAATCTGGATGAAACGGGGCTCTGCAAGATTGTCATGACCTTCACCGATACTGCCTGTGATTGCGCCGAAAGCCTGCCTATTGAAATTGTGGCAGGTCTGAAACAAATCGAGGGTATCAAAGATATCAAGGTTGAAGTTACCTGGTCGCCTGCTTGGAAAATCACACGAATCAGTCGCTATGGCCGTATTGCCCTTGGACTACCACCTCGTTAAGCAGGCCAATCACTTTTAAAGATGAAAAAAGCAAGCCAAAAATGGCTTGCTTTTTGATACTCAATGAAAATCAAAGGGCAAACTAGAAAACTAGCCGCAGGTTGCTCAAAACACTGTTTTGAAGTTATGGATAGAACTGACGAAGTCAGCTCAAAATACTGTTTTGA
>ERZ1023396.26-NODE-26-length-102492-cov-182.928707_pt1 | contig 102492 bp, 91 predicted proteins | sample MGYA00380504_ERZ1023396 | MGnify/ENA primary metagenome ERZ1023396 (study PRJEB33173, sample SAMEA4830410) | metagenome | study: EMG produced TPA metagenomics assembly of the PRJEB25223 data set...
AATCTATTCATTTGGATATTATAAGATAGATTTAGTTAGATTTCAAGAAACAGTTTAAAGCCCCAAAAAGCAATCAAATAGTTACCCAAATAATAGTAAAATACTAAAATACCAAGCATTCAACCTTAAACGCTAGCTTAAAGGCTAGTCAGATGGGATTCAATACATACTGGGTAACAAAATGGCCAAATGACCACCAAATAACCAAATGACCACCAAATAACCAAATGACTACATAAACAGCCAAACAACTAAACAACCAAATAACATAAACAGCCAAACAACCAAACAACCAAATAACATAAACAGCCAAACAACTCGCCAAACCGCCAAATATTTCAAATAAAACTCAAAAGGGAGAATGACCGCTTTCGGCATAGCTGAAAGTGGCATTTTTGCCAACAATGATATGGTCAATCAAATCAATATCAATTAACCGACAAGCCTGATACAAATCTTTGGTTAAGCTGTCGTCAGCAACAGAAGGTGTGGCATCTGCTTGGGGGTGGTTGTGAGCGATGATAAGTGATGTGGCAATGTGGCTTAAGGCGTGTTTTAACACTTGGCGAATGCACACCGAACAATGGGTAATCCCACCGACAAACAACACTTGATAATCAATCAGCCTTAACTCACTGTCCAAACACAGCACCGCAAAAACTTCATTGGGCTGGGTTTTTAACTGTGTTGTTACATAATCTTTGACCAGTTGTGATTGGTTAAGTGGTTGCCCTGTTTTTAGCTGACTGTCCAGATAGCGTTTGCCCATCTCCAAACTTGCCATCATTTGGGCGTATTTGGCAGTGCCAATGCCATGACACTCCAGCACCGCATGACTGGGGGCGGATAACAGCTCTGCCAAACTGCCAAACTGCTCAATCAACCAACGAGCCAGCTCAATGGCGGATTGTTGTTTTGTCCCTGTCCGCAAAAATATCGCCAAAATTTCTGCATCACTTAAAGCAGACGCGCCCAATTTTAATAACTTTTCTCTGGGGCGGTCATCTTCGTGCCAGTCTTTGATTGCCATGAGTTTGTTTACCGTCAGTTTTATGTATGTCAGTTTTGTGTGTTTAGATGAACATGGCGAACACCATATAAAAATGGTACATTTCACCCATCTAAAATCATTATAGTCAATTTTTATGACCTATGGGAAAAATCCACTTTGGCACGGTTGTGCTGTTTCTGTTAGCGGTTGTGTTGTTGTGGCTGGGCATTTATTGGCAACGCCTAGCGGTGTATCGGCGATTAAACCGATGGGCAAATCGCTTATGGTGGCTGGCATGGATAGGATTTGTGGTTTGGTTGGTAAGTTTGGGGTTGTTTTTTGTTGCATTACAACAGCGAATGACAAGTGATGTGGTGCAGCCGCACACACCTTTGTCTGCCATCATTATTTTAGGCTCAGGCACGACAGAAGGTAAGCCCACACCCACGCTGGCAAACCGCTTAGACACCGCCGTTCATGTGTATCACACTCACCCTAAGGCGGTGTTGGTGGTCAGTGGGGGGGTTGCGCGGGGTAAAAACCAAAGTGAAGCAGAAATCATGGCAACCTATCTGACACGCATACACGGTGTGCCAGTGGCTGCCATTCATCAAGAAAGACGCAGTACCAGCACCGAAGAAAATCTAAAATTTAGCCAAGCGATTTTGCACCAGCAGGGCATTGGCTTGCATGACCACATTGCCATTGTTACCAGTGATTTTCATACCATTCGTGCATCTGCCATTGCTCATCATCAAGGCTATGAGCAGGTGAGCATGGTGGCAAGTGCAACACCGTCATCAATCCGTTATAATGCGTGGTTTCGTGAGTATTTTGCCTGTATTAGTGGCTGGCTTTTAGGAGAATATTGACATGGCATTGAAGATAACAACAGACTGCATTAACTGTGACATCTGTGAGCCAGAATGCCCCAATGATGCCATCAGCTATGACCAAAAAGGACAAAAAACTTACGTCATCAACCCTGATTTATGCACCGAATGCGTGGGATTTTATGATGAGCCCACTTGTGATAAAGTCTGCCCCATTGATTGCATCATCAAAGACCCCGAACGTGTCGAAAGCCCAGAAGCGTTAGAAGCAAAATACCGTAAGATTTGGAATAAGTAACAAATCCAAAATGCCCCAAATGCCCCAAATAATTGGGGCGTTTATCATGTGCTTATGATGTGTGAATGGCTTGTGATGTGTGAATGCTTGTAATGTGCTGGTTATGTGGCTGTCATATGGAAGCAATGGGAAGCCAAGTTTATTTATTTGTTTTGCAGCCAGCTGGTTGCTTGATTGCGAGCGTTGGTGATGTCTTTTGAGCTTAGGTTGAGTGCCAGCTGACCAATTTTACCACGAGCCTTATTGCGTACTCGCTCATCGAGCATGCCATCACGAGCTGACAAATCATACCATTTATAGGCATCAACCAGTTTTTGTTGCTTTTCTTCAATCATGGCGAGCAGATAGCTGGCACGGTTGTCGCCGTGCATGGTGGCTTTTTCTAGCCAATAGCGAGCTTGTTGTTCATTAACAGGCACACCTTGCCCCATGGCATACATTTTGCCTAAGTTTAGCTGAGCTGGGATAACGCCCTGGTTAGCAGCACGAGTATACCAATGCACTGCTTTGGCAGGGTCGGGGGTGAAACCTTGTCCTTTTTGTAGGCGTTTTGCCAAATAAAACTGAGCATGTTGGTTATTTTGGTTGGCAAGTTGTACCAACTGTTCAGCACCCATTAAGTCAAAACGAGAGTAATCCAGTGGCACATTTGAGATAAGTTCAGCTTGTGATACACTTGCCAAGCTCAGAACAGCGGTCATCAATACTGCCTTTACTGTCGTCTTAACGGTCATCTTAAAAAACGCCATAAAAATTCCCTATTATCTGTGATAAGCATGAAACGATAAATAAGAAGCTTAATAAACAAAAACTAACATTTGCTGAGCCAACATTAACTTGGCATATCTAAACACACAATTGAGTGTACAAATGTTAGCCAAAACATACCCCTAGCTTAACATTCTCATTTGCTCAACTCAAACATTTTTTAACCTAAGCCATGCACAATGTTACAATCCATAAAAGACCATGATGGCGTAAAATCATAGTTAAATCAATGACTTAGCATTTATTTTTCTCGTATTTTTATATTGTAACGGCACAGTAAGATTGTAACCAATTACTACAGCAATACTTAAGTAAGAATGCCTTGATACTTAAGCAAGATTGGCTTTTAGTGTGATAAGCCAGCTGCGCATGTTATCCATTGTTATCCATGACCCAAACGCCCCATTTTTATGATTTTAGGTTTTTAATGTGATGACATGTTGTTTAATGTGATGACATGCGATGGCACTTGTGTTTTAATGCTGCTTCAGCGACAATAATTTATCATCATAAACGACTGTCAATTATCGTATCATTGACAGCATAAAATATGGACATTCACCCGCCAACCATTCACCCGCTAACGACGTAAAAATCAATGACGACTGCCATGACTAACTTAATTACCCCAAGCACCATTGCCCCAAACACAAGCGCCCCAAGTACAAGTACCCCAAACACAAGCCCACACTCGCACCCCACTCACTCACGCCCCATTGCGTTACAGTTAGATGATATCCATAAAAGTTATGGCTCACTTGAAGTATTAAAAGGCGTGTCGCTGACCGCTTATGACGGTGATGTGATTTCGATTTTAGGTTCGTCGGGTTCAGGCAAATCTACCTTATTACGGTGTATCAATCTGCTTGAAAACCCATCGCAAGGCAAAATTCACCTAGGCAATGAAGAGTTGATACTAAAGCCAAGCAAATCAGGTGATTTACAAGCCGCCAACAGCAAACAGTTAGATGCTTTTCGTGCCAAAGTGGGCTTTGTGTTCCAAAACTTTAACCTTTGGCCGCACAAAACCATCTTGCAAAACATCATCGAAGGGCCAACTCAAGTCCTTAAAGTCCCCAAAGAGCAAGCCATTAACCAAGCCAAAACCCTGCTGGATAAAGTTGGGCTATTAGACAAACAAGATGCTTACCCTGGTAATTTATCAGGTGGTCAACGTCAACGGGTGGCAATTGCCCGTGCGTTGGCGATGCAACCTCAAGTGTTGTTGTTCGATGAACCGACTTCAGCACTTGACCCTGAGCTGGTTAATGAAGTGCTGGCGGTGATGCGTGAGCTGGCAGAAGAAGGGCGTACCATGTTGATTGTGACTCATGAGATGCGTTTTGCTCGTGAAGTGTCTAGCCAAGTGGTGTTTTTACACAAAGGACGCATCGAGGAGATGGGGACACCACAAGAAGTTTTTGACAACCCAAAATCAGTGAGAGTACAAGAGTTTATGGCTTCGCATAGCTAACATTCGGCTATACTAACCATAACGATTTATCATATAAAAGCGTTTGTTTTTAAGCCCTTGCTCAGTTATCATTCGCCTATTTTTTATGGAATGACATCATATTGACGTATGAATTAAGTCAGGGCAAAAAACGATGAATGTAGAAACTGTATCAATAAAATCAACAAAAACTGTATCAACAAAAATTGCCAACGGTCTCAAACTTACTAACAGGCTTAAACTTACCACATTGGCACTGATGAGCGTCATCGCACTCAGTGCTTGTGATGATGCAAGTCATGCCAACCCCACCAAACATACCGATAACAACAGCACAGATGTCAATACCAACCCCCCCACAGGCGTAACCATTCGCATCGCCACTGAAGGGGCATACCCTCCGTTTAACCATACCAATGCAGATGGCAGTTTGGGCGGTTTTGATGTTGATGTTGCCAACGCCATGTGCCAACAAATGCAGGCAAAATGCGACATTGTCGCTCAAGATTGGGACGGTCTTATCCCAGGACTATTGGCAAAAAAATACGATGCCATCATCGCAGGCATGTCTGTTACCCCTGAACGCCAACAACGACTAGACTTTACACAGCCTTATTTTACCAATACCATGGTATGGATGGCTGCCAAAGATAAGGGGTTTGATGTCAATAACATCAATGGCTTTAATTTAGGTGGTCAACGCTCCACAACGCCGGGGGCATATTTGCTTGAGCATTATGATGGCAAAAATGGCAACCAAGTCAATCTTTATGATTCGTATGAAAATGCTTATCTGGACTTGGCATCAGGACGCAGTGATGCCGTGCTTGCTGAAAAAGTCTCAGCACAAACATGGCTTAAAGACAATGCTCACTTCACAATCGTGGGTGATGAAATTGATAACAATGACAACATCGCTGTTGCTGTGCGTCAAGCAGATGCTTTAAAAGAAGAATTTAATAAAGCATTGACGGAACTTAAAAACAATGGCAAATTAGCACAACTTGAGCAGCAACATTTTGCTCAATGATTTGCTCACTTGCAGTCTGGCGTATGTTCCTATACGATAATGGCATCACATAAATGGTTCAACAATGAATAGGGAAATTTTATGACAAATTTATCTGGCATCACTGGCGTATTGTCTCATAAAGCCTTCACACTGACAGCTTGCTTGGCAGGCTTGGTATTGGTTGGTTGTAATAACAGTCAAAACACCGCCACAGACAGCACGGACACCCCTGCTGGTGGTGATATCCAAGGTGAGATTATCGGCGATGTTATCAAAGTGGCAACCGAGTCTAGCTATCCTCCCTTTAGCTATATGGATGCCAGCGGTAAAGAAGCAGGTTTTGAGATTGACTTAATAAATGCACTATGTGCCGAGATGAAGGCCACTTGTGAGATTCGCTCGCAAGATTGGGACGGTTTAATCCCTGGGTTAAAATCTAAAAAGTTTGATGCTGCCATTGCTGGCATGTCCATTACCCCAGAGCGGTTGGAAGTGGTTGACTTTACCAATCCATACTTTGAAAGTGGCATTATTCTTATCAGTAAAGTGGGCAGTGGGATTACGTTAGATAATCTAGATGGTAAGGCAGTTGGGGCTCAGCGTTCTACCGTGTCATCTCAATATTTGGCAGATAAACACCCCAAGGCAGATGCCCAATTATACGATACTCAAGAAAATGGCTTTATTGACATGACCAATGGTCGCTTAAATGCCATGGTTGTTGATCAAATTGTTGGAATAAACTGGTTAAGCACAGAAGCAGCATCGGACTATGAACAGGTTGGTGCAACCATCTCTACGGGTCATGACGCCATGGGCATTGCCGTGCGTAAGGATGATCCGCTAAAAGGCAAGTTTGACATGGCATTAGATGCCATTCGTGCCAATGGAACGTATGACCGCATTAATAACGAATATTTTGGCAAAATAGATGCTAAGCCTGCTCAATAACTTTCTACTCAATAATTTATAACCACTCAATAATTGATAAATTTACATCAGATGCCGTTTGACTTGAGTGCAAATTGCACATGGTGTGAATCCTTTTTTTGTCAGATATGTTAGATATAAGGAAATGTCTATGTCAAAATCCAAACCAATATCCAGTGCCTTTTTATTGAACTGGTCAATGAAAGGTAAATCCGTGGCGTTGTTGACAACTGTCTTATTTGGCTTAGGCTTAAGTGCTTGTTCGCCTAAAGACAATGCAAGCACAGGCGACGTTGCTGGCTCGGCAAATGATGCTGTGTTACGCATCGCCACCGAAGGGTCATATGCCCCCTTTAACTTTACCAATGCTGACGGCAGTTTGGGCGGATTTGACATCGACATTGCCAATGCCCTGTGTGATGAAATGCAGGTTAAATGTGACATCTCTGCCCAAGACTGGGAAGGCATCATTCCAAGTTTAAAAACAAAAAAATATGATGCCATTGTTGCTGCCATGTCGGTAACGCCAGACAGACAACAACAGGTGGATTTTACCGATCCATATTACACCAATAGCTTGGTGTTTTTGGCAAAAAAAGACAGTCATTTTAACCCTGATGATGCCAATGACATTGCCAATACCGAAATTGCTGCTCAGCGTTCAACCATTTCATCGCAGTGGTTAGAGCAGACACACCCCAATGCCAAAAGCCGCTTATATGATACCTTAAACAACGCCTTTATGGACTTAGGTAATGAGCGGGTTGGGGCGATGGTGTCAGATAAATTGCCTGCTTTAGATTGGTTGGCATCGCCAAATGCTGATGACTTTGAGCTTAAAGGTGGGGATATTGACATCAACGATCAAATGGCAATCGCTGTCCGCCAAGGGGATAATGAATTAAAGGATAAATTCAATGCTGCCCTTGCTGCCATTAAAGCCAATGGTAAATACGATGACATCGTTGCCAAAAACTTCCCGAAACTGGCAGAACATAACACGCACAGTGCCAATACACATGATGCCAATACACACAGTATTGAAGTTGAAGCAAACCCATCGGATTAAATGACTGCCAAACCAAAACAGAGCCAGCAAGCAACTAAATCAAGCAATGAAAACAAGCAATAAAATCAAGCAGCGAAAGTCAATAATGAGCCTGAATGACTGAGCCTGAATGTTTTTTTGGTCAGATTGTTCATTGCATAAAAAATCCCTACTTACATTAAGTGGGGATTTTTTGTGATAATAAGCAGATGGTTAATCGTTCCAAGCATCACGATTGGCTTCATGACGCAATTTTTTAAAGTCATTTGGGTCAAAGGTAGGGTGCTTACCCAATTTTAACTGTCGTTCATAATCTTTTAACACCCTAAAGGCAACAGGTGATAGCCAAACGATGGCAACCAAGTTGATTAATGCCATTAACCCCATGGATAAATCCGCAAAGCTCCATACGGCTTGTAGGTTGGCGATTGAGCCGATGAATATCATCGCCAATACTGCCACTCGCAATATCATCACTGCCACTTTAGCAACCTTAGGTCCTGCAATAAACTCAATGTTGGACTCACCATAGCTGTAGTTGGCAATGATGGTCGTGAATGAAAAGAAGAAAATGGCAACCGCAATAAAGTATACTCCCAAATTACCCACATACTGAGATAATGCCAATTGAGTGAGTTGAATGCCTTCTTGCTTGACATTGGGGTCAACCACGCCAGACAAAATGATGATGGAAGCGGTGGCGGTACAGATGACAAGCGTGTCTATAAACACACCAAGCATCTGCATAAAGCCTTGTGTGGCAGGGTGATTGGGATAAGTCTGAGCGGTGGCGGCAGCATTGGGGGCAGAGCCCATACCTGCTTCGTTAGAGAACAGCCCACGCTTGATGCCATTCATCATCGCCTGGGCGATGGTATAGCCCAATGCTCCACCTGCTGCCTGTTCAAGACCAAAAGCAGATTTAAAAATCAAAGTAATGGCTGATGGCAGTTGGGGTAGGTTGGTGATGATTACAAATACGGCTAATAGTAAGTATAAAATTGCCATCACTGGCACAATCTTACCAGCCACCCTTGCCACTGACTTCATGCCACCAAACACCACAGGGGCAGTTAACAGCACCAGCCCAATGCCAGTTACCCAAGTGGGGATATGAAAGGCTTCGTTGACTGCTTGGGCGATGGTATTGGCTTGTACACCATTAAAAGCCAGACCAAAAGCTGCCAACAAACACAACGCAAACAAAATTGCCAACCAACGCTGACCAAGTCCTTTTTCGATATAATAAGCAGGGCCACCTCGATAGATGTTATCGGTGTGTGGTACTTTATAGGCTTGAGCCAATGCCGATTCCACAAAGCTTGTGGACATGCCAACCAATGCGGTAATCCACATCCAAAAAATCGCTCCAGGTCCACCCAAATAAATGGCGATGGCAACACCCGCTAAGTTACCTGTGCCGACCCGTGCGGCCAGTGAAGTCATCAAGGCTTCAAATGAGCTGATGCCACCTGCACGCGCACCGTGGTTGGAGATTTTGAGCAGTTGCCACATATGCCCAAAGTGGCGAATTTGCATAAAATGGGTGGCGACGGTGAAATACAGTCCCACCCCAATCAATAAATAAATGAGTAAGTAGCCCCAAATAATGCCATTACCCCAATCGACAAAAGCATGAAACCAGTCAAACATGGTCATTCCTTAATATTTTAAGACAGATGATGGTTTAAGACAGATGATGGTTTTAAGATGGCTGAATCAATCAAAGGTCTTTATGCACATGCCTTAAAATGCACAATGACACATTAGGGTGCCTAATAGAGAATGGCTAAAGACGCATGGTTGCAAATATTAACATAAAATGTGAGTGTTAGGCGTTATTTGTGTATTTATTTACTTATGTTGCGATATATTAACTTTATTGCGACATATTAAAGTTATTTTGCTGGTTGTTGGTAAATACACACATGGGTGATAAAAAATGGGTGATAAAAAATATTTTGCCAGTGCGTATGTTTCCACTGGCCTTTTTGTGCATAATGGGCTAAAAGCAAGACATCAAAGACAAGACATCAAAGACATGGTAATAGAGTAACAGATGAGTCAATGCCCATGATTCGGTATGGACTTATCAGGAAACTTGGCTGGGTTTTGTGATTTTATTTTTACAAAATTTCACAGTGTACTAAACTCATGTCTTATTTTACAAATTTGTATGGGCAAATTGTCATCTGTTACTTGACCGTTGGCGTTGTCGGTGGCATTTGGTGCGTATGCCACCGAAGTGTTGCGTATGGCAATCCAAGAGTTGGATAAAGGGCAATGGGAAGCTGCCAAGGCGGTGGGCATGTGTGGTGGCAAATGCGGTGTTTGTTGTCATCAATCAGCCCGATGTGTTGGCTGGGGTGGGCAAGCGACACGACTATTTTGTGAAGAAGTTGAATGAATTAAACCAACAGCACAATGTCTTTGCTGATGTGCGTGAAGCAGGATTGCTACTTGGGTGTGTGCTTAATGACCGCCATGCAGGGCGTGCCAAAGAGCTGATGCAACTGGCAAATAAAGAAAGACTGCTCTGTTTGGTGGCAGGTACGCAAGTGCTACGCTTAGCACCGTCTTTATTGATTATTGATTGATGATGCCGATATTGACGAAGGCATGGCAAGGCTGGATAGAGCGGTGGCAAGGTTTGTAGGGTGTTAGGATTTGCAAGTTATATCTGACTCTCAACTCGAAATAAGTCACTCAAACGAAGTGGTTATCAGCTACTTAAGGACAGAAGCCAAACAAGCAGCCTAAAGCAAACCAACATAACCATTGCATAAAATCCGATAAACGGTCATAAATCCCTATCTTGTTATACTATTCTTTTAGCAAACAATCGTTCAAATAAGCAACCGTTGCCCATGTTTATCTTGCCAAAATACCTTAATAAACTCTCCCAAATCCTAGGACTGCTTATGCTCACCAGTCTGCTGTCTGCCTGCCCCAGTTGGTTTCAACCCAGCACCAAAGTCATCGAATACGATGAAGAAGTCAAGCTACATGATGGCAGTATGATATGGGTGCATATCAAACGGCATTATGTACGTAGTAGTGGATGTGAGATATCCAACTGTTTTCAAGGTTATGAGAAAGGCTGGGGAGCGAAGGAAGTAGAAATTAGTTGGGATACGGGGTTTGAGGGTGTGGGGAGAAAGTCGGTGTTTTTTGATAAAAAAGTTTATTTTATTGAGAAAATTAACGACAGCTGGTATGTAGTAGGCTATGGACAACGCTCTGATAATTTATCAATCGGCGATTCAATTAACTGTCGAAAAATAGGGCTTAATATTAATCAGGGTTATGATTGCCAATTTGCTATAGATAAAAATGGACATCTAATTAATCAAGAGCTAAAAGATATTGGTTTGGTGAATATGAATATCTTAAATGTTGATGGTATTAAACAAAATGGCGATTACAACCTTGATTTTTTGAACAGAAAACAACTTTATTGGTCAGAGAAGCTTGCTTTACAGGATACTCAAAGCGAAAGTTCAAGGTTTGTTAATAGACCATATTCTTATCAAATAATTTCAAAATAGTTTTTTAGGAGAAACTTATGAATAATCAAGACAAAGCAATTTATGCCTTATTAGCTGATAACGTTTACTGGGATGTTAGAAGTGGCGGTATCAAACCTGATGAGCAAGTAAACTCCAACTGGACACCTGTGCCTGATGGGTGGACGGTCATCGGAAAATATGACCAAAGTGGCTCAGGGTCAATGCGTCAAACGAATCCAGACCTAGACGGTTTTACCGCTCGGGTGTTTAAATCTTGATATTAGCCAATTCGCTGAGTTGTCTAATATCACGGTTTAATTATATCAAGGATTGTTATGCTAAAACCCTTATTAAAAAAAGCCATTCCACTCTTGGCGATGATACCGCTACTGGGTTCATGTTCGTTATTTCAGCCTAAAACCAAAGTGATTGAGTATGATGAAGAAGTCAAACTGCATGACGGCAGTATGATATGGGTACATATCAAACGGCATTATGGGTTGGTGGGTGGCATATCCGCTGGTCAAGGTGCTTCATATATGCCCAGTGCGGTAGAAATCAGTTGGGATACGGGCTTTCCAAATGTGGGGAGAAAGTCGGTGTTTTTTGATGATTACGTAGGTATTATTGATAAATATAATGGAAATTGGTTTATAGCTGGAGAAAAGAATGCTAGTGGCAATAGAAAAATTCAAGGTTCAACGAATTGTAATAATGTTGGTATTTTTATAACTAGTCGTTGTGTTGTAGCTATTAATCAACAAGGGGAATATTTTAAACCAAATAAAAATGATATCTACAATATTATCAACCAAAATATTATTTACCCAATGCAGATAAAGGACTGGGGTGATATACCAGACCCTTTACATAACACAAAGCTAAGTTGGAATGAAAAACTTAACTTAGATAAATCACAATCAAAACGTTTCAATGGATTACAAACACCTTTTATTACAGGAGAAAATAAATGAGCGACTTAACAAACGAGCAAAAAGCGGTTTATGCCTTATTAGCTGACAACGTCTACTGGGATGTCAGATATGGTAAAGATAAAAATTCTAACGACTTCACCAACTCCAACTGGACACCTGTACCTAATGGGTGGACGGTCATCGGAAAATATGACCAAAGTGGCTCAGGGTCAATGCGTCAAACGAATCCAGACCTAGACGGTTTTACCGCTCGGGTGTTTAAATCTTGATATTAGCCAATTCGCTGAGTTGTCTAATATCACGGTTTAATTATATCAAGGATTGTTATGCTAAAACCCTTATTAAAAAAAGCCATTCCACTCTTGGCGATGATACCGCTACTGGGTTCATGTTCGTTATTTCAGCCTAAAACCAAAGTGATTGAGTATGATGAAGAAGTCAAACTGCATGACGGCAGTATGATATGGGTGCATATCAAACGGCATTATGTACGTAGTAGTGGATGTGAGATATCCAACTGTTTTCAAGGTTATGAGAAAGGCTGGGGAGCGAAGGAAGTAGAAATTAGTTGGGATACGGGCTTTCCAAATGTGGGGAGAAAGTCGGTGTTTTTTGATAGCTATGTAGGAATCATTGATAAATTTGAGAATAACTGGTTTGTTATAGGTAATAATACCAATCAAGATATTATAGAGCGATATAGCTCTATAAACTGTGATAAAATTGGTATTATTTATCAACAAAGATGTATTGTAAAATTAAATCAAGAAGGTAAGTTTGTAAATGCTGAACCAAAAGAACTTTATTTAATTAATCAAAAAAATATTATTTATCCAGTTCAGATTAAAGATTGGGGTAGTGCACCTATACCTTTAGATGGTCAAAAATTAACTTGGATAGAAAAGATTAAAATACAAGACTTACAACCTGTAGCAAGACCAAAATTAGGAACCCCAATTTTTAATAATGGAGTAACAGAATGAGCAATTTAACTAACGAGCAAAAAGCGATTTATGCAATTTTAGCTGACAATGTCTATTGGGATGTAAGAAGCCAATATGACAAGGAAACCAAAGATTATACATTCTCCAACTGGACACCTGTGCCTGATGGGTGGACGGTCATCGGAAAATATGACCAAAGTGGCTCAGGGTCAATGCGTCAAACGAATCCAGACCTAGACGGTTTTACCGCTCGGGTGTTTAAAAGTGGTAATGAAATCGTTATCAGCTATGCAGGTACATACGATATGCCCGCAGACTGGCTTAGTGGCAACGTGCCATCAACGTTGGGCAAAGCCAGTAGCCATCTTACCCAAGCTGCCGAACTCTACCAAAAAGTCAGAGATGAATACCCCAATGCAGATATCAAATTTACAGGACATAGCTTAGGTGGCGGCATAGCATCTGTCATGGGCGTATGGTTTGACCTGCCAGCTATCGTATTTGACCCTGCACCATTCAAAAACTCTGTATTAAATGATGGGTTTCTTAACTTACCTTCTGCTAAAGAAACAGCTATTTTTGCTGCGTTAGGTGCTATTTCACCAAAAGTAGCTGCTGCTTTGGCTACCTATGTCATGGTAGGTGACTCTGCATATAAGGCTGCACAAGACAATTTGCAACAGCTATTTGAACAAGGTGAAATTAAAAACATTGACCTAAATTTTTTGAACTACACCAAGGATTTAGTAGATTCGAGAGCAAATAATGTGATAGCTACGGCTATTACTGGAGAAATTTTAGAAAAATTTTTATGGATAGCTGCTAGCTGGATTGCTGAAAATGAGCATATCATCGAAGGCGAAACCAGCCTTACATCTTGGGGTCCTGCAGATGCTGCCGCAGGTGCTACGATTAAGCACAGTCAAACACTAATGGCTGCTGCACTGCGAAATAGTGATTTTGAACAGTATTTGAGTTTGCATGATAATAATAACGCCAATACTAAAACAATCGAACTGATTTTTGATAAAGAATTATATGCGTATAATGTCGATTGGAAGAAAAATACAGGCAAACAAAACTTTCTTGTAAAACTTTTACGTAGTGATGTTGGTGGACAAGATTTTATTTATAATTCCAATGATGGGGTTAAAGTTGAGAAATCGACTAATTCACTATTAAAAGGTTTTGGATTGGACCTAAAAAATGTTGCCGAAGCTCTCAAGCCTTATATCAGCAAATACAGCAAACTTGGCTACGACACCCTGATAGTTCAAGCTATCCAATCCTACTACTACCAAGACATCAAACTGTATGACGGCAAACAATTCTTTACCACAAGCGACAGCTATATCCAATATACCCCTTTCCAAGACTATAAAAAATCTGAAGCATTAGGTATTGGTGAAACCACCGAAACCAACAAAGCCAACCCCTATATCCAAAAATGGATAGCTGAAGCCTACTTAGATGCCACAGGTGAGTACCTACGCCCACAAAAACCTGCACAATCAGAACACGAAGTTCCTGAAAATATCACCACACTCATTTTTAACTATGACCAATGGAATGTCGCCCTAAATGGCAATAACATAGGACACGCCTTAGATAAAGACAAGTCTCAACTACTCGTCAGTATCAATATAGAAAAAAATGTTAAATTCATCTCAGGCGATAAAAACGATTATCTATTAGGCAGTCAATTTGATGACGAAATTGATGGACAAGGCGGCGATGACAAAATATTTGGTGGGATTGGAAATGACACCCTAAATGGCGGAGCAGGCAATGACCGCCTGATCGGCGGCACAGGCTTTGACACTTATATACTAGAAGGCTTTGACACCATCTATGATAGTGATGGTATCGGTAAACTGCAATACGCTGACGGCACAACCATCCCAACCCTTATCCAATCAAACCAGCATCTATGGAAACAAACCGACGGCACGACCACCTATATCGCCATTAAAAATGACAACAACCTAATACTCACCCAACAAAATACCGAAAGTGGAGAAACAACACAAACCACCATCAAAGACTTCTTTACAACAGCCATCACAATAAACAATACCATTACAGGACTTAATCTTACGCTCACCAACAAAGATGACGAAGAACCAAATAACTATGAGCCCCTAGTCACCAACCCAAACTACCCATCAAGTATCCTTGGTGCTGGTATCACCAGTCCTACCATCATCGTTAGCAGTCAAAAAGCCGACACAATATTTGTCAATGGCAACCAACCTGTCAAAGTTGACATGCAAAATGGCAACGATCTGATTTATGCCAGTACCCAAGCTGACATCATCCGTGGTGGCGATGGTCACGATATTATCTTTGGTACAAATCCCTACTATGATAACCATGCACCTGACAAACAGCCTCAAGAAGACCATGACATGATTTATGGTGGTGCAGGCAACGACCTTATCTATGGTGGTGTTGGTAACGATATCATCTATGCCTATGATGAAAACAACCATCAAAGCTCTGTCAACAAAAACCAAAAAGGCGACTGGATACTGGGAGCAACAGGCGACGATATTATTTATGGTAGTGAAGGACGAGACTTTTTGCAAGGTGGTAAAGGTATTGATGTTATCTATGGTAGAGCAAGTGATGATGTCATTGTTGGTGATGCCAATATCCGCTTTGGCTCAAAATCTCAAAACATATACGTACCACCAACTGACACAGGGTATGAACTCCAACCCATTGGCTCAATTCACCCACTTGTACCGCCTACCTACATACCCGTACCTACCAGACCGACCTCAAGCACGCTTACTATTGACTACACATTTAATGGTAACAAAGGCAAATGGGAAGCCATGAACTTAACCAGTTTATACTTTAGAGATAAGAAGACCTTTGACTGGGATGTGACCATCAACACTGAAACAAACGACTACCAACTCACCACAGTCATAGATACCACAACAAATGACATCGCTCTTGACTCCGAACATGCCCAAGATTTCCTTTATGGAGGCTATGGCAACGACCTTATCATTGGACAATATGGAGATGATTTTTTATGGGGTGAAGATGGTGATGACATCCTATGGGGTGACGACAACCGAGACCTTACCGTACAAGGCAATGACTGGCTTGATGGCGGTGCAGGTAATGACAAGCTGTTTGGTGGCAAAGGCAATGATACTTTAGTCGGTAGCCTTGGCAAAGACATCATGGACGGTGGTGACGGTTATGATACCTATACCTTTAGTCTAACCTCACTAAATGATGGCGAAACCAAAACCATCATCGATAGTGATGGCAACGGTCGTATTATTATTAATGGCGAAGACTGGGCAGGCAAAACATGGACAACTGTGGAAGAAGCTAACGGTAATCCTAGATGGACAGATACTCAAGGTAACTTTATCACACAAGTCGGTGACAGTTATCTCATCAGCAGTGACAACTTTGCCAGTACCATCATCATTCAAGACAATAGCGATGAGCAGCCATTTGGATTACAATTAACCCCACCGAATAAGCCACCAACGGTCAACGAACAGATGGGCGACCAAGTGTTTATCGCTGACGAACCATTTAATCTAACCCTACCAAGCACCTTATTCACCGACCCAAACGGCGATGAATTGACCTACAGCATCGATAACTTACCACAATGGGCAAGTTTTGATGCCAAAACCAATACGCTTACAGGCACCCCTCCTGCTCACACCAACATTGCCCTAAAAGTCACTGCCACCGACCCATCAGGAGCAGTTGCAAGCCAAAACTTCACCCTACAAAGCAACAGCAAACCCACCGTCAATCAGCCACTAGAAGCCCAACAATATATCCAAACCCATCAAGGTGATAAAACTATCTCACTGGCTAATATCTTTGCTGACAGCGACAACCAAACATTGAGCTATCAAATTACCACAACTAACGGTACATTGCCAACAGGCATTAGTATTGACGGTCAAGGACAACTTCATATCAATACTGACACCGTTACCAAAGGTGTTTATGACTTAACCATCACTGCCACTGATACTCAAGGAGCAAGCGTTGCTACAACAACCCAACTTAACCTTATTGAATCACTGCAAACCCCACAATCAGGGCTAAATACAGGTACATTAGGTGATGATGTCTTTGTTGCCACAGGTTCAACAGGCTTGATAATCAATGGTTTATCAGGTAATGATTTACTCAAAGGCAGTGCTGGCAATGATACGCTAAATGGTGGATTGGACAACGATATATTGGTTGGCAACAAAGGTAATGACTATTTATCAGGTGGCTTTGGTAACGATACTTATATCTTCAACAAAGGTGATGGGCAAGACCGTATTTTTGATATCAGTGGCAACGATACCATTAAGTTTGGTGATGGCATTACCAGTCATGATATTTGGATGAGCAAGCAAGGGCTGGATTTACAGATTTCGTTGCTTGGTTCAAATGATAAGGTAACGATTGAAGGCTGGTTTATCATGCCAAATCAACGCATTGAAAATATTGAGCTGACGTCAGGACAAAAACTGTCAGGGGATAATTTAAATAGCTTAATTGCTGATATGAATACCACCAATCAAACAGCCATGAACGATGCTAATTTTGTGAATAAAGTGGCGCAGTTTTGGGTGGTTTAATCTTATTCGATGATGTTTGTTGTTTTTGTTTCTAAAATTCTATAAGCATCAATCATCGGCTGAATTTTGTTATTTTTATTTTTACAAAATTTCACAGTGTGCTAAACTCATGTCTTATTTTACAAATTTGTATGGGCAAATTGTCATCTGTTACTTGACCAGTCTTAGGAAGGTTAATGATGCAGGTAAGCAAAAATAAGCCCTATGCACTTTCCATGACTGCCACAGAAGAGAACGATTGTGTTTGATTTACAAGGATTTGGGCATTTATTATTTAACGGAGCATGGGTCACCATCAAGTTGGCATTGACCAGCCTCGCCATTGGTATGGTGCTGGGTTTACTCGGAGCGGCAGGTAAACGTTCAAATATTTGGCTGTTTCGCCAGTTTGCTAATTTGTACACCACGGTGATGCGTGGCATTCCTGAACTGCTGTTGGTGTTGTTTTTATATTTTGGCGGTCAGATGATTTTGACGGCTATTTTAGAGTCATTGGGTCATCATGACTATGTTGAGCTCAGTGCGTTTTGGGCTGGGGTGTTGGCGTTGTCGGTGGCATTTGGAGCGTATGCCACCGAAGTGTTGCGTATGGCAATCCAAGAGTTGGATAAAGGACAATGGGAAGCTGCTAAGGCGGTGGGCATGCGTCCTTCACAAACGTTTTGGCGGATTATTTTGCCACAGGTATGGAAGTTGGCTTTACCTGGTTTGGGTAATTTGTTTTTGGTACTGATAAAAGACACCGCACTGGTATCAGTGGTTGGGCTAAAGGACATCATGTATCAAGCTTCTCGGGCGGCTCAATCCACTCAGCAGGCGTTTACTTTTTATATGGCAGCGGCATTGATTTATTTGGCCTTAACGGTGATTGTTACGGCGGTGATGATGTGGCTTGAATGGCGAGCCAATCCTGCCAAACGTTATCGTTATAGACAAAAACGGCTACAACGTCACTTAAAAAACAAAAATAACCAGCAAGCACAGGCATAGGAGACAGCGATGCAGTGGGATTGGAACGTCATCATCAATTCGATGCCAAAGCTACTAGAAGGTCTGATTATCACAGTTGAGCTGATGACCATTTCTGTGTTGTTGGGGCTTTTTTTTGGTTTGATATTGGCATTGCTTAGGGTGCATCATAGCCTTTGGGTAAAAACTTTACCATTTTTGTATATCTTCTTTTTTCGTGGCACACCACTGTTGGTACAGCTGTTTTTGATTTATTATGGCTTATCACAGTTTGAGTTTGTTACCAATTCGGTTTTGTGGGATTCGGTGTTGAAACAACCCTACTGGTGTGCCATTATTGCGTTTACCTTAAACACCAGTGCCTATGTGGCAGAGATTATCCGTGGGGCGATAGAGTCCATTCCTGACGGGGAATTAGAAGCGGCAGATGCCATTGGCATGTCACCCCTGCAAAAGTTGACTCGAATCACCATTCCACGAGCGTTTGGCATCATGTTGCCAGCCTATAGCAATGAAGTGATTTTTATGCTAAAAGGCAGTTCGCTTGCCATGACCATCGCTTTGATGGACATCACAGGTGTGGCTAAGACCATTTCTGCTCGTACTTATACGGTGTTTGAGATGTATTTTGCTGCTGGGGTATTGTATTTGATATTGTCATGGATAATTTTGTTTGGCTTTCGCTTGCTTGAGAAGCGTTTTAATAGGCATCATCATTATGTGCCTCCTGATGTGGCAACCAATACCATACCAAAAATTTGAACCAATTTTCCATCAGTTTTCTTCCGTCAACCCCATGTTGGCGGTTTTTTTGTCAAGGCATTCATCATCATTAAGACATTCATCATCATAACCATCATAAAAGGACCATGCCATGAATGACATTCCAGACAGCAATCAACCTGCCAATATTGGCAAAGTGGTGTGTGTGGGGCGTAACTATGTCGCCCATGCCCAAGAGTTGGGTAATGATGTGCCTGACACGCCGATGTTATTTATCAAACCTGCATCCGCCGTGCAATATTTGTCAGATGATGGGCGGATTAATGCTGTGTTTGATGATGTGCCAAGGCAACGCTCATATGCTGTGCATTATGAAACTGAATTGTGTGTACAGATGGCTCAAGATGTGTCCCATGCTGATGTGAAGCAGGTGTGTGATGGCTTACAAAATGGTTTGCTTGCTGGCATTACGGTGGGTTTGGATTTGACCTTACGTGAGTTGCAAACTGAGTTAAAGGCAATAGGATATCCGTGGGAGCGTGCTAAATGCTTTATGGGCTCGTGCGTGTTGGGTGATTGGTTGCCGATGGGTTTGGGTGAATGCACAGATGACTTTAGTCAACTGACATATCAGCTTTGGATTGATGATGTGCTGACACAGCAGGGTAATCCATCATTGATGATATTTGACTTGCCTAGACTTATCAGTGATGCCAGTCATGCGTTTGGTCTGCAATCAGGTGATGTGCTGATGACAGGCACACCGAGTGGGGTGGGGGTGTTGAAAAAAGGACAACGGTTAAAAATGGTGTTGCAAGATGAATCATATTTTGCTGATGTGGTTTAGTGTCATGTTTAAGTTTGATTGATTTAAATTTGATTGATTTAAGCTTTAATAATCAAGGTTGTTTATGTCGCTAATACCCATCGCTCATATCACTGCCATTGAGTGTGTTGCTCAGTATATTTTGTCAGAGTGTCATGAACATGTTACAAGTTCGCTCTCTACCAACAGCGAACTGATTGAAAAACTGCTCAATGCAGGTCTGCCTGCCACACAACCAGCCATATTAACGGCAGACAGCCAGAGTGCTGGTCGGGGTCAGCATGGCAGAAGCTGGCAATCACCCAAAGGCAATCTGTATTTTTCTTTTTACCACCCATTAACCACCGCAAAAGCAACCTTTAGCGCCAACATTTTACCGCTCACTGCTCCCATCACAGGTCTGTTATCATTGTGTGTCGGACAGCAGTTGGCAAACATGTCCATCATTCGCCAACTCAATAGACACCGCCTATCACAAAGCTTACCTAACATTGGGGTAAAATGGGTGAATGACGTGGGATTTTATCATGCTGTCAAAACCCATCAATCCAACAATATGCACACGTCATCACACTTTGATAAGGTGTTGCCATGTCATCAATCACCATGTCATCAATTACAGTTTTACAAATTAGCAGGCATTTTGATTGAGCCAGTACAGCGGGCAGGAAAACGCTTAGGTGTGGTCATCGGAATTGGCATTAATGTGCAAAATCCCCCAACGCTGACTTCAGCCCAGCAAGAAAACATGGGGCATCAAGCAGTAGGGTTAAATTCGTTGATTGACATGTGCAACCTGCCTAACTGTTTACCAGTCAGTCCACAAGATTTGTACCGTCCTGTGTTAATGGCGTGTCTCAATGCCTTGCTTATTCATGACCAATTAATATGTGAGCCTAAAGATAATGGGAAAGATAAGGGCAAGTATTCTGATGAGTTTTTGTGTGAATTTGCCAAGGTTGATGTGCTGGCAGGCAAGCGGATAAAGGTACGTTCAGACCGTTTGAACCACTTTAATGGTGATAACGCCAATGATGATAACGCCATGCTGACAGGTCGGGCAATTGGCATTGACCGTCATGGGCGTTTGCAGGTGGTAGATGATGGCGGTAAGATACACGCCTTATTCACAGGTAGTATTCCAAACGCATTTGCTTGTGATGACGGCAGATAAGGAAAAAACACATGGCAAAACTTTGGCTGGATTTGGGCAACACCCGTTTAAAATATTGGTTGGTAGATGATGTTGGTCAAATCATTGAAGCCGATGCCAAGGAGCATCTGCTTGCCCCTGCTGAGTTGCTTATGGGTTTGACTGACCGTATCGAGCGGTATGCCCCTGAGTTCATTGGTGTGTCTTCGGTGCTTGGTGATGCCATCAATGCCAATGTGGCTGATACGTTAACTGGGCTTAGCATGCCTTTTGAATTTGTGCAGGTACAGTCCAATCATCGGTTATTGGTCAGTCGTTATGACGATAACCAATTGGGTGTTGACCGTTGGCTACAGATGTTGGGGGCGGTGGATTGCCGTCGTCGACAGTGCATTGTGGGTTGTGGTACGGCATTGACCATTGATTTGATTGATCATGCTGAGCATTTGGGTGGTTATATTTTTCCCAATTTATATCTACAGCGTGATGCTCTGTTTTCAGGCACAAGACAAATCAGCTCTTTGCTTGGGCAGTTTGACAGCGTTCACGTTGGAGTTACCACGTCTGAAGCGGTGCATCGTGGTGTCTTGCTATCAGTGGTGGGTGCGGTCAATGAGATACATCGCCGTCATACCAACTATGAACTGATCATCACAGGGGGTGATGCGTCATTGATTAGCCCACATCTGAACCAAACGGCACACGTCCGTCATGATTTGTTGTTAAATGGGTTAATGCGGTTTTTTGGCTGAATTATTTGATGGTTGCGGTTGCCATCACGTTTTGCTGATTGTCGATTTGTTCAAGTTTTAGACCGTCCATGTCATCGCTGACACTTTGCCAATGACCCCTACCATTGGGTGTGCCTGTGGCGATGATAGAAATACTTTTGTTTTTTAGGCGTATCATCGGTGATTTGTGTTGATAGCCTGCGTGTTCATTGCCCAAGATGTCATCAGCGATGGTGGTCGCTTGCATTCTTAAAGGGGCAACATACCGACAAGCCACCCCACCGATGGACATACAATCACCAATGGCATAAATATCCGCCATGCTGGTTTGTAGCGTATTTTCATTAACCACAATGCCTGTGCGTGGGTGATACTCAAGCCCTGAGCTGGCGATAAACTGGGAATCTACTTTTAGCCCTGTGCTGACAATGACATGGTCAACTTGTAAGCTGACCATTTTTGTTGTATCACTTGTGTGGCTGTCAAAGGGAATAAGCGTCAGCTGATAGGCTAAGTTGTTGTCATTGGCTTGGGTGATGTTACTGACCTGTTGCCCTAGCCATAGCGTAATACCACTTTTGCGTAACGCATCAGCAAGGCGAGTGGTGGCCATGGGTGGCAACAAACTGGCAAGTGGGGCTGGGTGTGTGTCAATCAAATTGACATGATGACCTGCGTTGTTTAGGTCTTCTGCCATTTCACAACCAACCATGCCCGCACCGATGATGGCAATGTGACTGGTGCCTTGACTTAAAGCGGTTTGCAACCCATCGAAGCAATCAAGGTGATTGACATGCCATAGATTCTGTTGAATGTCTTTATCAAATTTTGCAAAGTTAGGCGGTAGGGCAACCGAAGCTCCTGTGGCAATCACCAATTTATCATAGACCAACGTGGTGTGGTGTTTTTCATCATGTTTTCCATCATGTTTTTGTGAACGTTTGGATAAGTTTGATTGTGAAGATGCTTGATTCAGCAAGCTTAACCGATGCCCTTTGGCATCAATGGTGGTAACCCATGTGTGCGTCATTAAGGTAATGCCTAAAGTTGCCGCCGCTTCTGTGCCTGTGTTACGTATCAGCTGTTTGCGAGTTTTATTTTGGCTAATGGCAGTAGACAGCATGGGCTTATGGTAACGGTCTGCCGTATCTGCGGTGATGAGCGTAATGCCAATCTCTTTATCTTTGGCTCGAATGGCATCAACCACGCTCCAACCTGCCAATCCTGCACCAATGATGACGATGTGGTTTTGATGATTATTGGGTTTGCCGTCATATTGGTTGTTAGGTTGATGGTTTGCTGATGGTGTGTTGGCAGGTTTTATGGTGTTCAAATCATTGGCTTGCATAAAGTGTTCCATTTTTTGTCTGCTGTCATTATGTGCTGATGGTGTTAATTTTAGCAAAATTGTCAGAAAAAAAAGTGGCTTTATCCGATGGGTTGATGATAAAAACCACATTGCAATTTGTGTCAATGCCCCATATTAAAATGAAATGAAATAAAGTAAAATGAATACTCAGATGATTGCCAAACCCACAATATGAACAATCCGCAATACCAACAATACCAACAATGCCAATAGAGACAATTCATGCCCAATAAAGACCATCACCAAACCCCCATTCAACGCCCCCCCATTTATGACATGACTGATGACATGACTGATTTGCGTCAACGTTTTTTCATTCAAAACTCGCCCGTGCGTGGTGATGTGGTGCGGTTAAAGTCCAGTTTTGCCAGCATCATTGCCCAAAAAGATTATCCAGAAGCCATAAAAAGGTTGCTTGGTGAGATGCTTTGTGCCACAAGCCTATTGATTGGCACATTAAAGATAAACGGTCGCTTGTCCATTCAACTGCAATCATCTGATGATAACAGCTTACTTAACTGGGCAATGGCAGAATGCGACCATCAAGGGCATGTGCGTGGATTGGCAAGCTGGCAATCGCACACCACCGAACAACAACAAGCATGGAAAAATAAAATCAGTGCCAACGATGCGTTTGCCGAGTTAGGAGAGCAGGGCAAAGGGGTACTGTTTATTAACATTCATTCCGAAAAAGGTGATGTTTATCAAGGCATTGTTGAACGTAACCATGACAATCTGGCAGATTGTTTGGCACATTACCAACATCAATCTGCCCAAATTCCAACACTCATCAGCCTAAGCTGTGATGGCTTGCAGGCAGGGGGTATTTTGGTGCAGATGTTGCCATTAAATGAACAAGAACGACTGACAGCAGAGCTTGGCAATGATGATGACCTATGGTCAAGACTGTCTATTTTAACTGGCACAATTAAAGATGATGAATTGACCAAATTACCTGCCAATGAAATTTTGTATCGCTTGTACAATGAAGAAGATTTGGTCATGCCAAATCCTGTGCCATTGAGTTTTGCGTGTACTTGCTCTTATGACAAATGTGAAGCGGGCATTTTGCAAATTGGTGAACAAGAGGCACAAGCCATCTGCCAACAACAAGGTGTGATTACCATGGATTGTGGCTTTTGTGGGGCAGTGTATCAGTTTGACAAAGACGATGTGTCAGCACTGTTTGCTTAAAATGTATTTGCTTAATTAAAATGTGCTGACATGATTGACCGATTCATTTAAACAAGCCAAATAAACCAAACAAACCAAAAGGTAACATGATGAACACAACAATGACAAAAAAGACAACCAACGCATTGGGATTATCAATGGGCATGTTGTTGACAATCGGTTTAACCGCTTGTGGCGTGTTGCAACAAACAAGCCAAGCACATACAACAGATGTGCAAATCAGTAAAGACCCTGCTCAAGCGGTGGTATTGCCACTCAATGATGCCAAACTGCAACACCATGTGTGGCAACTGAATTCTGTTACCGACAGCAAAGGCAGTCCCATCTTGCCAGAGCTAAGCAATCACCCACAAGGGGCATTACAACTTAAATTTACCGCAGATAAACAACTACAATTTTTAAATACTTGTAATCAAATGTCTGCTGCTTATATACTGACCAATCATGACATTGAGCTAAGCCCCATCATATCTACTCGCATGGCGTGCGATGAACAAGGGTCAGCGTTTGATGTTGCTGCCACCAAAGTGGTACAAGGACAGTTTAAGCTGACACTCAATCAGCTTAAACAACCCATCTTAACCGTATATGGTGATGGACTGACAGCCATTTTTTATCCTGTGAGTCACTAACGGCAAATCCCTATCAAACAACAGTTTACCCTTACCAAAAAATAAAGAATAAAAAAATCATATTTTGATGAGATAGCTTATCATGACATAACCTATAATGGGTGTTGTTTTAGCAATGTTGTTTTAGCAATATAGAATGGTCATTTTCACATCAAAGTATATTAGTATATTCAAGTACATCAAAGAATCGAGTTATGAACAGCCAACAAATTTTAACACGTCTAAAACAGCGTTATCCCCATCAGCCTGAATTTATTCAAGCAGTGGTTGAATTTTTAGAAGACATTGAAACAATTTATGACAACAATCAAACGTATCAAGCAGTGTCTTTGTTGGAGCGATTGACTGAGCCTGATCGCATCATTGAGTTTCGAGTAAACTGGGAAGATGACAACGGCAATCTGCAAGTAAACCGTGGCTGGCGTGTGCAGTTTAACAATGCTTTAGGTCCTTATAAGGGGGGATTACGGTTTCACCCAAGTGTCAATGTGTCAGTGTTGAAATTTTTGGGTTTTGAGCAGATTTTTAAAAATGCTTTGACAAACTTGCCCATGGGTGGGGCAAAAGGTGGCTCAGACTTTGACCCAAAAGGCAAATCTAACAGTGAAATCCGACGTTTTTGTTATGCGTTTATGCGTGAGCTTATGCCATATATCGGAGCAGATATTGACGTACCAGCAGGCGATATTGGTGTTGGTGGGCGTGAAGTTAATTATATGTTTGCCATGTACAAAAACATCACCCGTCAGTTCACAGGAGTGTTAACAGGCAAAGGTGTGGGACATGGAGGCAGTCTGATTCGTACCGAAGCGACTGGCTATGGGTTGGTGTATTTTTTACAAAATATGTTAAAAGCCAACAACGACAGCATGAACGGTAAAATGGTGTTGGTGTCAGGGGCTGGCAATGTGGCAACTTATGCTGCCAAAAAAGTGCTTGAGCTGGGGGGCAAAGTCATTACGTTATCTGATTCTGTTGGCACATTATACGACCCAAATGGGTTAACTCAAGAAAAAATTGATTGGGTGATTGAGTGCAAAGCTCAACGCAAACCTCTAAAAGACTATGTGGCAAAATTTGGTGGTGAATGGTTAGAAGGGCAACGCCCTTGGCACATTAAAGCGGATATCGCTTTACCTTGTGCCACCCAAAACGAAATTAACGGTGATGATGCCAATAATATGGTGGTCAATGGTGTGCAATATGTGGCAGAAGGGGCAAATATGCCAAGCAACATGGATGCCATTGCCATCTTCCAGCAAAATAATGTCTGCTATGCCCCTGGTAAAGCATCTAATGCTGGTGGTGTTGCGGTGTCTGGTCTTGAGATGTCACAAAACTCAGCTCGCCAATACGCCAGCTTTGATGAGCTGGATACTCAGTTGCAACGCATCATGAAAAATATTCATGATGCTTGTGTGGCGTATGGTAAGACTGATACAGGTGGCATTGACTATAAAAAAGGAGCAAATATTGCAGGATTTACCAAAGTAGCAACCGCCATGGTCAATTATGGCGTGTTGTGATTTGGCTTTGTATTCATATTATCATCTGGTTTGCTACTCTTGTCAGTAGCAACATTGCTTGGGCTTGGCGGTTTGGCTGGAGTAACCCCCTTTTTTGTCAGCCTTTCAGGGAGAAAGTAATAAGGGGGATGACAATTCATAAAAGCCAATGCAAGCCAATAAAAGTCAATGTTTGGCAACTCGATACACCGCCACGTCTGCCAACAGATTTGGGGATTTTTTGATGAATTTATCAATGAGTTGCCACTGCCCAAAAGCAGAATCAGTGACTGCCACATGGTCTAAAATAATCAGATCATTATCATGGCATAGGTTTTCAAAGTCTTTAAAAGTGCAAAGATGGATATTTGGTGTATCATACCACGCATGGGGCAGGGCTTCTGACATGGGCATCATGCCTTTGATGCCCAAAAAAAAGCGGTTTTGCCAATAGGCAAAGTTCGGAAAGGTAACGATGACTTGTTTACCAACTCTGACCATATCAAGGAGTAGCTGGTCAGGCTTTTTTACCGCTTGTAACGCCCTTGCCATCACCACTGTATCAAAACTGGCATCACTAAAGTTTGCCAGTCCATCATTTAAGTCTTGCTCAATGATGTTTAGTCCCTTAGCAATGCCAGCGGTCATCGATGTTTGGTCAAGCTCAATGCCCAAACCAATGATACGGCGAGTTGTTTTAAGATGGTGTAATAACGCACCATCACCACAGCCCAAATCCAGCACACGGCTGTTAGGTTCTATCCATTGCTCAACAAGTTGGTGGTCAATACGCATAAAATACCTATATCGATTTGATGGAAATTTTTTCTAAGGTTTCTATGGTTAAGTCTTTGCAAGAAAAGACCTTCTCTGTCTTTTGTAAGTAGTCAAACTGTTGATAAACTTCATCAGCTACGAATAGATAAATGTCATAATTGACAATGCTTTTAACTTTTTCTTCAGTTAGGTCTGTGCCCAATGTTATTTCTATCATTACGTCAATGGGGGTCATTTGAGCGGTTTTGATAAATTGTTTGTATCGTTCTCGCAAGGTACGTTTTGCACCAATGCCAAAGGTTTTGCTATTTAAAGTAAAAAATAAATCAAATTCCGTGGATTTATCCACATCATCATGCACTTTTTTAATGCTTTCTTTTTCGATACCTAATCCCACCAATACAGACAGTATTCTATTTTCATAATCCGTACCACTATGACTGGTAATAGATTGATTAATGCTTTCACTAAAAATAATCATAAAAATTTGATTGGGTTCTAAACCAAATTTTTGCAGTTCTTGACTTTGTTTTGACAAACTTAAAATAAATTCATCGGTTGTTTTTGAAACAAATCCATTGTCCAGACTTTCAAAGAAAGTCAATGATAATAAAGCACCATTTACCCTAGTGGTATAAGGGTTAAAAACTGTGATTTTATCATATTCCAAAGATAAGGGATTGAGTTCTTTTAATTTATCCAAATCATAAATAGATTTTAATTTTGCTTCTTGTAACAATAAATCTTTAATCAGATATAATTTTAAAGAAAATACCAATACTTCTACATCAACAAAAGTATTGGTTTGGGCAAAAATTTCTGATAAATTATCAAATTTGTTTTTGGAGGTTTTCGTTGGTTGGTTAAAGTCATCCAATACGGATTTTTTAAACAACTCCAAATTCTTAGAGGTCAAAAATAGTTGATATGCTTGCAAAATTGCATTGACTTGTAAATCCCTTAACTTTGCTTTGATGATATATTTCAAAAACAAATAAAATTTTAAGTTAATGTCTGATTTTTCTTGTTTAATTTCAATTTTTGGTAACTGCATTTAACTATCCTTTATTAAATAAAACTTCATAAATATGCTCCGCTAAGGCATGAATAACTGGTACAGCCACACTATTGCCAAATTGTTTATAGGCTTGCACATCACTGACTGGAATAACAAAACTGTCAGGAAAACCTTGTAGTCTGCCAGCTTCTCTTGGAGTGAGTTTGCGTGGATTTTTATCTGTTTGTTCAATCAGAATTTCTGAGCCATCTTTATAGTATCTGGCACTGATTGTACTGGTATGACCAGATTGGGCATTAAACATAGAGTAGCCAAAACCATTGCCCTTTTTTTTGTGTTCAAGTTTTCGGCGTTGATGCCCTGCCCACAATTTATCAGAAATGGTATATTTTTCATCAACTTGATTTTGTAAAATATCGCCAACTTTTGATATTTTTTTTATTTTTTTTAATTCATCAAAATCAATGTTTGCATCTTGGTTAAATTTATTTAAAATGGCAATGATATAAATGCGTTCACGATTTTGGGGAACGCCAAAATTTTTGGCATTTAATATATCAGCATAAACACGATACCCCAAATTTTCTAATGTCTGTTTGACTACTTTGAATGTATTGCCTTTATCATGGTTTTTAAAACCTTTGACATTCTCTAAAAAAATGAGCTTGGGACGGTGATGTTTGGCAATTCGAACAACGTCAAAAAATAATGTGCCACGGGTATCTTCAAATCCTTTACGCAATCCTGCCACGCTGAATGCCTGACAAGGAAATCCTGCTAAAATAATGTCGTGTGGGGGAATGTCTTTGGCTTCAATTTGAGTAATATCACCATGGGGCATATCATTAAAATTGGCGTGATAAGTCTGCCCAGCAAATTTATCAAGCTCCGATGCAAAAACAAATTCAATTTTATCCTTAAACACTTGCTTAAAGCCCAAACGAATACCACCCACACCTGCAAATAAATCAATCGCTTTAAGCTTATGATAAGATGAGTGGTTTATTGTGAAGGGATTAATGTCTGTTTGATTAAAAAAATTTAATTGAATTTGGTTCAACCCATGACTCCCTTGTGATGACAACATTAAAATTAAAATTAATATGATTAAAGTTGATGTGGTGATGCGATTGTCAATGTGTCAGATTTGCCTCTAAAAAACCTTTAACAGCTTGGTGATAGGTGGGGATATCAAATAAAAATGAGTCGTGTCCATATGGCGCATCAATATTAATATAGCTGACAGGTTTTTGGGCTTTGATTAACGCATTGACAATTTCACGGCTACGCTCTGGGGTAAATCGCCAATCGGTTGTGAATGAGACCAATAAAAATTGACATTGGGTATTTGCTAAGAGATGACTTAATTTTTCAAGGTCATTTTTTTGTGTGTCAGCATCATGATGACCATCATCATGAAGGTTGTTGGCATCATCAAAATTGAGTGTCTGATTGGTTGGGTCAAAATAATCCAATGCTTTGGTCATGAGTAAATAAGTATTGGCATCGAAGTTTTCGCTAAAGCGTTCGCCTTGATGGCGTAAGTAGCTCTCGACTTGAAATTCCACGTCAAAACCGTATAAAAACTTGCCTGATTTTAATTCTCGACCAAATTTATGTCGCATGGCTTCATCGGTTAAATAGGTGATGTGTCCAACCATGCGTGCCAATATCAAGCCACGTTTGGGATAAGTGCCTGCTTCAAGATAGCGACCTTGATGAAAGTCTGGGTCAGATAAAATAGACTGACGAGCCACTTCGTTAAAGGCGATATTTTGTGCCGATAATTTGGGTGTGCTGGCGATGATGACACAGCGACGCAATCTATCAGGATAATCAATCGACCATTGTAGTGCTTGCATGCCACCCATTGAGCCACCCACCACCGCATGCCATACTTCAATGCCCAAGCGGTCAGCAAGTAGGGCTTGAGTTGTTACCCAATCTTTAATGGTGATGAGTGGAAAATCTGGACCATAGGGTTTAGGGTTGCCTTGGTCATCGAGATTATCAGGGTTTGGACTGATAGGTCCTGTTGAACCATAGCAACTGCCAATGTTGTTTAAACACACCACAAAATATCGTTGGGTATCTACCGCTTTATTAGGGCCTATGAAATTATCCCACCAACCTGCTTTTTTATCATCAGTGCTGTGAAATCCTGCAGCATGATGACTGCCTGACAGAGCATGGCAAATCAAAATGGCATTGGATTTATCTGCATTGAGTATGCCATAGGTCTCAACCACCAAGTCATAAGCGGGTAACACCCGACCACATACTAAGGTCAATGGCATGTCAAAATGATAAGTAATGGGCTTAACAAGCCCTACCGAGTTTTTGGGAAAAAATGGCGGTTTGGTCTTAGTGTTGGTGGCATTGAGCGTATCAGTGGCATTGGCAGTGTTGGTCATAGGACTGGATAATCAGACAAATGGCGGAAAAAATGCGTAAAACACAATGGGTCATGATACCATAACCCGCTTCAAATCCCTATTGAAAGCGTTTGTTTTAGCCGTAAAAATTTGTTTTAGACCGTCAAGGTTTTAACAAGATGTTAGGGTGTTTGCCTAATTGAGAACACCAAGTTTTCATGGGCTAAAAATGCCAAAATCTGGCAAAACTGCGTTAAATTATTTGCCAATAATTTTGGCAAAGGCACAAGCAACAAATCACATAAAAGCATGATTAAGAGAGAATTATGAAACCACACCACCGCCCTACGATTGCCGTGATATTGGTCAATCTAGGCACACCAGATGCGCCCACTGTTCCTGCTGTGCGTCGCTATTTGCGTCAGTTTTTATCGGATACTAGGGTGGTTGAGATACCGCCTTTGTTGTGGGCAATCATATTAAACTTATTTGTTTTACCGATACGCTCTAAGCGAGTGGCACAGGCTTATGCCAGTATTTGGGACGGTGATTCACCCATTCGTCGAATTTTGTTTCAGCAGGCATCTGCCTTACAACAGCGGTTTGATGAACAAGCAGAGCGGTTACCGTTTAAGGTACAAGTGTGTGCTGCCATGACCTATGGTAATCCTGCTTTGTCTCAGGTATTGGACGAACTGAGTGAGCAAGGGGTTGAACAAATGGTGATATTGCCATTATATCCACAATATTCGGCATCAACCACAGGGGCAGTGTTTGATGGTGTTGCTCGTTGGGGCATGGGTAAGCGTCATCTGCCAGCCATCAGTTTTGTGAAAGACTATTTTGCCCACCCAAACTATATCCAAGCGTTAGCAGATAGCGTGCGTCGCTATCAAGCTGAGCATGGCAAAGCAGATAAATTACTCATAAGTTTTCATGGTATCCCTAAAGTTAACGAAGATAAAGGCGACCCTTATGCAAAACAATGTCGCTATGTGGCACACAAATTGGCACAGGCGTTACAGTTATCAGAAGAAGAATGGTTGTGTGCCTTTCAATCACGTTTTGGTAAGCAGGAATGGGTCAAGCCTTATACCGATGTGGTGTTGACTGAATGGGGACAGCATGGCGTGGCATCGGTGCAAATCATCAGTCCTGCATTTTCATCAGATTGCTTAGAGACATTAGAAGAACTGGTGGTCGAAAATCGCCACACTTTTTTGCATGCTGGCGGTCAAAGCTATGGTTATATCCCTGCACTGAATGCTGACCAAGCTCACATTGATTTATTGGTAGAGCTGACCATGCCTCATGTGTCTGCTTGGCAACAGACACTAACAGGGTGGGGTGGTTGCCTTAATTCTTAATCAATATTATTTAAATAATAACTTAAATAATACTTAGCTTTATGATGGTGTTTGATGGCTGTGCTTGATTGCATCATCATCAGCGATATCATGAATGGTGGGATAATCTTTATCGTCTAAGCTGTTTTCTACCAGCACTTCTTCGGCTCGTTGTTCGTCCATGTTCTGGCGGTGTATGGGGGTGAGACCTTGTTCATCTTGTTCGGTACTGAAATGTTGGGTCATAAAAATGTCCTTTGTTTGTGGTAAATACAGTTTGTGGTAAATGTCAATTAAATACAGTGGTGAAATGTTTGTATCAAAATACAATCATACAATACCATAAATCATACAATGCCATAAACCCCCCATCAATACCAGCCATTGGGCGTGTCATTCTTGTGTGGCAAATGTTAATTAATAAATAAGCTTTCTTGCTATCGGCTGGCAAACCTGCCATTGATGACACGCACCATCGGCGACGGTATGATGTCTGCCAGCTGATACAACAGATGGCTGGTCAAACCAATGGGATAATGCACTTTGTCGATGTCTTGATTGGGAATGGTGGACAGTTGTGCCAGTTTTTTTGCCACGTCATCTGCCGTTAGCTGTAAGCCCAGACGGTCGATGCTGGTAACGGTGATGCCATCGGTTAAGTCAGTCTTGACCCATAAAGGCATGACGTCAATCACCTTAATGCCTTTAGGTTCGTATTCCAGATTGAGAGCTTCTGTCAAACCACGCACAAAAAACTTACTGGCAGAGTAAGGGGCAATCTCAGGTTGACCATAGATTGCAGATGCCGATGATAAATTGATGATTTTGGAATAAGGGCTTGGTGATGTTTGTAGCAGTTTGCCGATTTTGTGACAGCCAATCATCACACCTTTGCAGTTGATGTCGATTAATCTGAGCTGTTGCGTCAGTTTGGTGTCAGGTAAGTCGCCTGAAACGATGACTCCTGCGTTATTTATCAAAACGTGTATGTTACCGAAGGATTGTAAGGTTGTGGCAAGGGCATTATCCCAGTCATTTGGGTTGGTTACGTCCATTGTGCCTGTGATAAGGGTGTGTTTTTTGTTGAGTTTGGCAAAGGTTTTGTCTTTTGATATGGTGGCGAGGCTGTCTGTGTCTATGTCAAACAAGGCAAGGCGGTGTCCTTTTTTTGCTAAGCGTTTGGCGGTTGCCAAGCCGATACCTTTAGATGCCCCTGTGATGAGTATGGTGAGTGTGGTCATGGAGGTGTCCTTAATTGATTTTGATGGATTGATTTTAATCAAAAGTATCAAAATTGTGGGTGGCATTTTAACAGCCGTTTATTTTGATTGTTTAATTTAGCAGTAATCTTTGAATGTCTAAGATGCCAAATGGATGGCATAACATGCCTGATTCACTGACCAAAATAGGAATGGATTGAGCCAGTTGTTCTGGTTGAACATGTTGGTTATGCTTGTGCTTGTTATTTAAACCGTTATCTAAACTGTCATCTGGGTCGTTATTTAAGTGGTTGCCTGATACGTTGTTTGGATTGGCAAGTTGGCTGGGTAAATCAACACTCAATAAATCAACGCTCAATAAATCAACAATGTCTATTTGTTGATAAGTAAACACAATGACTTTTTGACACAGCTGAAGTTGTGCTTGGGCAAGCTCACAAAGATGACAATGGGACGTGCCAATGAGCCAAATGTTTGGCGGTATGACTGATAAATTGGCTGTGTTTTTTAGATGTTGATTTAATAATTGAATTAACAGACGGTGATTCATGATGATAAATGATGGTAATGATGACAATAGAAAAATAAAAAACCCAAACATAAAAAACCCATTAAGAAAATACTTAATGGGCAGAATGTTGTCAATAAAAACCTAACTGTGTAATCCTTTATCCTGTGTGGCATCTATCGTTACTTGGGCAGGTTTTATGGGCTTGGGGGAACTGACTAAAGCCACTTTTAGTACTTCGTCAATGCTGGAAACAGGCTGAATGGTCAGACCGTCTTTGACATTATCAGGGATATCTGCCAAATCTCGTTCATTGGATTCAGGTATCAGCACATGCTTGATGCCACCACGGTGTGCTGCCAATAATTTTTCTTTTAGACCACCGATACGCAGTACCTTTCCACGCAAAGTAACTTCACCTGTCATGGCGATGTCAGGGCGAATGGCGATGCCTGTCATTGCTGATACTAAGGCGGTGGTCAAAGCAATGCCTGCTGATGGCCCGTCTTTGGGAGTTGCCCCTTCTGGCATATGCACATGAATGTCAGTGTTTTTAAAGGTGTCATAACTTACCCCCAGCAATTCGCCACGAGACCGCACCACGCTCATGGCAGCACGTATGGATTCTTTCATCACATCACCTAAGGAGCCAGTAAAGGTAAGCTCACCTTTGCCTGACATGGTGATGGCTTCGATGGTCAACAGCTCACCACCCACTTGCGTCCATGCAAGCCCTGTCACTCGTCCGATTTCAGCGTCTTGTTCTGCCAGACCATAATCAAATTTATGCACGCCCAAATACTCATTGATGTTGTCGTCAGTAACACGCACCAGTTTAGATGCTTGCTCTTCGTTCGGCGTTTTGGTTGGCTTTTTGCTGGGTTTTTTACCAGCTTTGCCGTATTTTTCCACCATTTCACGCACCACCTTACGGCTGATTTTATTAATCTCACGTTCTAGGTTACGCACGCCTGCTTCTCTGGTATAACGTCGTACGATGCTGTGTAAGGCTTCACCAGTGATGTCCAATTCACCGTCTTTTAGTCCATTGTCTTTGATGGCTTTGGGAAGTAAATATTTTTCAGCAATGTTGACTTTTTCTTCTTCGGTGTAGCCAGGTAAACGAATGACTTCCATGCGGTCAAGCAGAGCAGGCGGAATGTCCATGCTGTTGGCGGTACAGATGAACATGACTTGTGATAAGTCCAAATCTAAATCCAAATAATGGTCGTTAAAATTGTGATTTTGTGATGGATCTAGCACTTCTAGCAGGGCAGACGCTGGGTCTCCACGGAAGTCTTGAGCCATTTTGTCGATTTCATCAAGCAAAAACAGTGGATTTTTAACGGCCACTTTTGCTAAAGACTGGACGATTTTACCGGGCATTGCACCGATATAGGTACGGCGATGCCCACGGATTTCAGCTTCATCTCGCACACCGCCCAACGCCATACGCACAAACTTCCGCCCTGTGGCTCGAGCGATGGATTCACCCAGTGATGTTTTACCCACCCCAGGAGGGCCCACCAAGCAAAGAATAGGTCCTTTGAGTTTTTTTACTCGTGATTGTACTGCCAGATATTCTAAGATACGGTCTTTGACATCATCTAGCCCATAGTGGTCAGTGTCCAGCACGTCTTGGGCTTTGTCCAAATTGATGCTGACCTTACTGGCGGTATTCCAAGGGGTGTCTAATATCCATTCAAGATAGTTACGCACCACTGAAGACTCACTGGACGCTGGTGGCATCATTTTGAGCTTTTTAAATTCTTGTTCGGCTTTTTTACGCACGTCATCAGGTAAGTCGGCTTCTTTTAAGCGAGCTTCTAATTCTTCTAAGTCATCTTCTGCGTCAAATGTTCCATCATTATTTAAGTCAGACAATTCACTTTTTATGGCTTTAATTTTCTCGTTTAGATAGTATTCACGTTGGTTGTTTTCCATTTGCCGACGCACGGCTTCTTGAATGTCTTGTTCGATGTTTTGTTCAGCGCTTTGTTTGATTAAATATTCGGTTAAGGTGTTGATGTGGTCGGTTAAGTCATCATGCTCTAAGAACATTTGTTTATCACTGAGGTCCATTGCCACCCGAGTGGAGATGAAATACATCAGCTCAAGCAAATTATCGATGCGTTCGGCAACTCGAATAAGCTCTCGAGAGTTTCTAAGCCTTGCTTCAGCATAGCTGGCAAATAAGCCCACCAAAGCTTGTTTGGTGTTGCTACTTTGATTGCTGTTCATGGTCATGCTGATGTCTTGGCGTTCAAAGTCCGCCATCAACACATGACCATGGTCATACATGGCATCGATACGAGCTCTAAATTGTCCTTCTATCAACACTTTGATGCAGTTATCATCGCTGTCATGAGGCATGGTATTGACGATGCGACACACAGTACCATATTGATATAAGTTATCTTGGTCAATCTCTTCAGACAAAGAGTCTTTTTGTGCCACCACCAATATTTGTCCGTCATACTCGGCTTGAGCCAGCTCAATCGCCTTGACTGATGGGGTTCGCCCGACAAATAAAGCAATCTGCATGTGTGGATACACCACCACATCACGCAGTGCCAATAACGGAAGATGGGTGGGGGGATTTTTTTGTTGGCTATCGTCATAGTCATCAGCCAACTTTTGGTCATGGTCAAATGGAATGTCAGTCATAAAGGTGTTCTCTTGTTTGTGAGTCATGACCAAGTTAATGGTGGCAGGGTGAGTAAATTGCAAGGATTTTATAAGTTAAGAACCCACTCTCATACCCACCCCCAATATCAGAATGAGCACCTAAAAAGCCCAATTCTAAATAGTGAGTGCAGGACGATGATGTTATGACATCTACTAAGCATAAGGATTGCCTACTTTAACAGGTTCGTGCTCAATTTCTTGACTGATATTGCCATTACCGTCAATATACAAAGTAACCGTTACACTTGTCTTATGCCAATGACTGGCAGGCATTCCCTTGGCAGGCATTACTCTGCCTTGCTCCAACAACTGCTTGGGGTAAATGGTATGCGTACGCCAAGCAGATGGGGGGAGGGATTGGGCGTAGTTGTTTCTTAGTCTATCTTTTTCTGCAATTAAACTGTTATAATAAATATCGGGATTGATATTTATTGTGGCATATTTAAGGTTTAACTCTTTTGGTAATGAGTTGGCATTTATACTATCACTACCAATACCCCAAGTAATATACTTGGTGTTTTGTTTAAAAATTCTTTTAAGTTCAGGTGTATTTTCAAAAATCACAACTCCTTGATAATTTTCTGGCAAGTTGCTACCAAGTCCAAGTGTCATTTCTGTCTTTGTACCAACCATTTCCGCAATAACGCATCCACATACTGACAATGATGCAAGTAGAGCGATAAGATTTTTTAAAATGAGATTATATGTCATAACTGTCTCCTATTTCTTAACTTGCTTATGAAGCGGTATGCCTGAACATAGTTGCTTATCACTTAAAGCTGTTTCGCTGCTTTTGATTTCTTTATTGGTATATTTTAAATCTATCCCATAATGACATTTTAACCAATACAAATAGTCATTTATGGCGATAATTTTATTTTCATCATTAGCCGCCATCAACACACCACCATCAGTCATATCACTCCCCTTAGCAGGACTTTTGTCTTTTGCAATCAAATCAGCATATCGGTTTCTGATGTCAGTAAATTTTTGGTTGTTTGGGTTTTGGAATAGTTCGGTGTCTTTCCAGTTAAGACCTAAGTGGGTGAAGTTGTTATAAATACTGACATCACTCTTGTCTTTTGAATCATCGGTTGCCCATCTAAACTGACCGCCTGCCCTAAATAAAGCCATTGACCACAAACTGTCGTGAACAATGGGGTTATTTACTTGATTGTATTGGCTATAATCTTTAAACTTGATGTTGCCTTTTTCTTGTGCTTGTTTTATCATCCACATCAAGGCAACATTAGACAAATCCCCACTCTTATACCCACCGCCAATATCCGAATGAACCCCAACGTATGCCACTGGGAGTTACCACCATATCCATTGGCACGTCCCAAGGTTTTTTTGGCAACGCATCAACCACCTGAAAATCGTAACACCAACCAATGATGAGTGGCTTGGGCAGTTGCAAACGATGTGATTTACTAAGCGTGGCATCATAATAACCACCCCCCATGCCCATGCGAGTGCCAACCTTGTCTACTGCCACCAAAGGACAAAACAGCACATCAAGCTGATGTGCTTCCAATAAATACTGCCCATGTTGCTGTTGCATGCCCAATTTATGTCGATAAGTTGGGATATTGATAAGTCGAGATGATGCAATGGGCGTAAATCGCAACCGCTTATAAGGGTTAAAAGCAGATGACGGTGGTGTCTGTCCCCAAGAGCCAACAATCGGTAAAAAAGCCCTAAAGCCATGACGCTGACACCATGCCAACAATGGCTGAGTAGGCATCTCACCAAAACCATCATAATAAATGCCCACACGAGCGTTTTTGGGCAGGCGTGTGGTGAGCTTGTGTAACCAAAGACTGGCATGGGCAGCAGCATGCTGACGCTGATGTGATGACAGCTGGCGGCGTTGTTTGCCCATTTGTCGACGCAGTATGGGAGCGATTGTGTTGTTCATGCTGTCGTTATCTATGCTGCTGTTATCTATGTTGTTGTTATCTATGTTGTCGTTCATAAACAAAACCTTAAGCAAAATTGCGTGATGTTAGGTTGGGGTGTAAAATGCCTGATGGCACAACAACAATATGATGATTGGATTGTTGATGTTATTTGATGTTTCATATTTCAGTCATACCAACACAAGGAAAGACAGCAATGACCCGCACAACAATAACCACCCGCAGCGAAAAAGACACCATGGGTGAAATACAAGTCCCCGCTGATGCTTATTGGGGGGCTCAAACCCAACGTAGCCGTGAAAACTTTAAAATTGGCGGCGAAACCTTACCCAGACCCATGATTGAAGCCATGGCACTGGTAAAAAAAGCCGCCGCCATCACCAACGCCAGTTTGGGGCGCATCGAAGAGCGTCAACGTGACCTTATTGTACAAGCAACTGATGAAATTATTAATGGCGGCATGACCGATCAATTCCCTTTGGTGGTCTGGCAGACAGGCTCAGGCACTCAGTCTAACATGAACATGAACGAAGTGCTTGCCAACCGTGCCAACGAAATTGCTGGCAATGAGCGTGGCAGTTATCAGCCAGTACACCCCAATGACCATGTCAATCATGCCCAATCAACCAATGACAGTTTTCCCACTGCCATTCGTGTGGCGGCTGCTCGGCAAATCAACAGCCTGCTTATCCCAGCAGTTACCGCTTTACGTGATACTTTGGACGCTAAGGCAAAACAATTTGCCAACATTGTCAAAATCGGTCGCACACATCTACAAGATGCCACCCCTTTAACCTTAGGGCAAGAGTTTAGCGGCTATGTCAGTCAGCTTGACCATGCTTTGATTCGCATTGATAACGCCTTGCAAGGTCTGTATGAATTGCCATTGGGTGGCACAGCCGTAGGAACAGGGCTAAATGCTCACCCAGATTATGCCATTAAAGTTGCCATTCAGTTATCAGAGCTGACGGGGTTGCCATTTATCACAGCCCCCAACAAGTTTGAAGCCTTGGCTGCTCGTGATGCTGAAGTGTTCGCATCAGGTGCTTTAAAGACCTTGGCAACCAGTCTGAATAAAATCGCCAATGACGTGCGTTGGTTGGCATCAGGGCCACGTTGCGGTATCGGTGAGATTCAAATCCCCGAAAACGAACCGGGTTCATCCATCATGCCAGGTAAAGTCAATCCCACCCAATCTGAAGCCATGACCATGGTGGTGGCACAAGTGTTGGGTAATGACACCACCATCAACGTGGCAGGAGCATCAGGTAATTTTGAACTCAATGTGTTCAAACCAGTCATTGCTTACAACTTGCTACAATCCATAAAATTGTTGGGTGATGCTTGTAACAGTTTTAATGATAACTGTGCGGTTGGTATCGAGCCAGTTAAAGAAAAAATTGATGATTATCTGCATCATTCGTTGATGTTGGTTACCGCCTTAAATCGCCATGTTGGTTATGAAAATGCCGCTAAAATTGCCAAAACTGCTTATAAAGAAAGCAAAACCTTAAAACAAGTGGCGGTTGAACTTGAGCTGATGACAGCAGAGCAGTTTGATGAATGGGTAATCCCAGAAGACATGGTATCACCTAAATAAGACGATACTTTAGTACATGGTTTTAAGTACATGGTTTTAGTTTGTGCTTTAATTTGATAGAAAAATCCTGCCATTGGCACATGGCAGGATTTTTTAATAAATATCTTTTAATAAATATCTTTTAATTTTTAATAAATATTGTGGCAATGGGTCATCAGGGTTGATGGTCATGCTATGTTCTTGTTTAGGAATATGTCTTAGCTTATCAAGGATAAAAAATTTCTTGTTTAGGAATATGTCTTAGCTTATCAAGGATAAAAAATTAAGGATAAAAAAATGATTGATTTTGCATTATTAACAACCTATGTGTTATCTATTGTGCTTTTTTTAGCAACCCCGGGACCAGTAACGCTATTGGTGGTTAATGCAAGCACTAAAGATGGGTTTCTTGCAGGGATAAAAACAGTCATGGGAACGAATACCGCCTCTTTGGTGTTAATTGTCATCTCTTTTATCATCATGAAAGGTGTGTCTTCTGTCAGTGAGATGGCGTTAAATTGGTTAACATTAATAGGTTCTTTATATTTATTATATTTTTCAATAGGCATCATACGAGATAAAGTGGACATGCAAAAAACGATTGCGAATAACCAATCTAACATAAGCAAAAATCACGTTAAAGATGGTTTTTTAATCGGCATTTCTAATCCCAAAGACATATTATTTTTTATGGCTTTTTTTCCAATATTTCTGAGTGTCTACCCAAGCAACATCAGTATGTCAATGCTGATATTGGTGATGATTTGGATAATGTTTGATTATTCCATTCTTTCTATCTATTCTTTTATTTTTTCAAAAATAAATCATAATCAGACTGCTCACATGATAAATAAATCATCAGGAGTGATGTTATTATTGGTGTCAATATATGCAATCAGTCAAATGACACATGCTTTATATATTTTTTATGGTCATTAACTCTAAAACCATCATTTTAATGATTTTTTTTAAATTAAAATCATCGCTTATGTTCTACACCAATATTTAACCCATCAACCCGAAACAGCCAGCCTAAAATGGCACAGGACTTTGCCATTCCATCCATACATTTAAGGTAGGGTGTTTTAATCGTAATTTATGAGCATGTAAACACAATCTGCCTGCCAACTGCCGTGCCATGCCATCAGCATAAATGGGGTCGCCCAGCATCACATGCCCAAGGTGGGTCATGTGTACTCTTAGCTGATGACTACGCCCTGTTACAGGTTTGAGCGATACTCGAGTAACGGCCTGCCCTTGTCTTATCTCATGATACAATACTTCATAATGTGTCAGTGCCGCCTTGTGCCAATTGGGGTCGGTGATGTGTTTGGGTTTATGGTTAGGGTCATAGCGGACAGGAATGTTGACACTGCCTTTTTTGCCCGCCACTGCCAGCACGCCCATGACCACCGCTTCATAGTGCTTTTGGGGCAAGCGGTCAATGAATTGCTTGCTGATGTGGCTTTGGGCGGTTTTTGATTTGGCAAATATCATGATGCCAGATGTGTCCATGTCTAGCCGATGAATGAGCTTGACGTTTGGATTGACAAACTCAAGACGAGACAGTAAGCTGACCTTCAGCTGACGACCATCGACACTCAGCAAACCAGCTGGCTTATCAACCAACCAAATGTCATCATCTTCAAATAAAGTGATGTTTTTGGCAAATTGATAAAAAAAATCTGGTGTGTTACGCAAGCGATGTTGTTCTTGTTGGTTAAGCTCATCAATGCGTTTTGGGCTTAGGTTGCCAGTTGGCTTATTTAACGAATTTTGCTGAGTTTGGGGCATGTTAGGCTCACGTTTAATAAAATTTATAGCAATCATTCACATCATTAACGCAGTATTACAAACAGACACACTAAAAAATGTTAAGATAATAGCAGTTAATTCACCAAAAACCTAACGTGCGTGCATCAAGTCTTTATTTGAGTGTCTTATGTGGGTTTTTTGGCTTTAACATTTGTATTTTTTAAATATTTTTTAAACAAAGGAAATGATTATGTCTGCCAATATCGTAAATGCCACCGATGCCACTTTTGAACAAGAAGTACTTAAGTCTGATTTGCCTGTGCTGGTAGACTTTTGGGCAACTTGGTGTGGTCCTTGTAAAGCAATCGCCCCAACCTTAGAAGCCTTATCTGATGAATATCAAGGTAAAGTGAAGATTGTGAAAGTTGATGTTGATGCCAATCCACAATCTGCTGCCCAATATGGCATTCGTAGCATTCCAACCTTATTTATGTTTAAAAATGGTGAAAAAGTAGACATGGTTATGGGTTTACAACCCAAGGAACAACTTGCTCACTTATTAAACAAATACGTATGATTTATCCTTGGTTGTTTTACCATTGTCTTAATTCTTAATGCCATCTATTAAGTTATCTTAATAAAGCATGACTTTTTCGGTCATGCTTTTTTGTTGATGAATGTGTTGACTCAGTTAACAAACACTCAGTTAACAAACACTCAATTAACAACCGTCTTAAACCATTAACTTTAATGCGGCACTTTGATAAAATGGGCAGTTTGATAAAATGGATAATATGGCACGTTGGTTGTGGTTGTTTTGTGTTCAATCATCGATGACGTCTGATTGTCTTATGATATGGGAGTTGGTGGTGTACGGAGCATTAATGGTAGATGTGGCAGGGACACGTCTAAATAAAGCAGACATAGAGCTGATTGGTCAGATGCAAGTTGGTGGCATCATTTTATTTGCCCGTAATGTACAAAGCCCAGAGCAAGTGCGTGAGCTGTGTGATGCCATTCGTCAAGTTAAAAGACAAAGCATCAGTCAAAAAAGCACCCATCAAGAAACAGTCAACGAAACAACAGTCAACGAAACAACAATCAATCAGCAAATCTTAGTGGCGGTTGACCAAGAGGGCGGTCGGGTGGCACGGTTACAAGAAGGCTTTAGTCCGTTGCCAGCCATGGGAGCCATTGGACAACGGTTTGAGACAGATCCTTGTCATGCCTTGCGATTGGCGTATCATGCAGGCTATCTGATGGCAGCTGAGGTATTGGCGGTGGGCATTGATTTTAGTTTTGCTCCTGTATTGGATTTAAATGGCATCAGCCAAGTGATTGGTGATCGCAGTTTTCATGCCAAGCCACAAGTGGTGATTGCCCTAGCAGGTGAGTTTATCCATGGCATGAAATCTGCTGGTATGGCAAGTACAGGTAAGCACTTTCCGGGGCATGGTTCGGTTGCCCCTGATTCGCATGTGGCGATGGCGGTTGATGACCGATGTTATGATGACATTGCCAATCAAGACTTATTGCCCTTTATGCGTCATCTGCCTTGGCTTGATGCACTGATGCCTGCTCATGTGATTTTTTCGCAAGTAGATGACCGTCCTGCTGGATTTTCTCGCATTTGGTTACAGCAGATAATCCGCCAAAAGTTAGGTTTTGATGGGGTGTTGTTCTCTGATGACTTATCCATGAAAGCAGCTCATGTGGCAGGTGATGTTACCAAGCGAGTGCAAGCTGCCATATCCGCAGGGTGCGACATGGCGTTGGTGTGTAATGATGCTCAATCTGCCATGCAAGCAGCCCAATTTGCCACGTGTTTACCCATGCCCAATCAGTCACGCCTTGCCAATATGGCAGGTAATATCCCTGTTTGGCAAGGTTGTTTGGCAAGTACGGCTGCCCAATTTCCTTTGTATTCAGATGCCAAAGCATCGATTGCAGACTTTATGGCAAGCTTAACCAGCTAGTTTTTATCCATCTATCTGACCTGCACATGAGGGTTATTTATTGTGCTGTTATTCATTGCCCGTTGAGACCTTTGCCATGACTGATGACCATAAGCCAACAGACAAGCCAATCGATGTTAAAACTGACATCAACCTAAGCACGGATAAAAAAGTCAAAGCCACTGATGTCTCTTTGGTGTGTGATCGCCCCAATAAAACTCAGAGTCAGCAAGATGACAAACAGCGGTCTTTCTTTATGATGAAAAGTTATCAGTGGTTACTGGCATTAACGCTGATATTGGGGGCATTATTGGTGGTGGTGTATCAGACCTTTTTGGGTCAATCCACACAGCCTGAACAGTTATTTACCGTAGAAAGTGGGCAAAGTTATTATGGGCTTATCCCCGCATGGCAATCAAAAGTTCCCCTGTTTTCTGCCACGCTTGCCAAGCTTTATATCAAAACCCAAATTGATGCCCCTTTATACGCAGGCGTGTATCAACTGCCTGCTAACCCCACTTTTTTGCAAGTCATGCAAATACTTGAGCAGGGGGCTGATATTGCCATGGTCAAGGTGCAAATCATTGAAGGTAAAACTGCCAAAGACCTATATGCCACCATTAAAGACACCCAAGGCGTTGCCATTGAAATTTTAGACAAATCAGACGATTTAAATCGTTTAAAACAACGCCTTGGTATCGATGCCACCACGCCAGATGGTAAATATGCCAATAACTTAGAGGGGTGGTTTGCGCCCGATACTTATTTGTTTGCCAAAGGCAGTAGTGATAAACACATATTAACCACGTTATATGACAAACAACGTCAATTATTAACAGACGCATGGGCAAATCGAGATGAGAACCTGCCTTATAAATCGCCCTATGATGCCCTAATCATGGCATCTATCATTGAAAAAGAAACAGGCGTTGCCGAAGAACGAGAAAAAGTGGCGGCGGTCTTTATTAACCGCTTACGCCTAGGCATGCGATTACAAACCGACCCCACCATCATCTATGGCATGGGTGAACGGTATGATGGCAACATTCGCCGAGCCGACATTCATGAAAAAACCGATTATAATACCTATCAAATTGATGGCTTACCACCAACCCCCATTGCCTTACCATCAAAAGCTGCCATCAACGCTGCCATGCACCCTGCGGATATTGATGCCTTATATTTTGTGGCGACAGGCACAGGTGGACACACGTTTAGCAACACCCTAAAAGAGCATAACCAAGCAGTACAAGAATACTTAAAAATTATCAAAAATCAGTGAGTGATGACCATGACGATCGCACAGATGACACCATTTATCAGCTTTGAAGGCACAGAAGGCGTGGGTAAGACCACCGCCATTAGCCATTTATGCAACCGCTTACAAGAACAAGGCATTGATTTTGTGCGTACTCGTGAACCTGGGGGTAGCCAGTTTTCTGAGCGTCTTAGACAGATATTATTAGACCCACAAAGTCAGATTCATGATGACAGTGAACTTTTATTAATGTTTGCTGCTCGCAGTGACCATTTGGCACAGTTGATTTTGCCAGCATTGCACGAGGGCAAATGGGTGATTTGTGATCGTTTCACCGATTCAACCATTGCCTATCAAGGGTTTGGTCGTATGATGGATACGCATGATAACACGTATGATAATAACAATAGGAGCGTTGAAAGCCATCAGCAACAATTGGCAAAAATCCAAACATTAACGGATTTATTTGTTCCACGATTACCAGACATGACTTTTTGGTTGGATTTACCAGTGCGTGATGGTCTTGCCAGAGCGTGTAAACGCAGTGTGGCAGACCGTTTTGAACAGCAGACTGTGGCATTTTTTGAGCGAGTATATCAAGGATATGATTACCTTGCTAACGAGTACCCCAAGCGGATTTACCGTATTGATGCCAGTGGGACAGCAGAGCAAGTGGCGATGCGAATTTGGGCATGTGTGAGCAACAGCAAGTTTTAGTAATGGCTTAAAACCCTAAAATACCAAGCCCATGCGTCAGCCCCTAATGAAAACATCGTCATTAAAACAGCATCGTCATTAAAACAGTGTTCATTGTTGATTGCCAAGCAATATGCTATAAAATAATGCGAATGATTCGCACTAAAGCAAACCTGTCAGCCATATTTTAAACAAAATTAAAAGGAAGCGTTATGAGCCGTCGTGTCGCTAAGTCCACCCAACCCTTAACCTTAATGACTCGCACCGCAGTAAGCTTGATGCTTGCCGTCAGTACAGCATTATCAGTCAATTTAACTGCCACTACTTTGGGTGTTGGTATGGTTTCCCTAAGTTTAGGCACAACTGCTCAAGCCAAGGTTACCGCCACCGATTTTTCGGATTTGGTCAGTCAAGTTACCCCTGGCGTTGCACGGGTTAACGTTACCAAAGAAATCAGCCATGAAGAGCTGGCAAAAGCACAAACTGTTGAATTGCTCAGACAATTTTTTGGTAATCGACTACAACTGCCTGACACACCACCCATACCAGCGGTGGAACATGCGTATGGTACGGCATTTTTTGTCACCAAAGATGGTTATATGCTGACCAATCATCATGTCATTGAAGGGGCAGACACCATCACCGTTACTTTAAGTGACCGCCGTGAATTAGATGCTAAGCTTATTGGCAGTGATGAACGTTCAGACGTGGCGGTGTTAAAAGTAGAAGGCAATGATTTTCCTGCGTTGCCATTGGGGGACTCTAATGCCATCAAGGTGGGTGAATCAGTATTGGCAATCGGTTCACCTTTTGGTTTTGATTATTCAGCTTCAGCAGGCATTGTTAGCTCAAAATCTCGTAACTTTTCTCGTCAAGCCAGCGTGCCATTTATCCAAACCGATGTGGCACTCAATCCAGGTAATTCAGGTGGTCCTTTATTTAATCGTCAAGGACAAGTCATTGGTATTAACTCTCGCATCTTTAGCGGTACAGGTGGCTATATGGGGCTGTCATTTTCCATTCCCATTGATGCGGCGATGAACATCTATGCACAGTTAAAAGACACAGGCGAGGTCAAACGAGCTTATTTTGGTGTGTACCCACAAGACATTGACCGAAATTTGGCAGAAGCCTATGGCTTGGCATTGCCACAAGGAGCGTTGGTAACACAAGTATCGCCCGAATCACCTGCCAGTAAAGCAGGGCTTAAACGGGGTGATGTCATCATAGAGTACAATGGTGAACGGCTACAAAGTGCTGATGACTTTGTCAATAAAGTCAATCAAGCTCACCCAAATGACAGATTTGATTTGCTTATCCAACGTAACAAAAAACCACAACGAATTTATGGCACATTAAGTGCCGCCCCATCTGACATGCAGGCTGATGACAATGGTGCGACTAACAACACCATCGCCTTGGGAATTCGTTTGCGTGAGTTAACCCGTGTGGAAGCCAAAGAGTTACAAGCCTTTAGAGTCGATAATGGCGTGTTGATTACTGCCGTAACACCGACAGGATTGGCAGCTCGCTCAGGATTGCAGGCTGGTGATGTGATTACCAATTTACACCAAAAACCAATAACAAGCATCGCAGATTTTATTTATGCTTTAGAATCACTACCAACAAAAGGGGTGGTAACCATCGAAATTATCCGTAATGGCATTCCTGCCATCATTGGCTTGAGAATTGAAGACTAACTTAACTAACTTAGGGGTACGCCCTAGGCTTGACATGCTGATTGAGCATGCCAAATCAGCATGTCAAATGAAATAAGTCAACGTAAATATAAATAAAGGCAATCACTGGAACTGGACTTATCACGATCAGTGGTGATGTGCTAAAATAACAAAATAGATGCTTTAACAAAATAGATGCTTTAACAAAATAGATGCTTTAATAAAATAGATGCTTTAATTTGGTGCTTTCATTTAACTGGGTGCTTTAGTCATGATAAGCACTGCCAGCAAGCAAATGATGATAAGCAAACAACGAACAAGCGGTAAAAAGGCAAACATATGACCACAGCGTATGATGACATCAAAGGTGTGTTGCAAGGTTCTATAGTGGCACTGGTTACCCCAATGTTACCCAATGGCGACTTAGACTATACACGATTGGCTGACCTAATCGATTGGCAAATTGAGCAAGGCACACATTGCTTGGTGGCGGTAGGGACAACTGGCGAATCTGCCACACTGACCGTCAAAGAGCACAGCGAAGTCATTGAATTTTTTGTCAAACAAGTGCGTGGCAGAGTGCCTGTCATTGCAGGCACAGGGGCAAACAGCACCCACGAAGCCATTGAACTGACTCGCCGTGCTAAGGTCGCTGGGGCGGATTGTGCTTTATTGGTTGCCCCTTATTATAACAAGCCCACCCAAGAAGGCCTATATCAGCATTACAAAGCCATTGCTCAAGCGGTCGATATGCCACAGATGCTTTATAATGTACCGGGGCGTACCGTGGTGGACATCACCCAAGAGACTTGCGAACGTTTGGCAAATATTGACAATATCATCGCCATCAAAGATGCCACAGGCAATGTTAACCGTGGTCAGTTACTTTGTCGTGCCTTAAGCGGACGCATGACTGTGTTGTCAGGCGATGATAATACCGCCCTTGAGCTGATGCGTTATGGCAGTAAAGGTAATATCTCAGTCACTGCTAACATTGCCCCACACGCCATGAGCCAAGTCTTTGCTGCTGCTTTACAAGGTGATTGGGACACTGCCCATCAGGTGCATGATGGCATTAAACATTTACATCAAGATTTGTTTGTGGAATCAAGCCCCATTCCTGTCAAATATGCACTATATAAAATGGGTAAAATCGATAAAGGCATCCGTCTGCCATTGGTATGGTTATCCCAACAACACCATGACAGAGTTGATGTTGCCCTAAAGCAAGCAGGTTTGATTTAACTGTCTTTAATATAGCTGTCATTAATATAAATGTCATTCGTTGACTTTATTATCATCAAGTTACCATTTGCAATCGTTTATGATTAGGACTGATTTGCCATGCCAACTTTATTTCACTTTGTCCGTACCGCTTTCATCGTGCTATTGGCAAGTATTGCCATGTTAGTAACAGGCTGTCAAAGCACCAAAAACTTATTTGCCCAATATGATAATGGCAGTTTGGACTATCAAAACAGCAAATTACTTGCCCCCATTCATCTGCCAGTCGAGCAAGAGACACAGCCATTTGTGCCACTTTATCCCATCATTGACTTAGGCGACAGTACGATTGATGTTAAAAATGCGTCAGGAAAACAATATCAACTGCCAACACCGAGCCAAGATTTAACCAGCCCATAACCCATCAATCATCAATCATCAGCCATCAGCCAACCCAAGCGATTGTTTATTCATCTTTATTTGTCATCAAAATTTACTAAGGCTCTCATTATGCAAAAGCAACAATTACTTTATAAAGGCAAAGCCAAATCTGTCTATGAAACCGATGACAGTGATTTTTTGATTTTACATTTTCGTGATGATACGTCAGCATTCAATGGTGAGCGTGTGGCACAGTTGGCACGCAAAGGACAGGTAAATAACCGTTTTAATGCCTTTATTATGCAAAAACTGGCTGATGCTGGCATCGAGACCCATTTTGAAAAACAACTCAGCGATGATGAGGTGTTGGTTAAACGCTTACAGATGATACCTGTTGAATGCGTGGTACGTAATTATGCCGCTGGCAGTTTGGTGCGACGTTTGGGGTTGCAAGAGGGGCAAACGCTTAACCCACCAACCTTTGAGCTGTTTTATAAAGACGATGCCTTAGGTGACCCAATGGTCAATGAATCGTTGGCGGTGTCATTGGGTTGGGCGACCCAAGAGCAGTTGAATGAAATGAAAACACTCACCCATCGTGTTAATGACGTGTTAAGCGAGTTGTTTGCTCAAGGTGATTTGATGTTGGTAGACTTTAAGCTGGAATTTGGCGTATTCCATCATCGCATCGTATTGGGCGATGAATTTTCACCTGACGGTTGCCGAATTTGGGATAAAGCCACTAAGAAAAAACTGGACAAAGACCGTTTTCGCCAATCGCTGGGTGATGTCATCGAAGCGTATGAAGAGGTTGCCAATCGTATTGGTGTGCCGTTATAAGCTGCCATCTTTTTATGTACAAACTCACCGTTTTTATCCCTGATGAACAGTTAGAATCTGTTAAGTCTGCTTTGTTTGCTGCTGGAGCAGGTCAGATAGGCAACTATGGTGATTGCTGTTGGCAAGTCAAAGGGGTGGGGCAGTTTATGCCATTGGCAGGCAGTCAACCACACACAGGTCAGCAAGGACACTTATATCAAGATGAAGAGTGGCGAGTGGAAATGGTGGTGGCAGATGCTTGTCTGTCAGCAGTCATACAGGCATTAAAGAGCAGCCACCCTTATGAGACACCTGCATACGATGTCATCGCCATGATTGACGTTTGATTGGCATGTCAACCATTCATATTTATCCTATTTAAACAAATTTAATCTTCAAAATACTTTTTTCTCAACGATGGCAAAAAACAAAAAAATGTTCATAGTTGAGCCGCCAACACTGCCCCATCTCGAATGGCTCGCTTGGCGTCTAACTCACCTGCCAATTTTGCTCCACCAATGATGTGATAGCGACTGCCTTGATAAAGCACTGATGGGGTGATGTCATCATCTGTGTGAGCGAGATTCTTATTGCCGATGATTATTTGTGACAGTTTTGTGATGGGGTCTTTGGCGGTTTTTTTATGGTTTTTTTGCAGATTTTGGTCAGATTGATGGCGGACGGTTGGCATCAGTTCATTGACTGATACTTGTCCTGCACACACCACGATGGTATCAACTCGCAATAGTTGAGCCTGACCGCTTGTGTTGATAAGCCAGATGCCTTCATCGGTGATTTTATCGTACTGCACACCAGAGAGCTGATAAACGCCATGGTTTTTGACATGGGCTTTATGTACCCAACCAGTGGTTTTGTTTAAACCTTTGCCCAAGCGTCCTTTGCTGCGTTGCATCAGATATACTTGCCGATGTGGGGTGATGGCGTGTGGTTGAGTCAGACCGCCTTGCTTGGCATATTCTGCTTGTTGAGTAACCCCCCATTCATCTCGCCAATCACTAATGGATTGTGGTTTGGGACGATGGCTTGGGTCATTGAGCTTGCCTGACTTGGCAAGACTGACCAAGTCTTGCGTGTGGGTGGCGGTCAAAAATTCAGCCACATCATAGCCAATACCACCCGCCCCAATCACCGCCACTCGCTTGCCTGCCACCACTTTACCAGATAATAAATCGGCATAGCTGATGACATTGGCACGTTCTGCCCCATCGAGCTTACCAACCAATGAACGTGGCACAACCCCTGTGGCAATGACCACATCATCAAATCTTTGTTCAGCAATCAGCTCTGGTGTCACTTGAGTGTTCAGCACTATCTTAACCCCATGATGCTTTAACTCATGGTGAAAATAGCGAATGGTTTCATAAAATTCTTCTTTACCAGGAATGACTTTGGCATAGTTAAACTGACCGCCCAGTACGTCTCGGGCTTCGTATAACGTTACTTGATGCCCACGTTTGGCAGCCACCAAAGCGGCACTCATGCCAGCCACACCACCGCCGACCACACCAATATGTTTGGCTTTTTTAACTGGTGGATAGGTAAGTTCGGTTTCATAGCAAGCTTGTGGGTTGACCAAACAAGTGGAACGTTTATGCTCAAAGGTGTGGTCAAGACAGGCTTGGTTGCAGGCGATGCAAGTGTTGATGCGTTCTGGTGTGTTTGCTTTTGCTTTATTCACCCACTGAGGGTCAGCCAAAAACGGACGAGCCATTTGTATCAAATCCGCCTGCCCACTGGATAAGATGCTCTCTGCGGTGCTTGGCATGTTGATGCGATTGGCAGCCATGACAGGGATATTGACCGCTTGTGTTATCACAGCGGTAAAGTCAGCAAAAGCGGCTCTTGGCACACTGGTAACGATGGTTGGCACACGAGCCTCATGCCAACCGATGCCTGTATTGATGATGGTTACGCCTGCATCTTGTAAGGCTTTAGCAACAATCACCACCTCGCTCATGTCATTACCGTCTTTGACCAAATCAAGCATGGATAAGCGAAAACAGATGATAAAGTCATCACCCACCGCTGATCGCACTGCTTTAACCACCGCCAAAGGAAAACGCATTCGAGCATGAATATCACCCCCGTACTCATCAGTACGACGGTTGACGTGGCGACTTAAAAATTGATTGAGCAGATAGCCTTCTGACCCCATGATTTCCACACCGTCATAGCCTGCTTGCTTAGCAAGTGTGGCACAATCAGCAAAATCTTGCACGGTTTTTTCAATATTTGTGCGACTCATCTGTCGTGGTTTAAACGGTGAAATCGGTGATTTGATGGCACTGGCGGATACCACAAACGGATGATAACCATAGCGTCCAGAATGCAAAATTTGCATCAAGATTTTGCTGTCGTATTGATGCACCGCTTGGGTAACTTTCTGATGATTAAGAATGTCTAGCTGATGATTTAGCGTACCACCCATGGGCAAAAGCCAACCTTGACGATTGGGCGAGATGCCCCCTGTTATCATCATCGCCACACCGCCTTTGGCACGCTCAGCAAAATAAGCCGCCAGCTTGTCATAATGATAAAAGCGATCTTCTAATCCTGTGTGCATTGACCCCATGACCACTCGGTTCTTTAGGGTGGTGAAACCTAGGTCTAACGGTTTAAACAAATTTGGGTAAGTACTGTGGTGGGTCATGGGTGTTCTCGCTAGGTTGTTGTGATTTATTAATAACCGCCAACAACCCAAAAGAAAAAAGAGAGAAAGACGTCAGTAATCAACCCAAAAACGCATTATACATCCATACTAACTTTTCTTGGGCTTGTACATAACCAATCACCAAATCGGTAGAACCTTGGTCATCGGCTTCTTCGGTTATTTGTGCCACTTGACGTTGCTCTTCAATCAATTCTTGCAAGCCTGCCACCAAGCCTTTGACACATTCTTTACCATCAAAGACATTTTTATCTTCTTTAATGGCAGCATGCTTCGCAAAATCACTATAAGCATGCAACGGTGTGCCTCCTAACGTTAAAATGCGTTCAGCAATTTCGTCAATCTGTAGTTGTAGTTCGGTGTATAGCTCTTCAAATTTGGTATGTAAAGAGAAGAAATGCTCACCTTTGACATTCCAATGATAGCCACGCACATTGATATAAAAAATGTGATATGAAGACAACAATTTATTTAATTGCTCAATCACAGCAGACATGTCTTTTTTTTCTAAACCAATTTGGTTGGTGGTCATGATGTTATTCCTTATGTTAATAAAAGCCATGTTGATAACGGCTTTAATGTTAATGAAAGATTTAATGTTAATGAAAGATGTTAACAAAAACTGTTAACAAAATTTGTGTCATTCCTAAAAATAGGTAATAGAGCCTAAAAGTCTAAAGCCCTAAAGCAAAGTGTAAAACAGCCTGCCCTATTACCATCTCTATCCTAACAGAGATAAGAGAAATATAAACTCATTTTTACAATCAGAAAAATAAATCAAATAAAAATCTATATTTTATTTTTAGGGCTGACGCAGCACAGATAACTAAAACGTTTGTGGCAACGTATCGGCTTGAATGCCTTTGTTTGGTCTGACTTCCATCAAATGCGTTAGCACGGTGTCAATGGGGAATTTGTCTTTTATCAGACGCTTGGGCAGGATTTGACTGCCACGCTGACCTTTTAACTCAAACAATATAAAAATAAACTCATCAGTCTCATCCCAACTGGTAACTGCTGACCAAGGAATGACCGCTTGTTGCACACCAGAGCCACGCATTTGTAGACCACGCATGGCTTTATTGCTGGGTTGTGGTTGGTTGGGGGCAGGCATGGACATGATAAGCCCTTGTTTTTGTACCCCCAATTTGATTTGCTTCATTTCATCGGGCATTTTTTGAGTTGCCATTTGTTTTTCAAATTCTTTTTGTACATACCATTTAAAGCCAATGGTGCGTATGATGACATACAATGCCACACCAATGAGCATCAACCAAAATAACAGGGTTGAGTACCCTGACACCATGACCAGCCCCACGATTGCCAAAATGGTCATGATTGCCATGATGCTCCATTCTTTGGTCTTGATTTGTGCCAAGCCAAATGATGGACTGCTTTTGGCAAATAATGCCAGTTGAGCTTGTTCAAACTCTTGTTTGGACATGTTTAATGGGACGGTCTGTAGGGTGTAGGGGTACAATGCCATGAGAAATCACAACTTAAAAAATAATGAAAAAACTTGTTTATCAAAAATGGCCAACGCTTGCTTTATCAAAAATTTGCTGGATAGACTTGATGGAATCATCATCAATCTGTATTTTCCTTGCAAATCAGCGACGATGATCGGGCAGATTGATGTTCATCTCAAGCACGTCTAGGCTATCTTCATGACGATGGTTGATATTCACATCATCAATTTGTACCCCATTGACGTATTTATTGACCACTTCTAAAATCTCTCGCTTCATTTTTTCGATACGGTCAGGGGTTAAGCGGTTATGTAAACGGTTTTCACTAGCAACGATGACTTTTAATCGCTCAGTAGCCGTATTGGCACTGCCAGTTGTGGGTGTGTCTAGACCAAATAAATTGCTCCAAAATCCTCTTTTTTTATTCATATTACCCTCCAAACCAGCGTTGCAAGAAGCTCTTTTTCTTCACGTCAATGTGACGAAGTGGGCGCTCTTCTCCTAAAAATCTGGCAACGATGTCATCATAGCATTGCCCTGCTGCTGAATTGCTATAATGAATGACAGGTTGACCTTCATTTGATGCTTTTAGCACGGTTTGGCTCTCTGGGATAACACCCAATAAAGGCACTTTTAGAATGTCGTTTGAGATGGTGTCGATGTCCATCATCTCGTGAGCAGCAGCTCGCTCAGGGTTGTAGCGACTGATGACCAGATGTTCTCTGACTGAGCCAGTGCCTTCTACCACATGCTTGGTGCGACTTTGTAAAATACCGATGATGCGATCGGAGTCTCGTACTGAAGAGATTTCTGGGTTGGTAACGATGATGGCTTCATCAGCATGATACATGGCAAGTTGAGCGCCACGTTCAATCCCTGCAGGTGAATCACAGATGATGTAGTCAAATTGCTCAGACAGCTCTTTCATCACCGCTGCCACACCTTCATCGGTTAAGGCATCTTTATCACGAGTTTGGCTGGCTGGTAAAATAAACAGATTATCCAACGTTTTATCTTTAACCAACGCTTGCGATAAGCGAGCGTTGCCAGTGATGACATCAACAAAGTCATAAACGATGCGGTTTTCACAACCCATGACCAAATCTAAGTTGCGTAACCCCACATCGAAATCAATCACTACGGTTTTATGCCCCCGTAAGGCAAGACCAGTGGCAACTGACGCACTGGTGGTGGTTTTGCCCACGCCGCCTTTTCCTGAAGTGACAACAACGATTCTTGCCACGATGGCGTCCTCCTATGATGATAAAGCCTTGACGATGTCCTCGCCATGCTCTTATGCTAAACAGTCAAATCATGTTAAAAAATATGAGCCAAAAATATGAGCTTAGGGTAGCACAAAACACCCAAAACGCCTAGTGGCTGTTGAGTGTTCATTGACATTTATGGCATTAAGCTTTGAGTCTTTAGTGTTTATGCTTTAGTTTTTATGACTTGTTACTGCCGAATCCATGAGCGTATAGACAATGCCATGCCCTTCTTGGTAACTCACCTGTACGGCTTTATCCAGATAATCTTTGGGAATGTCATCTCGAAGTTGCCATGTGCCAGCCACAGAAACCAGTGATGGATTGAAGTTTTGGCAAAAAATCTTGGCATTTTTATCACCTGTCGCTCCTGCCACCAGTCTTCCTAATCCTCGTCCGTAGACGTGTAGGTTGCTGTCAGTGATGGCTTCTGCTCCGTCATTAACGCTATTGGTGATGATTAAATCACCACCAAGATGTTCGATGCGTTGTCCTGAACGTAAGATTTGCGTGACCACCTTGACCTGATTGAATGTGGCATCGGTCAAATGGGTGTTGTCATTGGATAAGTCCATGGCATCGGCCTGTGATGGGGTGTCTTGCGTGCCAATATTCTGTGTGTCAATATTCTGTGTGTCAATGTTTTGTGTGTCAATGTTTTGTGTGTCAATGTTTTGTGTGTCAATGTTCTGTGTGTCAGCGGCTGGCTTGATGTCAGTTTTGCTGTTTTTTTGGGTTTTTTGAGATTTGGCTTGTGTCTCAACTCTGGCGATGCGTTTACCATCATCAGGGAAGATTGCCAAACGCAATGCTTTGGCTTGTTCGGACAAGTTACCACCAACCACGCCAATCGGTTGTAGCCCCCATTGCCATAATATGTCCACCAATGCAGGCAAATCTTGTGACACATCGCTGTCGATGACCACAGGAATTTGGCTGTTTTTGTTATCGATGGTGTGTTTCAGTTGGGCATTGATGAGAGTCAGGTCATTGCTTTGTAAATGCAAACGAGAAAAGGTCAACATTTTGCCAAAAAAAGTAAAGGCATCATTTTTTTGGTTCATGGGGCTGGTGTTGGTCTCAATGTGGTTGTTGGTATTGATGTGAGCTGGTTGATGGGTTGTGTTCATTAACATTCCTTAACATTTTTATTTTGATCAAATTCTGCCAACATCGATGCCATGCGAGCGTCTTTTTGTTGCCATAACTCATCTAACCAAGCATAAAATGCCTGTGTGGTGTCAGTATCATTAGAATAAGCTCCTTGCTTGATTGCGTCAAATAACCCATCATTCATGGTGATGTGACGCACGTCCACCCCCAAACGTTGCACATTGCCCAGCCATAAATCTGCATAAGTGGGGGGAGCATTGGGGAAATCAGGATAGACCACCGTCATATCTAAGATGCCATCAATCTGCTGACCCAAAGCACTGATGGCAAGTGCCAGACCGCCTGCTTTGGGTTTTAATAAATGTCGATAAGGTGAGTTTTGGGCTCGATGTTTGGCAGTGCTAAAGCGTGTGCCCTCCAGATAGTTTAGCAAAGTAAAGGGTTTGTGTTTTAACAAATCACACGCTCGTTTGGCTTCAAGAATATCTTTACCTTTTAGAGCAGGATTTTTGGCAATGGCTTGTTTACTGTGGCGTTTCATCATCGGAAAATCCAAAAAATAAAATGCTTGCCCAACAATGGGGATATAAATCAGCTCATATTTGGTAAAAAATCGAGTCAAAGGCAGGTGATTACGACTGACATACTGTATCACACTGGTATCAACCCAAGATTGGTGATTGCACACCAGCAGATACTGTTTGTGTGTGTCAACATCATCAGGTAAGCTGATACGCCAATCTTTGTCAGGCATCAGGGTGTCGATGATGTTGTTATTGGTATTAATCCAATGGTTGGCAAGCTTGATGACTGCTTCATCAGCAAAGGCGTTGCCACTGACGGTTTTAATGACACCTGCCAGCCACACAGGCACTGCCAACATCACTGAGTTGGCAGTGATGACAGATCCTGCTGTGGCAAGCGACAGACGGCTGGCAAATTGGGGGTAAGATTGTCGCAGACGTTGTAAAGCAGTTGGTTTCATATGATATTAACATTTCATAATTTTGGTAAAAGTTTGGTAAAAATTTGGCAACACCTAACGCCATACCAGCCAAATAATCTAAGCCATTATGACAAAATAAGCCTTAATAAGCACTTCTCATACACAGATGTAACAAAATATTACAAATATTTTTGTTATTATGTTTTTATTGTTTCGTTTTTATTGATTCATTTCCCACAAACACATCATAAATAAACCATTTAACAAACCAAACGCACCTTTAATAAACCAAATAAACGCACCATTGCCATAAACACACATTTAAACAAAACGGTTAAACACACATTACCAGAACACCAGAACACAAGGATACCATTATGAAAACCACTTTAAACAGCAAACTACTCATCACAACCTTAGCGGGTTCGATGGCGTTGGTCGGTTGTGCCACTGACCCAGTTACTGGACAAAGCACCATTAATAAAACTGCCCTTGGTACATTGGCAGGTGCTACCTTAGGTGCTGGAGTGTCAAAGGCAACTGGGGGTGAAAGAACAGGCCGTGATGCTGCCATCGGTGCTGCCTTAGGTGCTGGTGTGGGCTATTATATGCAACGTCAAGAACAACAATTAAAACAGCAAATGGCTGGCACAGGGGTGGAAGTTGCACTTGATCCACGCACCAATGATATCAATTTGGTCATGCCAAGCAACATCACTTTTGATACTGATAAAACCTATATCAAGCCCACTTTTACCAACACATTAGACAAGTTGGCAGCCACCATGAATGAATATGGTCAAACCACCGTTGTGATTATGGGTCATACTGACAGCGTGGGTGATGCAGGCTATAACCAAGGTTTGTCTGAACGTCGTGCTTTCTCTGTTGCCAGTTATTTAAACAACCGTGGCGTGTCTTCTCACCGCATCAGCACCGTGGGCTATGGCGAGTCGCAACCCATTGCTGACAATAACACCGAATATGGCAAAGCACAAAATCGCCGTGTTGAAATCAAAATCAACGCCCCACAAAACATTCAGCAATCATCTTATGCTCAATCACCTTATGCTTATGCACCCCAAAATCAATATTATGATGACAATCGATATTATGACGAAGGTCGGTATTATGATGACAATCGGTATGATGATAATCGATATTATCATGAAAGAGAATATTCTAATGGAGACTATTATCATGAAGGGGGCTATCATGATGGAAGTCATTATGATGGAAGTGGGTATTATTTATAATAAATACAATTAATAAGCGTGGCCATTGATATTAATATTGATATTAAGCATTAAGAACACTGCCTAGACTTGTTTATGATTTGTTCAGAAGCTTAAAAATGATGAAGACAGTATATCAACATTAAAAAAATAAATCATGACATTAAATTCTTTAAACTGGATAAACGCTTATCTCACCATGATAATGATAAGCTCAAGCAATCAAGCGATAAAGCTTAAATAAAGCACCTAGAATCCAGAGACTTTGTTAACATGCTTTTTTTAAGATGCTTGACTTGATGTTTTTATGTTAACAGCCATGTTAACAATAACCGATAACCGATAAGGAGTCATCATGACCGCCATCATCAACCAACAAATCCCAGAATTTAAAACCGAAGCCTTTGTCAACGGAGAATTTAAAACCATCTCATCTGACGATGTCAAAGGCAACTGGGCGATTTTTATGTTTTATCCCCATGATTTTACCTTTGTTTGCCCAACTGAACTAGAAGACATGGCAAACCATTATGAAGAACTCAAAGGCTTAGGCGTAGAAGTTTATGCCGTATCAACTGACACCCACTTTGTGCATAAAGCATGGCATGACTCATCAGAAGCCATCAGCAAAGTTAAATTTCCCATGCTGGGCGACGGCACAGGCAAAATCACTCGTGGCTTTAACATCATGATTGAAGAAGACAACGCTGCCTTACGTGGCACATTCTTAATTGACCCAGAAGGTTTTATTAAAGTGGCAGAAATTCATGATTTGGGCATTGGTCGCTCTGCTAAAGACATGGTGCGTAAAGTCAAAGCCGCCCAATATGTGCGTGAAAACGATGGTGAAGTCTGCCCAGCAGCTTGGGAAGATGGCAAAGAAACCTTAAAGCCCAGCATTGATTTGGTTGGAAAAATCTAAGCCCAATTCAAGCTTTTGATACAAAAAGCAACAACACAAAAAGCAACAAAACAACAACAAAGGGCTGATGATAAGCATGTCATCAGCCCTTTATGATGGTAATGGCAATTGTCTTGTTGAGATAAAAATTTTATGCCATAATGTTTTGTGTTAAAAATTAAGTTGTTTAATGTTGGTTAATCTTGTTTTTAAGAGATTTTTTAATATGAATATGAAACTAAAATCGTCCATCACGTTTGCCATGTTGACACTGTTATCATTGACTGCTTGCGACAACTCAAATAAAAGCAACACCGATCAAAGCAGTGCAACCCAACAAGCAACCCAAGAAGAAGCAAACACTCAAGCAGTTGAACAGCCTGTCATCGATTCAACTGATGATGCTGTGGCTGACCCCATCGATGACGGTCAACAACCTGAAGTTACTGTTACAGATGGTGTGGGTGTGTTGCCTCAATCTGCTTATTCTGGTGTGTTGCCTTGTGCAGATTGTTCAGGCATTCAGACTGACTTGACGCTAAACGCTGATGGCACATTTGTGATGGCGCAAGAATATTTGGGCAAGCCTGATGGTCAAATAACAACCAAAGGAACATATGACATCAATGGTTTGGACAGTCGATATGTGTTGTTACATCCAGAAGATCAATCTGACATACCGCCTTATTTGATTTATATGGATAAAGACAGCGTGCAATTTCGTGATATAGAAAATGGAGAAGAGCCATCGCCTGATCACACATTGAATTTGGTGTCTTGATTGATTCGTCGTGTGTCATTCTCTGACCATCGTTTGTGATTTAGGTAGAGATGTCAGTAACTTTCGCCCTAATCAGGGCGATTTTTTTAGGCACTTCTTTTTAGGCGCTTATTTTGAGACACTGTTATGTTGCAACTCACCCTTTTTGTTAAGATAAGTTAAAAATTTGGTCAGCTTGGTCAGTCTTATTGGGATAAGAAGATGGGGGTAAAATGGAAGTTGGCGTTATTCCACCATGGGATAAAACGGTTTGTTTCATTGGGTTTATGGGTTATTTAGGATAATTTCAATGATGGGGGGATTGAATGATGGGGGGGATTGATGGCAGAGATTAAGGATAACAAAATCTGACAGCCATCTTTGGATTTGTGGTGGTTTTACTATGAATTGACCATACAATCTTTTAAAAGTATTGATATCTCGCTTGCCATCAGCAAGGCTTAAGGTTGGATTTCCCAATAATTATTCATTATTGCTTTAGCCAAAGACAATAAAATAACCGAAGGTAATCACCACCCCGCCCGCTCACGAATGACAGTCAAATTGTCATCAATCAATAACTTACCATTGATAAACACATCTTGGAGCAGGTTGTTTTTATGATTGGTATCATTCGCCAATTCATCTTCTCGAATGGTGCGAATATGGCACACATCATGGTTGGCCAGATTGCCATCATTTGTGCCATCAGTGTTTATCAATGCCAAACGACCTTTTTTAGAGCGTTTGGAATGGCTGGTAATGGGGTCTTTATACACATCATGCCACTTGCCATCAATGCAGATGCTACTGGCTTTCATGGCAAATCCTAAGGTGTCTCGGTTGACTTGTTGTAACAGCCCACCACCCATGCCAAAGGTAACGTTCTCAGTGCTAAAACCTGCGTCCATGATGGCATCTAAGATTTTGCTGATGCTGTGTGGGTTAATGCCATCTCCTTGGATTAGGCGTATATGGTCAGGTAATTGCTTATAGCCTTTGCTGTTTGTTTTAGAGCCAAATTTGGCAGCCAAACGTTCCAGTGCTTCACGCACCACTTTGGCAGGTTCGCCACTGTCAGGGCGAATGACCAGCGTACCGCCCATATTCTCGACTTTGTCTTTGAGTTCATCGCCCCAAATATTATCAATGGCATTCCATAAGTCATAGCTGTCTGATACCACTGAAAACGCCTTACCTTCACCACCAAACCGCTCAATCATGTTGGCAAAAGCGGCAGGTTCACCGTCACGTCCCCAAGCGGTCATGGTGCTATGTTCAGCAGCTGGGATAGAAAAACCCGCCATCTCGTCATTCATACCATACCAACGGGTGGCTGCCACCAACGCAGTCAGACTGTCTGTACCAGAAAAATTGACCAAATGTGCCAAACTGCCCAATGCCACCGTCTCAAGGCTGGACGCGCCTCGTGAACCAAAATCATGTAATCGAAATGGCAAGCTGTCTAAGCTGTCTGCTGATTTTGCTAAGGCGGATTTGATGATGCCCTTACAGTAATGCGATACACTGGCGACTGTGGTTGGGTACCATAAAGCACGCAGCAGAGCCGTTTCAATATAAGTGGTGAGCCAATAAAATTCAGGGTCAGTATTGACAACTTGACACAACACATTGCCAGTAGGAATGATTGACCCTTCTGCCGCTGCTTGAATGCGTAAGGGCAGGCGACCTTGATGTTTGTCTAGCAGTCGTTGCCAACCATCACGATTAAATGGCAAGCCATGGGCAACTATCACCGCTTGGGCATCGTCAATGTCTTTTTGGGTGATGGGGGTGATTAAATACTCTTTAACAAAGGCTTGTAATCCAAAAAAGACCACAGGATAATCACCACGGCGTGCCTCAACATAGCTGGACACGTATTCGCTGTTTGGTGGATATTGCAAATAATGCGACGTTTTGTAGCTATCGGCATTTAAGATAAGGTTGGTTAAGTTATTGGTAAACATAGTCAGAAATCCTCTGATGACTGTCATCAACTGATGACGATAATCCCAATCCGTCTATCGGAGTGGGGGAAATTTAGCGACTTTAGATCAGTTAGGTACTATCATTTAGATGAGCAATACGCATAAGTAGGCAAGCCAATTTGTTACATTATCATTATCTATTTTTTCATAAATTTCTGTGAAATTTTATGGCATCAATGATAAACGCATTTTTTGTTGTACCCATATCTTGTGATACATCAATAATTTTTTGCTCAAGATACACAGGGATATCCAAACTAATCATAATAAGCTCCTTTAGCCTTATTTTTTACAGCCCCACCATTTTGGTGATGATGGCATGATGGTCTTCAAACATTTTTTTGCTGTCCAACTCTGCCAATGGTAACCAAAATGCTTTTGTTGCATCATCACCACCTTTGACTTTTGGTAAGCCTTTGGGGTCGTTTTTTAATTGAAAATAAAACACTTGCGTGATGGTGCGTCCCCGTGCTGAGCGGTATGGGTCATCAAACGTATGCTGACTATGGCGAGAGCCTTTAAGCACAGGCTCAGGCACTTTTAGGCGAGTTTCTTCTCTTAACTCACGGACACACGCATCAAACAGCGTCTCTTTTTTGTTAATAAAGCCTCCTGGCAATGCCCATAAGCCCTTGCCAGGTAAACTGCGACGTTCTACCAATAAGACATGCCCAGACTGTACCACAAGGGCATCAGCGGTCATAAACGTGGGTGGATAGGGTGCATATTCCCATTGTTTTTTATAGCGGTCAATAAACCAAGCTTCTTCGTGCAATGTTTGATAATCATCGCTTTGTTTGAAATCGTTTAATACCTGTTGGGTGGATGTTGGAATACGCTCTGCTGTTGGGGTTGCTCCCATTAAAAAGGCATCTCGAATGGGTGTGGCAGACAGGTTGTGAAAATTTGGTACAGACACTGATGCCCAGTTGGGGAACAGCGACAGATAATATGATGAGCTGTCTTTAGAATGTCCAATCAGACCAATGTTAGCCATCAAATTGCCTGTTACTGATTTGACGCATTTTTGCACATATTGAAGCCAACGAGTGTCATTATAAAGGGCATCGTCCAAACCCACGCAATGAATGCGGTCAGCGTCATCTTTAGGGTATGCCCCTTTTATCATCTGTGTGCGTTCTGTTACGGTAAAAGGGTTACGCAAACTTCTGGGTAAATTGGCAGAGCCAATGAGCATGATGACGTGATTGGCTCGTTTTAAGGCTTGGTCAACGACAGACTTATGTCCCAAATGAAATGGCTGAAACCGTCCAATAAACACCAAATAATCATACATTTGATGGTCATCGGCTTGATGGTCATTGGTTGTGGATGGGGTGAAAGTTTGATTAGAAAAGTTTGCCACAGGTCACCTTGTGTTTTGTGATACGGTTAAAAGTTGCGTTTTATCATATCCTAAAATCATAGCCTAAAACCAAAATTTGGTAAATTGTTAAGGAATGTCGTCATATCGATTTTGCAAGCGATGAGCGATTGTTGTCATGTGGTTAGGGCTGGCGTACTCCTAAAAGTAAAAAACAATTTTTTACAAAATCGCTGATGTGAGCGTCCTATACTGAACCATATGACAATGAACCACGTGGGTTAGATGGTGCGATTGTACCTTAAAATTGTACCTTAAATTGGACAACAAAAGGAAATTGGATAGCCAAAGGACGCTTCTATGGGTATGATTTTTTGGATAGCAATGTATCTATTGAGTAGCCTATTTTATAAATGGGTGCTTTCTTGGGGTGGGGCAAAAATCATTGAAGGTTGGAAGTCGTTTTTTTTAATCGGCTGGTTTGCGTTAGACTGGAATAGTGAACAAATTAGGCTTTATGCGTTAATTGGCTGGCTGGTTACTACTGTCATATTTATTATTGGGTGTTTTAATTCTCAATTTAGAGAAGAATATTTTTGGTACTAACTTGTTGGGTTAAATTGACGTTTAAAAAACAGTTACCAACCAGCAGTTACAAAACCCCCACGATGGTTTGCATGGGGGCTGTTTGTAAAGGGTTTTGTTTATAAGGCAGATGAAATGACGCTTTTTCTCCTTATTTTTTTACATTCTTTTACTCTTCTTTTTTACTTTCTAAAATGCGATAAAGCTCATCTTTTAATTGCAATTTTTTGCGTTTCATTTTTTCGATTTCGTCTTCACGGCTGGCGTGTTTGACCACATCTCGCTCCAGTTTGTCAATTTGGTTATCTAAGTCATTATGTTCATGAAACAGCTTGGCAAAATGTGCGTCTGTTTGTTTAAGTTCGGTGATGAGTTCACGATGTTCTGGAAACATGATGGTTATCCTTATGTTGATGAATGTTATTGGTGAATGTTGGCTTGCCATTGCCCCCAACATGGCATTGGTTTAAAGGGGGTTTATGCCATTCTACCTAAATTTGCTGACAGTAACCAGCATAATAACCACTTTAATAATGATAAAAAATAAATCAAAAATAAATTATTGATTAGAAATATAAAACATAAACTTTGATTTTCTAACATTGTCTAAAGGGTAGTCATGTCGGATAATGACATTATCCAAAGTCACTCATCTGTGGCAAAAATGATGGAATAATCACGGAGATCCAACATGTTAGACCAAAGTTTATTAGACGCTGTTAAATCTTATGGCGAAAATATCGTTCGCCCCATTCGCTTTGTCATCGGTCAAGGCGAGCATGACAAGCGTCAAGAATTGAGTGAGTTTTTAAGTCAAATTGCCAGTAGCAGTGATAAAGTTGCCTTTGATGTCAATGACCCTGCATTTGTAGATGGTCATTTACCCAGTCCGATTAGCTTTAGAATTGATTACCAACAGCAAAATGATGCTCATCAAGATTTAGGCTATCAAGATTCAGGCATTGTGTTTAGTGGCATTCCGGGTGGGCATGAATTCAGTTCGTTGATTTTAGCAATGTTGCATGCAGGTGGACACACGCTGAAACTTGATGGCAGTATTCAAAAGCTGATTAAACGCATTGACAAGCCGTTAAACTTTCAGACCTATGTGTCATTAAGTTGTCATAATTGCCCTGATGTGGTGCAGGCATTAAATCAATTTGCTGTGTTAAATGACAACATCAGCAATGAGATGATTGATGGTGGTTTGTTCCAAGAACAAGTACAAGCCAATAACATTCAAGGTGTGCCAGCGGTATTTTTAAATGGTAAACCTTTTGTCAGTGGCAAGGTAGATACTGCCAAAATCATTGATAAATTGCAAGCCCAATACCCAGATTTGTTAAGTGAGATAAGTGAAGATGATGGCGAACAGTTAGAGCAACAAGATGTGACCATCATTGGCGGTGGTCCTGCTGGTGTGGCAGCGGCGATTTATACCGCACGTAAAGGCTTAAAGGTAACCATTGTTGCTGACCGTATTGGTGGACAGGTTAAAGACACCCAAGACATTGAAAATCTCATCTCTGTGCCATTGACGAATGGCAATGAGCTGTCAGCCAACTTTAATAAACATCTAAAAGCATATGAAGTAACCATTAAGGAGCATGTCAGCGTTAAATCGTTGAGTGAAACGGTGGACGAAAATTACCGCATTCATCTAAACACAGGCGAAGAGTTTGATACCCGCAGTGTGATTTTGGCAACGGGGGCAAAGTGGCGGAAACTTGGCGTCCCGGGTGAAGATGACTATGTTGGTAATGGTGTGGCGTATTGTCCACATTGTGATGGTCCTTTCTTTAAAGGCAAAGATGTGGCGGTCATCGGTGGTGGTAACTCAGGCATTGAAGCTGCTCTTGATTTGGCAGGCATTGTGAAACATGTAACGGTATTTGAGTTTGCCGACTCGCTTAAAGCTGATCAAGTGTTGATTAATAAAGCCAAACAGAAGTCAAACATTGACATATTAACGTCGGTTGCCACGCAAGAAATTAAGGCCACCGATGGTAAAGTCAGCTCGATTGTTTATCAAGAACGGAACACTGGTGAGATAAAAGAGCTGGATTTATCTGCCGTGTTCATACAAATTGGGCTGGTGCCTAACTCAGAATTTGTGAAAGGGTTTGTTGATGTTAACCGCTTTGGTGAGATTGAAATTGATGAACGTTGTCATACTGACCGCAAGGGCATTTTTGCTTGTGGTGATGTAACCACCGTGCCATTTAAACAAATTAATATTGCGATGGGCGAAGGCAGCAAGGCAGCATTATCAGCATTTGAGTATCTGGTGATGCAGTGATGACATGCCTAAGTGTTTGAATGGTCAATGTTTTTAATTGTAAGTGTTTTAATTGAATGCTAAGTGTGTCATCAGTGACATAAACCACCCATACACATTCATGCGATATGGGTGGTTTGCTTGTCTAAGCCATTTGTCTAAGCCACTTGTCTAAGCCACTTGCCCACAAGCATGACCACTTGCCCATGCCCATTGAAAATTATAACCTCCAAGCCAGCCTGTTACATCTAACACTTCGCCCACAAAATATAAGTTCTCTTGCAGTTGACTTTGCATGGTCTTAGATGAAATGTATTCGGTTGACACACCGCCAAGTGTTACTTCTGCTGTGCGATAGCCTTCTGTGCCAGATGGTTTTAGTGTCCAATCGTTGAGTGTCTGTCCGATTTTGTTTAACTGCTCGTCTTTGATGTTGGCAAGGTCGCAATCTTGATGTTCAGCCCATAAAAGTGCTTGCAAGGCTGACAGCAGGTTTTTGGCAAAATGGTCAGCCAAGGCGGTCTTAATTTTTTGTTTGGGGTGGCGGCGTTTGTATTGGCACAAATGGTCTGATACATTTAAATCAGGCAATAAGTTGATGTGAATGCTCTCACCGAGTTGCCAATAATTAGACAACTGTAACATGGCAAAGCCTGACAAACCACGATGCGTAAAGAGCATGGGACGAGCAAAGCTTATCCGTTCATTAAATGCCACCACGTCATGACTGATGCCTGACAAACTGGCGAACACATCTCCTAATTTATCCGTAAATGTAAAGGGTACTAACCCTGCTTGGGTGGGAACGATGTGATGTCCAAACTGCTCAGCGACTTGATAACCAAACCCTGTCGCTCCCATGGTGGGAATGGATAACCCACCTGTGGCAATCACCAAAGACTCACAACCAATAACGCCTTGATTGGTATGGACGATAAAATTAACCGCTGATGAGCTGGCATGGTTATCGTGAACAATGTTTTTGCAAGCATGCACGGATTGCACCGCACAATTTAGGCGGACAGTTGCTCCCACGGCATCACATTCTGCCAGTAACATGGTCAAAATGTCCTTAGATGACTTATCACAAAACAGTTGACCATGTTCTTTTTCATGATAATCAATGCCATGCTGTGCCACCATGTCAATAAATTGCCATGGGGTAAAACGGCTTAATGCTGATTTACAAAAATGTGGATTTTGGCTGATAAACTGCTCTGGCTCAACTGACAGATTGGTGAAATTACAGCGTCCACCACCAGACATTAAGATTTTTTTGCCTGCTTTATTGGCATGGTCAATAATCAGCACTGACCTACCTCGTTTGCCTGCGGTCAAAGCGGTGAATAGCCCTGATGCACCAGCCCCAATGATCAGCACTTGAGTCAGCATTGGTTGAGTAATGACGGGTGTTTGGGTGGTCAGTTGGGTATTATCAGCTGGGTTTGACTCAGAAGAAGACATACAGTACTCAAAATCAATGATAAATGAATGACAAAAAATCACTGCTTTAGGATAAATTGGTTTACAAATCGGTTTACAATGACAGCAAAATCTAGTAAAACTATCATAAGCCACTTTGCTTGCTAACTTGGCTTGCTAACTTGCCACCTGACTTAACCGCAGACTTAACCGCAGTTACCCATGGTCATGACATATTCATAAAGTGGGCCATCATCAAGTGGATTGAAAGTGAATTGGCAGAAAGTAAATTGGCAAAGTAAATGCACCAGATTCACCAAGCTCACAAGGACACGCAATTCATTTGTAGTGATGATGGTGATATTGGCATCGTTGACTCATCAATGCTAAAGAGTCATCAATACCAAATAAGTACTTAACCGAAAAACACTCAACAAGGAGGTTATCATGGTAAAAACTTATCCCGCCAGTGACGAATTCAAAGCCAAGGCGAACACCACGCCTGAACAATATCAACAAACTTACCAACAGTCGGTTGCTGATGCCAGCAGTAACGAAGCCTTTTGGGCAAAACGTGCCGAGTTGATTGATTGGATAAAAAAACCCACTAAGATTAAAAACGTCAATTATGACCTTGATAATTTTAGCATCAAATGGTTTGAAGATGGTGAGTTAAACGTGTCTGTTAACTGCCTTGACCGTCATTTGCAAAAAAATCCATTTAAACCAGCCATTATTTGGGAAGGAGACCACCCATCACAGCATAAAATCATCTCTTATAAAGAGTTGCATGCTGAGGTGTGTCGTTTGGGGAATGCCATGCGTAAAATGGGCGTGGGCAAAGGTGACCGTGTAACTTTGTATATGCCAATGATACCTGAGGCGGCAGCTGCCATGCTGGCATGTGCCAGAATTGGGGCAGTGCATTCGGTGGTGTTTGGTGGCTTTAGTGCTGACAGTTTGGCAAGTCGCATCATCGACAGTCAGTCAAAACTGGTCATCACCGCTGATGAGAGTGTGCGTGGTGGCAAACACACTCCGCTAAAATCCAATGTTGATAGGGCTTTAGACGTGGACGGAACTGACTGCGTACAAAAAGTCATTGTTGTCTATCGCACAGGCACGTCCATTCCGATGAGTGGTCGCCGTGATGTTTGGTATCACACCGTCATTGACAATGCCAACGAAGACTGTCCACCTGAGCCGATGAATGCTGAAGACCCTTTGTTTTTGCTTTATACTTCTGGCTCAACAGGCAAGCCCAAAGGGGTGTTACATACCACAGGTGGATACATCACTTATGCGCTGTCAACGTTCCGTGATATTTTTGATGTCAAAGATGATGATGTGTTTTGGTGTACTGCTGATGTGGGTTGGATCACAGGACACAGTTATGTGTTATACGCCCCACTTGCCAACGGCACCAGTACGGTGATGTTTGAGGGTGTGCCACAATATCCAGATTGGGCAAGGATTGGTAACATTGTTGATAAGCATGACGTGAGCATTTTATATACCGCTCCGACCGCCATTCGTGCGATGATGAAAGAGGGCGATGAGTACGTCAGACAATCTGACCGCTCAAGCTTGCGTCTGCTTGGCTCGGTGGGTGAACCGATTAACCCTGAAGCGTGGGATTGGTATTATCAGGTGGTGGGTGAAAGTCGTTGTCCGATTGTCGATACTTGGTGGCAAACTGAGACAGGTGGGGTGATGATGACCCCAATTCCTGGGGCAGTCGATCTCAAACCGGGGGCTGCCATGACCCCATTGTATGGCATTAAGCCTGCCATTGTTGATGGTCAGGGCAATGCCGTTCAAGGAGCAGGCGAAGGCAATCTGGTGATACAAGACAGCTGGCCGGGGCAAATGCGCAGCATTTGGGGGGATCACAAACGCTTTTTGCAGACCTACTTTAGTGCTTATCCTGGCAATTACTTCACAGGTGATGGGGCATTGCGTGATGAAGATGGGCATTATTGGATTACAGGGCGTGTTGATGATGTGTTGAACGTGTCAGGTCATCGATTGGGGACAGCAGAGATTGAAAGTGCTTTGGTGGCTCACCCTGCGGTGGCAGAAGCGGCGATTGTTGGCATACCACATGACATCAAAGGTCAAGGCGTGGGGGCATATGTCATCTTGCGAACAGGTGAAGAGCCAAGCGATGCCTTAAAAGGTGAGATTAACCGTCATGTGCGAGCTGAAATCGGTCCGATTGCCAACATTGATGCCATGTTTTTGGTTGATGCCTTGCCAAAAACTCGCTCAGGCAAAATCATGCGTCGCATCTTACGCAAGCTTGCTTTGGGTGACTATGAAGGCTTGGGCGACACGTCTACCCTTGCTGATGCTGACGTGGTTGATAATTTAATTGCGGTAGTTAAAGCAGTTAAAGCAGAAAAAGGCTAGTCAAAACAAGGCTGGTTAAAAATTGGTCATGCTTGATGGCGACTGATGACGCCACATGACTGAATGAAACAACCAAAATTAAACAACCAAAATTAAACAACCAAACCAAATGACATCATAACCTTAGCATCAACCTTAACACCACCCATAAGCCATGCTTAAGCATCTGATAACCGCTTGGGTGTGGCTTTTTCGTTGGCGTGTCTGTGTGAACATGTTAAGCTATGGCTAAATTGGCAACCTAAGACCCGTTATGACGGCATCATCTTCAAATCAAAGCATATTTAACTTACCCAATAACCTGACCATCGCTCGCATCATCATGATACCTGTGTTTGTGTTGATTGCTTATTGGCCCCCAGCCTTAGGGGTTGGTGTGCCTGCCATTCAAGACAACGCCATTGCTCGTATTGGCATGTATGAGTTTAGTGACAGTTTGCTTCGGCATGTTTTATTGACATCTGTGTTTGTGTTGGCGGCGATTACCGATTGGTTAGATGGTTATTTTGCTCGTAAAATGGGCATTTCTTCTGCGTTTGGGCAGTTTTTAGACCCTGTGGCGGATAAGCTGATGGTGGCAGCAGCACTCATCATCTTGGTGCAGTGGCATGCCAATGTCATCATGGCAATCGCTGCCATTGTCATCATCTCTCGTGAGATTGCGGTTTCTGCCTTGCGTGAATGGATGGCAGAGCTTGGCAATCGCACCAGCGTGGCGGTGTCTTATGTGGGCAAATTAAAAACGACCTTTCAAATGATTGCCATCATTGTGCTGTTATTAAATTGGCAGTCGCTTGAGACCTTGGGCTATGTGCTGATGGTGGCGGCGGTGATATTGACGCTGTGGTCGATGTTGATATATCTTAAAGCGGCTTGGCCGTATCTTAAGCAAAATTAGAGCAATCATTTTTATCACATCATTTTATTAAATTGTTTTTATTAAATTGTTTTTATTAAATTATTGTTATTCAATCACTGTACTTTGTTAAATCATTGGAAGCACTTTATGACCTTCATCGCTGGACACCCATTTTTAACCGATTTTCAAAAAAATCAACTGCTTAATAACATCAACCAAGCCACTAACATCAACCAAGCCAGCATTAACCAAACCACCAACTGCCAACTGACCGACATCATCAGCCAACAGGTTTTTATTTTTTCCACCACATTGAGCAAGCAAGAGCAAAAAAAAGCAATTGATTTGTTAAACGATGGCAAAACGTTTGAGCTGATGAAGCCCACCGACAGCCAACGGCAACTGATTGTCAGCCCCCGTTTTGGCACAATTAGCCCTTGGGCAAGTAAGGCGACTGATATTTTTAATAACTGCGACATCGCCATCGAACGGGTGGAGCGGTTAATGGTTTATACGTTGGTGGGAGAAAATCTGCCTGAAACACTGCCCCATGATGTCGAGATGATGTTATATGACCGCATGACGCAAAGTTTGTTTTATGATTTGACAAAAGCCCGTCATCTGTTTGATGACCACGAACCTGCCCATCTGAATCATGTTGATGTCATGGGGCTGTCATCTCAAGGGGGGTGTGAAGCGTTAGAGTCTGCCAACCGTGAGTTTGGCTTTGCGTTATCGCATCAAGACATGGATTATTTAATGAATGCCTATGTCAATGAGCTAAAACGCAATCCCACCGATGTGGAGCTGATGATGTTTGCTCAAGCCAATTCAGAGCATTGTCGTCATAAGATTTTTAATGCCCAATGGATAATTGATGGTGAAGCACAGCCAAAATCTCTGTTTGATATGATTAAAAATACGTTCCAACAAAATCCCAACGACATTTTATCAGCGTATAAAGACAACGCTGCGGTGATTAAAGGGCATGATGGACAACGGTTTTATCCGCTTTTAAACCGTCAAAATAACCATTTAGAATACGATTTTCATCAAGAACCGATTGATATTTTGATGAAAGTAGAAACTCATAATCACCCAACGGCGATTGCGCCTTATGCGGGGGCTGCAACAGGTTCAGGGGGGGAAATCCGTGATGAAGGGGCGACAGGGCGTGGCGGTAAACCAAAAGTAGGGCTGACAGGATTTCATGTATCACATTTGCATCTGCCTGACATGCCTGAAAAATGGGAAGTCGATTGTGGACGGAGCGGAGTGGTTTCTACCGCTGACTATGGCAAACCTGAGCGTATGGCATCGGCGTTACAAATCATGACTGATGCTCCATTGGGCAGTGCGGCATTTTGTAATGAATTTGGTCGCCCCAATTTGCTGGGTTATTTTCGTTCGTTTCAACTTGACATGTCCAAAGAGCAGGACGGTAGCCAAATGCGTGGTTATCATAAACCCATCATGATTGCTGGGGGTTATGGCAATATCAAACGCAATTTGGTGGAAAAAAATGCCATTCAAGCGGGTGATTTATTGATTGTTTTGGGTGGCCCTGCCATGCAAATTGGGCTTGGTGGTGGGGCGGCAAGCTCTGTGGATAGTGGTGAGTTTGATGAAGGTTTGGACTTTGCTTCTGTGCAACGTGATAATGCTGAGATGGAACGCCGTTGTCAAGAAGTGATTGACCGCTGTTGGGCAATGGCAGAAGATGGCAACGATAAAAACCCCATCGTGTCCATTCATGACGTGGGGGCAGGCGGGTTATCCAATGCCATGCCCGAGCTTGTCAACGACCACAAATTGGGGGCGGTGCTGAACTTGCGTCAAGTACCATCACTTGAAAAAGGCATGTCGCCGATGGCGATTTGGTCAAATGAAGCCCAAGAACGTTATGTGCTTGCCATTCGTCCAAACAGTCTTGAGCTGTTTGATGACATCTGTGAGCGTGAGCGTTGTCCGTATGCCATTTTAGGCGAAGCAACCGAAGTGCGTCAGTTGGTGGTTGATGACCCACTGTTAAATTCAAACGGTGATTGCCAACCTGTGGACATGCCATTACAAGTGTTGCTGGGTGGTACGCCAAAAATGCAACGTTCTTTTAACCGTAGCAAGCCAAATTTAACGGCTTTAAACCTAGAAAAAGTTCAATTACGTGAAGCGGTCAAAGATGTGTTACGTCATCCAACGGTGGCGAGTAAGTCATTTTTAATCAGCATTGGCGACCGCTCAATCACGGGCATGGTGGTGCGCGACCAGTTTGTTGGGCGTTATCAAGTTCCTGTGGCGGACTGTGCAGTAACAGCATCAGCACTCATGCCCCTTGATGGCAAACCCATGACAGGTGAAGCCATGAGCATGGGCGAACGCACACCAGTTGCTCTTATCAGCCCTAAGGCATCGGCTCGTCTTGCCGTTGCTGAAGCCATTACGAATATTGCAGGAGCAACCATCGCCAAGCCATCAGACATTACCCTATCAGCAAATTGGATGGCAGCGTGTGGTGAAGACAAAGAAGATCAAGCCTTATACGATGCGGTGCATGCGGTGGGTGAAGAGCTGTGTCCTGCCCTTGGCATTGCCATTCCTGTGGGTAAAGACAGTTTATCAATGCGTGCCAATTGGCGTGATGGCGATGAAAATAAGTCGGTGGTGTCGCCCATGTCGCTGATTATTACCGCCTTTGCCCCTGTACAAAACGTGGCAAAAACATTAACCCCAGAGCTTGTTAATACCGACAGTGCTTTATATCGCATTGATTTATCCAAAGGGCAATTTCGCTTGGGTGGTTCTATCCTTGCACAAACAATAAGCCAACTGGGTGATGATTGTCCTGATTTGGACAATCCACAAGATTTAATCAAATTTTTTAACTTTATTCAACAAGCCAATGAAAAAAACTTAATCACAGCCTATCATGACATTGGTGATGGTGGCTTGCTTGCCACAGTTGCTGAGATGCAATTCACCAGCCGTCAAGGGGTAAAATTGGTGTTAAGTGATGATAACTTGCTGGGTCAGCTGTTTGCCGAAGAGCTGGGGGCGGTTGTGCAAGTCTTGCCTGAGCATGTGGTGGATTTAATGGCACTGGCAGACACCTTAGGCATGAATGACTTTATCAGTTTGATTGGACAAACCACTGATGAAGACAGCTTAATTATCCAAAGCCCCACTCAAACTGTTCACTTTGACCGAGCTGAATTGCAACAAGAATGGACAAAGGTAAGTTATCATATTGCTAAAAATCGTGATAATCCTGCCTGTGTCCAACAAGAATTTGACCTAATTGCTGATAAAAACCATCAAGGTCTCATCAGCTTTACCAATTATGATTTAAATCAAGCGATTGAAACACCTTATATCAACAGCCGAAGCACACAACCCAAAGTGGCGATTTTGCGTGAGCAGGGTGTCAACGGTCATTTGGAGATGGCAAGTGGTTTTACCCAAGTTGGGTTTAATGCCGTTGATGTGCATATGAGCGACTTGCTCAAAGGGCGAGTAAACTTGCGTGATTTTGATGGTTTGGTGGCGTGTGGGGGGTTTAGTTACGGTGATGTGCTTGGGGCTGGCTCAGGTTGGGCAAAATCGATTTTGTATCATGATGAACTAAGAATGCAGTTTGTCCGCTTTTTTAACCGCCCAGAGACGTTCTCTTTAGGCGTGTGTAATGGCTGTCAGATGATGAGCCAGCTTAAAGAGTTAATTCCGGGGGCAGATAATTTTCCACGCTTTATCGCCAATAAATCTGCCCGCTTTGAAGCCCGTACTGTCAATGTCAAAATTGAACGCACTAAGTCGGTGCTGTTGAAAGGCATGCAAGACAGCATTTTACCCATTGCTGTGGCACATGGTGAAGGATTTGCCACCTTGAGCGACACTGACATCACTGGCATGACCGCCCATGGGCAAGTGGTGATGCGATATGTGGATAGCCATGGCAATCCAACCGAGCATTATCCGCTTAATCCGAATGGTTCACCACAAGGCGTAACAGGCATTTGTAGTACCGATGGGCGAGTAACCTTGATGATGCCACACCCAGAGCGAAATCTAAAAGCTTATAACCATAGCTGGAAGCCAAACGAATGGGACATCAATGGTGATGGGGCGTGGTTGAGACTGTTTAGAAATGCGCGGGCGTTTTTGCGGTAACGAGGTTATTAATGAATTTTTGTTAATAAGATTTTATTAATATACGGAACGTTGTAATCTCACCTTTATTGATTGATTTACTCGATTGATTTATTCGCAGGCATGGGCGGTTTTCACGCCGCCTTGTTCGTTTGTGGAGCAAAATGTCATTTCCTTGTTCAAGCTTACACCATTCATCATAAAAAATCTTGGTAATCAACGAAAAAAACATATAAATTGATTGGCTTTTTGATAGTATTTTCTGTGTCTTTTTTATTTTTATTCATCCTAAGGTACAGATTTATGAATAATGACTGCATATGGTCACAAGTCAGTAAAACCAATCTTTCTTATAAATTTACGCTAACAACCATCGTTGCCAGTATGTTATTGGTTGGTTGTGGGGAATTGAGTGATTCTACCAACCAAATTGTTACTTCAAAGACTGATGCCCCACAGATGCCAAATATCGAGTCGAATAAAAAAACATCCGTTGTTTCTTCTGAAAAATCAGACTCAACAGCCAAATCTGATAAAAAACAATCAACCCCATCTGATGCCCTTAAAAATACCGATAAGCCCAAAGACACCAACAAGCCAGTCAATCACGTCATCAAAAAACCACTTATCGACAACAAGCCAAAAATTTCAGCAACAGAATCACAAAAAAACAGAATAGAGCAAGCATTGCGTACAGGTAATGCGTCATTTTTACAAAAACAAGACATCAGTGCTTTAACCACTCAAGCCATCGAATTGCCCAAATCGCAACTGGCACGTCAGCAGGCGATATTAGCCAGTATCCTGAGTGATGATAAAAATCAGCCATTAGATCAAACCTTAAACATCGCCAACAATGCGGTAGCATACGGCAGTATCCCGATTAATACTCATGATGTGATGAATAACATACCACTTGCTCAATCAGACTCAGGTCTCACCATGTCTGCGTTGTCCATTGCTCATGGTGGTCGTGGTTTGATGTATGGTCGAGATGTGTTGGGAGACATTGTGAATGAAAACAAACACCCTGCCCACCGAGCCATATTAGCAAATGCCCTACGCTGGGTAACCAGTGGCAATGCCAAAACCAACCCAACAGCAGTTAAGATTGCCAGTGTTCATTATGATGCCAAAAAAGCACAAAAATTTTATCAAACGCACATGAATGCCACAGCAGACATTGTTAATTGTGATGTGTTTGCCAGCAATAATGACTGTTGGAAATCGGTAGATGTGATTTTTTTAGGTGATAACGCCGCCACCCGTCCTAATGCCACCCAACGTATCAGCGAGTTTATGCGGGCAGGTAAAGGGGTGGTGTATATGGCAAGTGGTTGGTGGAGTAACCGACCTGAAGACGGTCTAAAAGCCAATACACTGGCACAAGGCATGGGATTGTCTGTTGACGCTGGCAATGGTAATTATTGGGAAAGTGGCGATCATCTGCAAATCAAGACTCATCGTACCCTTAAGCAGAGTTTAAGTAAAGCGGATCGCTTAAGCGGCATTGTTGATGTGCTAACGGCACTCAATGACTCAAACCCAACCACTGACTCGACATTGAATGCAAATCACCCTTGGATACGCACCATCAACCAAACATCTCGTTATTTACAAATAATGAATGAAGCGGGTAAATCACCATTTGAATCCCAAGATATTGAGACTCTTAAGATTTGGCGTTACTTGGTGCTATTGGCGGATATGTACCGTCCTTCTGTGGTGTATGATAAAGTCAAACCCACAGACACCGCCACTTTTTTAACCATGTATGTTGCAGATAGCTGGCTGGATTATACACGTCAACACATCACTGCCTTGCCTAAAGGGGCAGGTGATTATATGCCAGCTGAAGCCACAACTATCCCAGTTAGCCAAGATTGGGAAACCATCACCGTTACCATTCCGCAAACATCAGGGGTAACGCTGATTGGGCGTGCCAGCATTCCAAGCCAACCACTAAGCATACAGGTTGTGCCAAACACCGCTAATCAAGACAATGCCAATGCCAAATTGAGAGTACAAACCAGCTATTTGCGTGCAATGGGCAACCCATTTGAAGGTTATCAACGCCCACGTCGTCCACAAAGCCATAGCTTACCCATCAATGACCAAAATGAAAGCGTACTCAATAGTCCTTTTGGTGGTCCATTGATATTAAATTATAATAATGCCACTGCTGGCTCAACCATTACCTTACGTATCAAAGGCTCAGCAAAATACGCTCACTATGATTTTACTCAGCCCATCACGGATTCTCAGATAAATGAAGCAACCACTTCGCTACAAAGTCGTAAGTTTGGCTGGAACACCTTTAAATTCACAGGTGGCGACATTCAGCAAATCACCCCTTATGCTTTAAAATCAATGGGTAATGACCCACGTAAATATGTTGATGACATCAAAACATTTGTGTTTGAAAGCAACCACATCGCCAATGGCTACAACAACATTACCATTGCTCCAACCACCAAACAATACTGTAACACTTTGGGTTGGGACTGCACCGGTACTGTTCACAATGCGCCGAATGTTCAGCATTTTATTGGCTGGATTGCTCAATGTGGTTGGTTGTGTTCTGGCAACCCCACAGATGCTTTTACAGGTGTTGATACAGGTTGGGGCTGGGTGCATGAGTTGGGGCACAACACCGTACAACGTGTGCTGACTTTATCTTTCAAAAGCTCAGAAAATGGTCAGCAAATTGGCTGTATGGTGGAATGTGATAACAACCATTTAGCAGGTTTGAGTATGTTGCGCAAATATCAGTTATCTGGCGGTGATTATAATACCGATAACTTTGCTCATTGGTTGATATATCGTCAACTTCAGCAAGCTCGTGCCACAGGCAAAACAGGCAAAGAGCTACGCCTTGCCACCGAAAAAGCAATTTGGAATGGTGATGGTTATGCCAATAATGGTGGTAAACGAGCCTTTGCCATGCAACAAGCCTTTGCTTATTCTCGCTTGCATCTAAAACAAGCACAACCTGACTTACAGGGTGTTTTTGAATATTTTAAATTGTTAAATATTGGCAATCGTTTGGTTGACAAACTGGATTTAACCAAAGCCACTGCAGAACAAAAAGCCAAATATGGGGTAGGGGCATACAACCAAAACAACATCAGCAATATCGACCTAAACTATATTTTGACTTCCAAAATTATTGGTCATGATATGAAAGATGTTTATGAAGTTTATGGTCTGCCAATTTCAGAACAAGCACATCGGTCAGTTGCCATGCTAAACTTACCCATCGCTCCAGTGAACTTTTATGCCATTGCTAAAAATCGCACCAATCATCTTAATGAAGGTCGCTGGATTGATAAACTGCCTGTAACAGGTGCATTACCATCATATCCGTTCCCAACCAATTAATGTCATCAATACTTAAGCACCATATCTGCTTGCCATCATAAATATTGAGTGCCATGAATGTGATTAACAGCAGTAAAAAAGTCCAGCAAGTTAATGACTGTTGGGCTTTTTTGATGACTTAAACCCACCATCACCCACCATAAATCAAAACACCTTGATTCAACAACGAAAAACCAGCAGAATTAACAAAATTAACAAATGGAAGAAATGAAGAAACATGGTTAAATCATGATTAATTTTTTTAAAATTTTTTTTTAAAATTATTATTAAGACAATGTACTTCCATTTACGGTAACTTTATTGCAAAAAGTTAAATTGCAAAAAGTTAAAACAATGACAAAAGCAATCCCTTACAAACAATCTCTTAAAAGCAACTCCTTTAGGACACACCATGCGTATTTTAACCAGCCAATCAGCCACATTTGAGCAAGAGCTTGATGATTTGCTTGCCTTTGAAACCGTCAATGACCCCAAGTTGCTTGCGACAGTCGATGACATCATTGCTCAGGTACGCCAAGGTGGCGATGATGTAGTTTTGAAGTTAACTCAACAATTTGACAATCACCCTGGCAAAACTTTTGATGAATTAATCATTGCTCAAGACACGCTAAAACACGCTTTTGATGATCTGTCATCAGAGGTGAAAAGTGCATTGGAGCTATCAGCAAAACGCATTCAAACTTTTCATCAACAACAAGTTCAACACAGTTGGACATACCAAGATGAGCTTGGTAATACACTGGGACAACAAATCACTTCATTAGATAAGGTTGGCATCTATGTGCCAGGAGGATTGGCAAGCTATCCGTCAAGTGTGCTGATGAATGCCATTCCTGCCAAAGTGGCAGGCGTGGGTGAGATTATCATGGTTGTGCCAGCCCCAAATGGCAAACTTAATCCGTTGGTGTTGGCAGCAGCCTATTTGGCAGGGGTGGATAAGGTGTTCACCATTGGAGGAGCTCAAGCGGTGGCGGCATTGGCGTACGGTACGGACAGCATTGCCAAAGTGGATAAAATCACAGGGCCTGGTAATAAATATGTTGCTGCTGCCAAACGGGCGGTATTTGGGCAAGTGGGTATTGACATGATAGCAGGGCCATCAGAGGTGTTGGTGTATGCTGAAGGTGAAGATAACGACAGAGCCGATTGGCTTGCCATGGATTTATTAAGCCAAGCTGAGCATGATACAGTGGCACAGGCAATTTTTGTTACCACAAGCGAATCTTTGCTCAAAGAGGTGGCACAACAAATTGATAAAGCTTTGACTGTTTTGCCAAAGGCAGATATTGCCAAACAAGCCATTGCCAATCGTGGGGCGTTAATTTTGGTAAAAAATCGGACAGAAGCCATCACGGTGATTAACCGCATTGCTCCTGAGCATTTGGAGTTATCACTTGATGAACCTCAGGCGTTGCTTGCAGACATTCATCATGCAGGTGCAATTTTTATGGGGCGGTTTACCCCTGAGGCGATTGGCGATTATTGTGCAGGAGCAAATCATGTGTTGCCAACATCAGGAACGGCAAGATTTAGCTCACCACTTGGGGTGTATGATTTTCAAAAAAAATCATCGCTCATTCATTGCACCCAAGATGGCAGTCAGTTGCTTGCCAAAACGGCGGATATTTTGGCAAGGCAAGAAAACTTAGATGCCCATGCGTCATCAGCTCGTTATCGGCTTAAAAAAGGTTAAAATTGCGTGGTATATTAATTATATTAATTAAAGGTTAGGCGCATTAAAAAATAAATGTGCTTGAAATTGATAACCACCATACCTATAAAGAAAGCTGATAAACAATCTTGATAAACCATGCTGATAAACAGCCCCCATATCCCAGCAAGTTTTTACCTAACTGATGAATAAGACCTAAGCTATGACCGTTGTGAATTCTGAATTTTCCATTGGACAACGATATCTATCCGACACTGAAGCCGAGCTGGGTCTGGGTGTGGTGGTGGCAGTAGATGACCGTTGTGTGCATATCTTGTTTGCTCAAAGTGAACAAACTCGTGCCTATGCCAAAGCGACTGCACCACTATCACGAGTGACGTTTAAGGTGGGCGATACCATCACCGATCAAGATGGCAATCACCATACGGTAACGGGCGTTTCTGATGTCATGGGTGTGCTGAAATATGATGTGGCAGGACAGAATAAAGGCATCATGGAAACTCGTTTGTCTGCCACCATCACGCTTGCTAAGCCCTTAGAGCGATTACTGGCGGGGCGTGTGGCACGCAGTGATTGGTATGAGTTGCGTCAAGACATTCTAAGAATGCAAACCGCCATCAATGCTCACCCGCTAAAGGGCTTGATGGGAGCAAGGGTAGACATCATTGAACATCAGTTATACATTGCTCATGAAGTGGGCAAACGCATCGCCCCACGGGTGTTGCTTGCTGATGAGGTGGGTTTGGGTAAGACAGTAGAAGCAGGGCTGATTATCCATCAACAGTTATTGTCAGGCAAAGCTGAGCGAGTGCTGATATTAGTACCAGACAGCTTACAATATCAATGGATGATTGAGCTAAAACGTCGGTTTAATCTGGATTTTGCCTTGTTTGATTTGGTGCGTACCGCTGCCATCAAAGAGCATGATGCAAAGCAGAATGTATTTTTGACTGAGCAATGCATCATCGCAGGGATAGATTTATTGCTTGACCATCATGATTTGTATGAACAGGCAATGATGGCAGGGTTTGATTTGTTGGTGGTGGACGAAGCCCATCACTTACATTGGGACTCAGAGCAAGGTGGTAATGATAAATATGAGCTGGTTGCTGATTTTGCCAGACAGACCGCAGGTGTGCTTTTGCTGACTGCCACGCCCGAACAGTTGGGGGTGCAGAGCCACTTTGCACGATTGCGATTACTTGACCCAGACCGTTTTGATGATTTAGATGATTTTATCGCAAGCTCCGATGCCTTTGCCAAAACCGCTCAAGTTGCCCATGTGTTGATGAGTGATAAGGTGCTTAATGACGCTCAGATTGGGGCGTTAGAAAGCTTGCTTGGGCATGATTCTGGCAAACTTGCCAACATCAATCATGATGATAACCTAAAAACGCATGTGCTAAACGATTTGTTAGACCGACATGGCACAGGGCGTGTGTTGTTTCGCAACACACGTGACAGTGTGCAGGGATTTTATGGACGTTGTTGCCAGTCTTATCCGTTGCCATTACCAAATGATTGGCAAGGCAGTTATCAAACCACAGGTAAGCTTAAAGAACAGCTTTGGGGTGAAGAAAATCAGCCAGATGGCAGTTGGTTGGAAACTGATCCCAGAGTGCCTTGGCTGATTGATTTGCTTAAAACCACCTTAAAATTTGATAAAGTGCTGTTAATTGCACGCAGTGGGGCGACCATCGAAAGCCTAGAAGCTGTGCTTAGATTGCATGCAGGCATCAAAACCGCCATCTTTACCGAACAGATGAGTTTGCTTGAGCGTGACCAAGCGGCGGCATTTTTTGCTGATGAAGCAGGCGCTCAGATTTTGTTGTGTTCTGAGATTGGCTCAGAAGGGAGAAATTTTCAGTTTGCCAGTCATTTGATATTGTTTGATTTGCCTGCCAACCCAGATACCCTAGAACAGCGTATTGGTCGCCTTGACCGTATCGGTCAGCGTCAACGCATCACTTTGCACGTTCCGTATGTGCAAGGCACGGCTCAAGAGCGATTGTTTCGCTGGTATGATGAAGCATTAAATATATTTAACCAAATTTCCCCCACCGCCCAAGCGGTACAAGAGCGGTTCATTTATGAGCTAAAGCCACTGTTAGAAGGCAAATTACCCAACAATCAACAAGTGCCAGATGGTTCACATCTGACAGCGGTTAATGAAGCGGTCAATAAACAGCTAAGCGAGCTGATAGACGATGCCAAGCACACCCGTCTGCAGTTAGAAGCCGAACTGCAAGCAGGGCGAGATAAGTTGTTGGAATATAACTCTTGCCGTCCCAAAGTGGCTGGTCGCATTGTGGCTGCCATGCAAGAGCTTGATGATAATAACGTGTTGCCCATGTTTTTTGAGCGGTTTTTGTCGGTGGCGAACATCGACCACAGTGAACAACGTGATGGCACTTGGGTGTTACATCCACCTGAAAGTGATGGCAAAGAGTCGGGCCATTTTGACGGCTTGCCCATCAGCGAAGATGGCATGACCATCACCTTTAATCGTAACCAAGCCTTGATGCGAGAAGACATCACCTATTTGACCCATGAGCATCCTTTGATGCAAGCAATCTATGAAATGGGCAGCACCAGCAGTTTTGGCAATACTTGTGTCGCCATGCTACATACCAATGCCATGCCAGAAGGCACATTGATGTTAGAGGTCAACTTTCAAGTGCATGCCATCGCCCCAAAACTGTTGAATCTGATGGCAGTGTTACCCAAACGTACCTTGCGGGTGTTCATCAGTGAGCAGGGCAAAGACTTGTCCGATGCCATTTCTGTTGAGGTACTGGCTCCTTATATCAGCAGATTGGATAACAACCGAGCCAGACAAGTGGTTAAGCTTCGTAGTGAGGTCATCAATAACCGCTATCAACAAGCACAAATGTTGGCACAAAGTAAGCTTGATGGCATCAGTTGTACCGCCAAAGAACGCTTTAGTACCCAATGGCAGCGAGAGATTGACCGCTTGAGCCAATTACAAGCCATCAACCCCAATGTGCGTGACCAAGAAATCGAACGGCTAAAATCGCTAAAGGCCCAAGGTGAACAAGCACTTGGTGCTTTATCGCTCACACCTGACAGCATTCGAGTACTGGTGGCGGTAAAACCGTCTTAAACTTCAGTTACTTAAGTTTAAATGCTTATGGTTTAAATACTTATGTTTAAAAATTTAAGCCACTTAAGAATAAAATACTTAAGCCTAAATAAGAGAAAAAAACAATAAGAGAAAAAATACCGTGCTTGAGCCAGACATCATCACCAACAGCGATAACCCCCCTTTGCTTAGCTTAAAACAAGTCGATGTTGGGCGTGGTGAATTTATGCTATGTCAAGGGGTTAACCTAACACTGAATACAGGTGATATTTGCCATCTGATTGGGGCGAACGGCACAGGCAAAACCACCTTACTCATGCAACTGGTTGGTATGCTACCAACCATCAATGGGCAGATACATTGGCACAGCGATATCCCCCCTTTATTTGTGTCGCATCAGCTTGGCATTCACCCCAATCTTACTGTGGCGCAGAACTTGAACTTTTTGCTCAATTTATATGGCATTGATGCCAAAACTGACACCAGAACCCATGCACAAGCCCTTAACGCAAACCTTTTATCTGATGCTTTGGCATGGGTGGGTTTATTGGGGTATGATAATTTTTCGTGTCAGCAGTTATCAGCAGGTCAAAGTAGGCGAGTTAACCTTGCACGGTTGGCGGTGATGACCCCTAGGCATACCCCCGTTTGGCTGTTAGACGAGCCCTTAACCGCCTTAGATGTGGCAATGGTGGCAAAGCTTGAACAGCGTCTACAAACGTTTAGTGAACAAGGCGGAGCGGTACTGATGACCAGTCACCAAGCGTTGAATGTGGCAAATAAACAACTGGACTTAAGTGAGTATTTGCCATGACCCAATATTCCCCCACCACGCCTACTGCCCCTACCGCCACAACTTCCCTGACGGTCAAACCCACATTCAATCATGGCATCTGCTTTACCCAACTTTGGCAACGAGAGTGGGCAGTTAAGCGTCAAGGAGCGGTACAGTGGTTGTATCCGTTGGTGATGTTTTTATTAATCATTACCTTATTTCCGTTGGCGATTGGCAGTGAGCCGATGTTATTGAAGCGATTGGCTGTCCCTGCGGTGTGGATAGCAGCATTGCTGTCATTGGTCATGGGCGCTGAGAACATTTTTAAGCCAGCGTTGGACAATGGCACATTGGCACAGTTGGTAACGGCAAACGCGCCACTTGCTTTATGGGTGCTTATTCGTTTGGCATTGCATTGGCTGTTTGGGGCAGGGTTGGTGGCGATGTTAAGCTTACTTGCGGTGGCGTTGTTTGGTTTGCCTTGGGGTGAAGCGGGTGTGTTGCTGGTATCCATTTTGGTGGGTAGTCCGATGTTGCTCATGCTCTGTGCCATTGCCAGTAGCCTGACACTGTCGCTAAAAAATGGGGCGGTACTTGTGCCACTTATCGCCTTGCCATTACAACTGCCGATTCTGATTTTTGCCACAGGAGCGGTGGATCTGTACGCCACGGGCATGAATGCGTTGCCGATATTGGCGTTGTTATTGGCTGGCAGTATCCTTGCCGTGTTGATTGTGCCTTGGCTGGTGGGATATGTGCTAAAAATGGTGTGGATGAGTCATTAGGTTTTTTGGGTCATTGGTGTTACGTGGAATAATCTTATTGAGACAACAATAGCAGATGAATTTTATGTAAAAATTGAGTAAAATGTCAGACCATCACTTATCACAAATAATTTTTAACAATCAATGTTAACTTTTAACAATCAATATTAACAATGAATGTTAACAATGAATGTTAACAACCAACCAATTTTAATAACCAACAAGGTTTTAATTATGGCAACTGCCAAGCAATCTTCTGGTGTGTTTAATCGACTGTGGCAAGGCTTTTTAACCACAGTGGGAACACGTCAGTTTTTTGCCATTTTTGCCCCTTGGGTCAAGTGGTTAGCCATCTTAGGCAGTATTTGCTTGTTTATTGGCAGTATTTGGGGTTTGGCGTTTGCACCACCCGATTACTTGCAGGGCAACAGCTACCGCATTATTTTTATCCATGTGCCTACTGCCAGCCTTGCCATGTCAATATACATGGCAATGGCAGTGCTTGGGGTGATATTTTTGGTGTGGAAAATCAAGACTGCCAACCTTGTTGCTCAGGCCATTGCTCCCATTGGGTTTTTATTGTGTGTGTTGAGCCTTTTAACAGGTTCTATTTGGGCAAAACCAACATGGGGGACGTTTTGGGTGTGGGACGCTCGCTTGACCAGCATGCTGATTTTGGCATTTTTATACGCAGGGGTCATGGCGTTATTTGCTGCTTTTGAGCATACGCCAAACCGTGGTAAAGCCGCTGCCATTTTATCCATGGTGGGAGCGGTTAATTTACCGATTATCAAATATTCTGTAGAATGGTGGAATACCTTACACCAAGGAGCGACATTCACCTTAAGAGATGCCCCTAAAATGACTGCTGATATGTGGTTACCATTGCTATTGATGCTGATAGGCAGTTATCTGTTGGTGGCAGCATTGGCAATCTATCGCACCAACACATTGATACTCAAACGTGATCAAAGCAAAGCATGGGTGCAAAATCTGATTCGGCAAGAATCTTAAACCAATCAGTAAGATAAGAGATGATACGTATGATACAGCCCTACTTTTATAGCATTGCTGAGTTTATTGCCATGGGTAAGCACGGTGTGTATGTGTGGTCTTGTTGGGGCATTACGGTATTTATGGTATTGGGGCTGATGTGGTTTAGCCGTCAGCAACGCAAGCAGTTATTACAACAACTAAGACAGCAATCATTACGCCGTACCAATGTTAGACGTTAGGGCTAAACGTTAAAACATCAGACGTTAAATTCAAACCATCATTAAATAGGGTGCTTTTAGCACCACCAACACACCTATTTCATTTTGAGAAACACGATGAACACCGTACGGCAAAAAAAACTGATGTGGGTCATGGCAACCTTGGTTGGGGCAATCATCTCCGTGGTTTTGGTGATTTATGCCATTGGACAACAGACTGACTTTTATTTTGACCCCACGTCCATTCAAGCAGGACAAGCCCCACAAAACAAACGAATCCGAGCAGGGGGCATGGTGGTCGCTGGCAGTGTTAAACGTGATCCAGCCGATCCACTTAATGTGCAGTTTGCCATCACAGATTTTAAATCAACCGTGCCTGTGCGTTATGAAGGTATTTTGCCAGATTTATTTGCTGAAAACTCGGGTGTGGTGGCAACAGGTGAGCTACAAGGTCAAACCTTTATCGCCAGTGAAGTACTGGCGAAACATGATGAAAATTACATGCCACCAGAAGTTGCCAAATCACTCAAACAAGACCATGCCAACCGTGGGGTACAACCCAGCTCCGAGCAATTCACCCCAGCCAGTCCAGTCAATCAAACCACCACGTTAGAATAAGAACATGCGTTAGAGTAAGAGTTAACTGGTATTTTAAAAAAATGCTTAAAAAAACTTGCAAATTAAAAAAAGGCATGTATAATAAATCGCCCATACAGGGGTATCGCCAAGTTGGTAAGGCATCAGGTTTTGATCCTGACATGCGTTGGTTCGAGTCCAGCTACCCCTGCCATTTCTCTTTGAATGGTAAGACTTCATCTTAAAAAAAGAGATTTTTAACGATTTTTAACTTTTAACGATTTTTAACAATGCGCCATCTGTTAAAACAGACAAATTATTGATCGTTATTTATCAGCCAATACATTGACAATTATCCCCTTTTTTCGGTATAGTTTGCATCATTGTTGTGGTTATGATATTCAGCTTATAATAAACCACCCATTATCTAGGGGTATCGCCAAGTTGGTAAGGCATCAGGTTTTGATCCTGACATGCGTTGGTTCGAGTCCAGCTACCCCTGCCATTTTTTTCTATCTTTAAATTCTTATTGTGGTATGCCACTGCTGACGTCAATTCCCTGACGTGTCTTTTCATGGTTGCGTCATTTTTTGATTGGGTTTTGTTCATTTTGTCAACGGCTTGGATGCTCACTTATCAATTTATAGGACGTGACCCATGCCTTACTTGGCGATATTCACCGGCAATGCCCACCCAGAACTTGCAAAAACCGTCGCTGACCACTTACACATTCCTTTAGGAAAAGCAGATGTGGCTCGCTTTTCAGACGGTGAAATTGCCGTTGAAATCAATGAAAACGTGCGTGGCAAGGACGTGTTTATCCTACAACCCACCTGTGCCCCCACCAATGATAATTTAATGGAAGTCATGATGATGGCAGATGCGTTGCGTCGCTCCAGTGCTGGTCGCATCACCGCTGTCATGCCTTATTTTGGTTATGCTCGTCAAGACCGTCGTCCCCGTTCGGCTCGTGTGCCCATTTCTGCCAAAGTGGTTGCTGACATGATGGACATTGTCAGCATTGACCGTGTCATGACCGTGGATTTGCACTCTGACCAAATTCAGGGATTTTTTGATATTCCTGTGGATAATTTGTATGGTACGCCAGTGTTGCTAAAAGATTTGCGTCAACAAGGCTATGAAAATCTTATGGTGGTCTCGCCTGATGTGGGCGGTGTGGTGCGTGCCAGAGCCATGGCAAAAGTGTTGGGAGATGCTGACTTGGCAATCATTGATAAACGCCGAGCACGTGCCAATGAAGCTCAGGTGATGCACATCATCGGTGATGTCAAAGACCGTGATTGTGTGATTATCGATGATATGGTGGATACCGCTGGCACACTGTGTAAAGCTGCCGCTGCCTTAAAAGAGCATGGAGCAAGACGAGTATTGGCTTACATTACTCACCCTGTGTTATCGGGTAATGCCATCAAAAACATTGAAGGCTCTGAGTTGGACGAGATTGTGGTTACCGACACCATTCCATTACGTGCTAATGCTCAGGCGTGTGATAAAATTCGCCAAGTTTCCATTGCTCCGATGTTGGCAGAAAGCCTACGCCGTATCAATAATGAAGAGTCTATCAGTGCGATGTTTGATTATCTCTAAGTATTTTACTGATGATTGCCCTAGCATTTAGCAAAAAAAATGGCTACAATAAGCTGTCTGCATTTTTTGTTCTAATGACATCATATCAATGGCATATCAATGTCTCAATTTAGCAGATTGATATGTCAGTAAAAACAAAATGTCAGCACAAACAAGATGGGATAAAACAGGGCAGTTAAGCAGTCGCAGTATGGGACTGGGCATGATGGTGGGTTGGTCGCAAACCCACTTTTTTTATCCATGTTTTATCCTTATTTTATCCATGCGTTTTTTATTCTCCCTATTTAGGAAAATCCCATGAGTAACAATCAATTTCAATTAAATGCGGTTAATCGCAGTGCTGAACAGCAAGGCAAAGGTGCGAGCCGCCGCTTGCGTAAGCAAAACTTAGTCCCCGCCATCATCTATGGTGGTAACGAAGAACCAACTGCCATCGCTGTTAAATATAATGAGCTTATTAAGGCATTGGAAAACGAGGCGTTTTTCTCACACATCTTGACCATCAATGTTGATGGTGATGAGCATCAAGCGGTTATTAAAGACCTACAGCGCCACCCTGCCAAAGGTGTGCCACTACACGCTGATTTTATGCGTATCGTTAAGGGTCAGAAGATTCATATGAATGTGCCTGTGCATTTTGAGGGCAAAGAAGACGCTCCAGGCACTAAAGAAGGTGGCATCTTATCTACGTTAGTCACTGATGTCGAAATCATCTGCTTGCCATCGCGCCTACCAGAAAGCCTAGTGGTGGATGTGTCTAAGATGCAAATTGGGGATACTTATCACTTGTCAGACATCGTGTTGCCTGAAGGCGTGGTCATCTATGAGCTTGAGCAAGAAGATGGCACTGACCGTACCATCGTTAATATGCAAGCACCAACAGTTGAAGAAGTCGATGAAGTGAAAGCTGAAGATGCTGATGTTGCTGTCGACAGTGATGACATACAAGCACAAGCATCTGATGATGACAATGATGAAGCCTAAAATGATGATAAGTAATCCATTATTATTGGCTAATTTAGGTCATTCATTCCATGTCCCAACTTAAACTCATCGTTGGGCTTGGCAATCCAGGTCAGCAATATGCTCAAACTCGGCATAATGCTGGCTTTTGGTTTGTGCATCATTTGGCAAAAACGTATGGCATCAGCATGAATATGGACAAAAAGTTTCATGGTCTTGTTGGTCATGGTCATATCGAAGGGGGTAATGTACGGCTGTTATTACCCCAAACCTTTATGAATGACTCAGGACAAGCGGTGATGCCCTTAGTGAATTTTTATGGCATCGTTGCCAATGAAATTTTGATTGCTCATGATGAGTTGGATATTGATGCTGGTGCCATCAAGCTTAAGACAGGCGGAGGGCATGGCGGTCATAATGGACTAAGAGACATCACCCCACACATTGGCAATGATTTTCATCGGTTGCGTATTGGCATCGGTCATCCTGGGCATAAGTCAAAAGTGTCTGGGTATGTGTTATCTAAACCGTCATCTGATGAGCAAATTGCGATAGATAATGCGTTGCAAGCCAGTTATGATGCCCTGCCTTTATTGATGCTGGGGAACATTGAAAAAGCCCGTAACCAAATTAACAGCTTTAAGCTGTCTTGATTAAAACTGTCTTGATTAAATTACCTGATAACCATTCATAAAACCATAGAGGTAAGCGTATGCAGCTTGAATTACTCAAATGCAAGATTCACCGTGCCAGAGTCACTCATGCTGACTTGCATTATGAAGGGTCGTGTGGCATTGATGGTGATTTGCTGGATTTGGCAGGCATGCTGGAGAATGAATCCATTGATATTTACAATGTTACCAATGGCAAACGCTTTCGTACTTATGTCATTCGTGCTGAATCTGGCTCAGGCATCATCTCTTTAAATGGAGCGGCGGCTCACATGGCTGATTTGGGGGATATCATCATCATCTGTGCCTATGCTCGCATGAATGAACAGCAAGCCAACCAACACAAGCCTAAGCTGGTGTATTGCAATGAAGATAATACGGTGAAAGACACTGCGAATGTGATTCCTGTGCAGGTGTTGTAGGTTGAGGTTAAATCGGTTGGTAACTTTAAGTTGCTCTAAATTTGAGTTGCTCTAAATTTAAGTGGCTCTAAACTTAAAATTTTCCAAACCGAATAAAGCAAACCAAACCGAGTCAATGGCATGACTCGGTTTTTGTTTGTTGGTGATGTGATGAATGTGCATGTCATGTGCTTTTATTGGCGATACGCTGTTATTGGCAATACGTTGTGGCTGGTGTAGACAGCGGTTTTATTGGTTGGCTATTTGTGGCTTTTGTGCTGTTTTTTAAAAGATTGCCACAGGCTTTCGTGTTGGATTTTGGGCATTTTTAGGGTTAAGGTTTGTGACAGCAAGTCATGCACTGCCAAACCACGGCGGTTTAGCCAACAAAAACCATAATTAAACAGCAAGCCCAAAAATGCACTGAACACCATCGCCATGCGTGAACCATGCAACAACCAACCAATGAAGCCACAGACGAATGGCAACACACACGCCGATAAGATACGCATAAAACTTTGTTGCCATGACAACAGCTGGCCATCAGTACCGACGGTCTTTAACCGCCATGTCTGCATGCCCAAAGTCTGCCCCGCTCGTCGCCAAAATATGCCATAAAATCCCACCAGCGTTAGCACAAAACTGGGGGTCAATATCAAGTTTTGATACCAATTTGGTAACTTTTGGGCTTCTTGTGATGTTGTGCCAACTGGCAATAGCATCAGTGTGCCAATCACTGACAACACCGTTCCCACCAAAAACAACAATGCCAAAATTAACATGCCGTCATAAATGATGGCAATCAAGCGAGTGGTTGGTTTGGCAATGGTGGGTTGTCCGTTGGTGATGCTGACAGTTTTTATGCCTGTGGTATTGGCTGGGTGTTTGGGGGGTAAGGTTGGCATAAGAAGAGAATGAATTTAATGACATTAAATAAATATATGGTACAAATATATGGTATAAGTACATGGGACAATTCAACGTGAATTATATCATATGGTGTTTGAGTATGAATGGCAGATGTTGTATAGTCAATTTTTTAAACTCTATTTTTTTAACCCAGATGACCATTTAACTCAAATAAACCCTAGAAATTTGAACAATCAAGGACATTTGAACAATCAAGGACACATGACACATGACAAATAAACCCACCGTTGCGTTAATAGGCGCCCCAACCGATGTGGGCGCAGGTGTGCGAGGCGTGAACTTAGGGCCTGATGCTCTACGCATTGCTGACATTGATAAAGCCATTGAACAATATGGTTTTACTGTCATTGACCGTGGCAATTTGCAAGGCCCAGCCAACCCCAATCAGCCCCCTGTGAACGGCTACCGTCATTTTGATGAAGTGGTTGCATGGAACAAAATGGCACACGATGCTGTGTATGATGAGCTGAAAAATGGCAACTTTCCCATTTTGATGGGGGGAGACCATTGCTTAGGTTTGGCATCATTGACCGCTGTGGCACGCCATTGCCGTGAGCAAGGCAAAAAATTGCGTATCCTTTGGCTTGATGCTCATGCTGATTTTAATACCAGCGAAATGACCCCATCAGGCAACATTCATGGCATGCCTGTGGCTTGTGCTTGTGGCTTTGGTCCTGATGCGTTAACCACCATTGGCGGTGTCAAAGGAGCGATTAGCCCAAAAGATGTGTATCAAATCGGTATCCGCAGTGTGGACGCTAAAGAAAAATACTTCATCAACGAAAAAGGCGTAACTGTCTTTGACATGCGTTATATTGATGAAAATGGCATGCGTCATACCATGGAACAAGCGTTAAAAGGCTTGGATAATGACACGCACTTACACATCAGTTTTGATGTGGATTTTCTTGACCCAAGCATTGCCCCAGCGGTTGGCACAACGGTGATGGGCGGGCCTACCTATCGTGAAGCGTCATTGTGTATGGAGATGATTGCCGATACTGGTTTGATGGCATCTTTGGACATCATGGAGCTAAACCCAACCCTTGATGAACGCAACCGCACCGCAGTCATCATGGTGGATTTTATTGAATCCTTGTTTGGTAAATCCACCCTAGTCAGACCTGACACAACCCAATAATTCAAATCATTCATGGACATATTTTTTTAAGGACTTCACTATGAACACCACCAACCAACCATCAAACAGCCAAGCTTATATTGACCGTGAAGAGCAATACGGCGCTCACAACTATCACCCTTTGCCTGTGGTATTAAGCCGTGGCGAGGGGGTGCATGTTTGGGATGTTGAGGGCAAACAGTATTATGATTTTTTATCTGCCTATTCAGCGGTCAATCAAGGGCATTGCCACCCTAAAATCATCGCCACTTTAACCGAACAAGCCAAAACGCTGACCTTAACATCAAGGGCATTTCACAGTGATAAGCTCGGTGAGTTTGAAGCCTTTGCCTGTGACTATTTTGGCTATGATAAACTTTTGCCGATGAACACGGGCGCAGAAGCGGTAGAAACCGCCATTAAAATTTGTCGAAAATGGGCATACGAGAAAAAAGGCATTGATGAAAACCAAGCCAAAATCATTGTCTGTGAGAATAATTTTCACGGTCGTACCACCACCATCATCTCATTTTCTAACGATGAAAATGCTCGTAAAAACTTTGGCCCTTATACCCAAGGTTTTATTAAAGTTGAATACGACAATCTTCAAGCCTTAGAACAAGCGTTAACTGATAATAAAGATGTGGCAGGGTTTTTGGTTGAGCCAATCCAAGGTGAAGCGGGTGTGTATGTGCCATCTGAAGGTTATCTTGCCAAAGCCAAAGCCCTTTGCGATAAGCATAATGTGCTGTTTTTAGGCGATGAAATCCAAACGGGCATTGCTCGCACAGGCAAATTACTTGCCCTTGACCATGAAAATGTGCGTCCTGACATCTTAATTTTGGGCAAAGCCGTCTCTGGTGGTGTTTATCCTGTGTCAGTGGTCATGGCAGATGATGACATCATGAATGTCATTCGCCCAGGACAGCATGGCTCAACTTATGGCGGCAATCCGCTGGGGGCAGCGGTTGCCAAAACCGCTTTAGAGGTGGTGCGTGATGACAACTTAGCGGACAATGCTGATAGGCTTGGTCATATCTTTCGAGAAGAGATGCAAAAGTTGGTGGATAAGCACCCGCTTTTAACCTTGGTGCGTGGTAAGGGATTGCTCAATGCGGTGGTCATCAATGACACCGAAGACAGCAGCACGGCTTGGGACTTATGTTTGGCACTCAAAGAAAATGGACTGCTTGCCAAACCCACACACGGCAACATCATTCGATTTGCCCCACCGCTTGTGATGACTGAAACCCAACTGCGTGAGTGTGTGGACATCATCGCCAAAACGGTCGCCAAGTTTGAAGCAGACAGATGATATGATGGCTTTAATGGGTCTGTTTGTCATTTAAGCCCATTTATCATTTAAGCCCTTTTTATGGTTTAAAACTTAAGCCGTGTTATGCCTTTTGCTAACACGGCTTATTTTTTGACCAGCCTTTATTGGGCTAAATTGAAAGGGTGTTTAAAGGTACAAGCCATGAGAACTGAAGCTTTATTTTTTAAAACATTATTTTTGGTTTTTTTATCATTTTATATTATAGCCACTGGAAATCACAGGTTGGATAGATCAAAAAGAAGCCTATCTATTAATATGTTCAATAGATTGATAAATATAGGCATAAAAAATAAATAAATATTATGAAATAGCAGGGATAGTATTTCTGCTGGACTAATCATATCAATTAAAAGAGTGCAACATTAATAACTCAAACTCCTTGGAATACAAAAAGTAAACAATTATAAGGTTTTTAACTAAATGGCGATTTTTAATTATATATTGAGTTTTTATTTTAAGGTTATTTTTTTAATATCCATATCAATATTTTTGGCATACTTATTTCTAGCAAAAGAAACAGCTTATTATTACTGTGATGAAATTTGCATAACAATAATACAACACCATCAAGGTAGGGATACTTTTTTTAGAGTTTATGATGGTATTATAATTAGTAGGAATGCATATTTAATTGTTCCTTATGCTGAATATCCTCTTGAAACATACATATATATAAAAAGAAAGAAAAATAATGGAAAGATAATTGTGGAAAATTTTACCGAACTAGTGAAATATAAAGGGGTTTTAAATAATGTGGATTTTCATGTAGCACCTTATGACAGTGAGGAAATTAAATATAGAGATCTAAGATACTTGTATTTATTTTTTTGATAAAGCCAAAACCATGTCAATGATGTATTCTTGGATTGAAGTTTGGCTTAATTTGGTCGGATTATTTGGTCGGGTTATGTTGAAGCGTCTGCTGATATGCCGTATCCAACTGCTTGGTTGTCAACAGCTCTTGTATGACTGGAAAAACCTCTCGCTCTTCAAAGCGGATATGGTCGTATAACGCTTGTGCCAAGGCATGTAAATCATCAATGGTTGGGTTACTGGCAGATTCAGTCAGCTGACTTAATGTGCGTAACTGCTCATGTTCGGCAAGTAGCTGCTTACCAAGCACCATCACTTTGGGGTGGTTGCCATGATTTGCCAATAAAGGGGCAACCAAATATCTCTCTTCAATCGCAAAATGTGCGATTCGGTCATCATGAACATATGCCACCAATGCTTGCCAATGCCTAAAAATGTCATCAGTCGTGCTGTCTTTGGGGCATTGCATGGCTTGACGAGATAGGCTTAAGCCAAGCTGATGCTGTCGAGATAAAGGGCGAAGCTGTTCTATGCGGTACATAAACGGATATCCTGAGTTAAAAATAGATATAATAAACCATGAAATGCAGTTTGTTTGATTGACTGGTGATGATAAATGAGTACCATACTGATTATTTTTAGAAGTTACGTACTTTAACCTTTTAATTTGGTGCATTTGCTTTAAGTGTTTAAGTATTCACGTATTTTTAGTACTTAAATAGTATTAGGCATTGGGAGATATTATGCAATCATCTTCTGGGGCAACGCAAACGACGCAAGTTGGTTCTTTTAAGGTCAATGTGGTGTTTGCGGCAGTGTTGATTGGTTTTACGCTTTATTTTATTTGGTGGGGATTGGGCTACACAAATTATAACAACACATGGTTATTTATTATTGCCACATTATTCGCTGTCTTTATGGCGTTTAATGTTGGGGGTAATGACGTTGCCAATTCATTTGGCACATCTGTTGGGGCAGGTACACTGACCATTCCACAAGCATTGGGTGTGGCAGCGATTTTTGAAGTGTCTGGGGCGGTGATTGCTGGCGGTGAAGTGACGGACACCATTCGTAAAGGCATCGTGGACTTAGAAGCGATGCACATTGAGCCGTTACAGTTTGTGTTTGTCATGATGGCATCTTTGGTTGCAGCGGCATTTTGGTTGTTGTTTGCGACCAAAAAAGGCTGGCCAGTTTCAACCACGCACTCCATCATTGGTGGTATCGTTGGTGCATCGGTCACATTAGGCTTTATGCTTGGTGGCAGTGATTCAGGACTGTCATTGGTTCAATGGAATAAAATAGGTGGCATTGCTGTGTCATGGGTGTTGTCTCCTGTGCTTGGTGGCATTGCGTCGTATGCGCTGTTTTATCACATCAAAAAGCACATCTTAAGCTATAATGACTCAGCTCAAGAGCTTATCAGTCAACTTAATCAGCAAAAAAAACTGACTTTAGAAGAAGATAGGCAAGCCTTTGAACGATTGAGTGATTTACAAAAGTTATCTTATACAGGGTCATTGGTGAGAGATGCCCATTTATTTACGATAAAAAATGTAAATGTATCAGAAGCTGATTTCAAAACCCCTTATTACAAAAAGTTGTATCAGATTGAGCAAAAAAAATATCAGCTACAAGCCTTTAAAGCACTACAAACTTGGGTGCCTTTGGTGGCAGCGTTGGCTGGTATGATTGTCTCAGCAATGCTGTTGTTTAAAGGGTTAAAAAACTTAGATTTGGGGATATCCATGCTTGGCAAATTTTTGCTGATGGGCATGATTGGTGTGGCGATTTGGATGGCAACCTTTGTCTATGCCAAAACCCTAAAAACAGACGAAAATCTTGATAGAGCCACGTTTGTTATGTTTAGCTGGATGCAGGTATTTACCGCTTCTGGCTTTGCTTTTAGTCATGGTTCAAATGACATTGCCAATGCCATTGGGCCTTTTGCCGCCATCATGGACGTGATACGCACCCAATCTGTACAAGCTCAAGCGGCTGTGCCGATGATAGCGATGGTTACCTTTGGGGTGGCGTTGATTGTGGGGCTGTGGTTTATTGGTAAAGAGGTTATCCAAACGGTGGGTAAAAACTTAGCAGAAATGCACCCTGCTTCAGGCTTTACAGCTGAGTTATCTGCCGCTGGCGTGGTGATGATGGCGTCATTTTTGGGTTTGCCTGTGTCTAGTACGCACATTTTAGTGGGTGCGGTGTTGGGCATTGGTCTGGTCAATCAAAATGCCAACTGGGGCTTGATGAAACCCATTGCATTGGCGTGGGTAACCACCTTACCAGCCGCTGCAATCATCTCAGCATTGAGTTTTGTGTTGTTTCATGCAATTTTTTAAGCTGTGAGATCTTGGTAAAACAGTATCTTGGTAAAATAGTATCTATAAATAAATGTTGAATTTTACAAATGGCACTATCAAATAATGGGAAGTTTCGATACCATGATAATTCACTTTTTCATACCAAGCCATATCCTGTTGATAGAATCGAGTAGTAGTAAAGCCTGCCAGCTCGATATTCATATTGCCTAGTTTGGTGGTCAAATTGCTTGAAAATTGGCAAATAAGTTGATTACGGGGTGAATAAAAACCTGATGTCACCTTATGTTTATTCCAGTCTTTTACCAAAAATCGGCTAAATACGTTGTCTGATTTACCCCAACCATCTTTGATAAAAGTATTAATAACAAACTGTCGTCCTTGTTCACTCACTAAGGCTTTTGGTGTCAATACAATTTCTTCAAGTTGTAAGTAACGGTGGAAGCTTAGATATTTTGGCTTACCGACTGTTTTAATGGTGCATAGATGACCTTGTTTAGCCAATAAGTCAGCTAAGCGTTGATGGTGATTATATTGATGTTGCAAGACAGTAAGCGACAGCTTGGCTCGTGTCAGAGCCACATATAAAGGTCTGACCGTATCCTGGCCATTTTCCTGATGGTTACTGATTTGGTCGATAACATAGACATGGTCAAATTCCATGCCTTTGGCACTGTGATAACTGAGTAAATAAACGGCTTTTTCACTGTCATATTGTGCCATTTCAAGCCGTTGCAATACTTGTTCATAGGTAACATCAGCCAAGTCTGCGATACTATTTAAGATAGCCTGCCACGCCTTATCTAAAGCGGTTAACTGTTGTTCTTCTCGCCAATTTTCTAAAAATATGGTCACTTGTCCAGTGATTACTGCTAAGCGTTCATTATCTAAAAACTGGTATAAAGCTTGTCCGATAAAGCTATTTAAGGGAATTAACTGCTCGCTTTCATTGTAGCGTTGGCTATTTATGCCTAAAATTTCTAAATAATGCTGTATGGCATCAAAGTATTGCCATTTGGGGGCTAAAATGGCAATGCTTGGTTGATGCTCTAAACTTTCAAATTCAGCCAGTTTGGCTTGAATATCTTGAGCAATCCAACTTGCCATATCAATACCTTTTGGCTGATGAAATGTGCCATGGCGAATCGGTAAATCTGGGTGAGTATGAGTGGGCTGGACGCTATTATCAGCATCTTTTAACCGCTCTTCATTAGGCAATGACTGACTGATAAAGTCATTGGCAAGATCCACGATATTATCTGCACTGCGGTAATTATTAAGCAAATAATATTTTTGTGAAACGTCAATATGATAGTGTTGTTCAAATTGCTGAATAAATTCAATACTTGCCCCACGAAAGGCGTATAAATTTTGGTCATCATCGCCCACAACCATCAGATATCCACGCTGTTCATAGTTACTTAATGAATTGTTATCAGTGATGTCATCTTTAACTTCTTGTAAATCGGCTAAAAGCCCAATCAGCTCATATTGATACTCATCAATATCTTGAAACTCATCAACCATGATGTACTGAAAATACTGGGGAGATTCTTTAAGTTGAGCAATTGCTTGCTCAATCAGCCATTGATAACGGGCATTATTTCGGCGTTTGTCATCATTTTTTTCTTCATTTAGATGAGCAATTTTAGAACAAATTTCGTCCAGTTGTTCATTGGTGGCATCTTTCTCTGACAATCCTGTGATTTGGCGAGCTAAGGCATGGAAAGTCAAAATCGTTACGCCATTGGCATTATTCCCCACTAAGGCTTTTAAGCGGTCTTGCAATTCACACACTGCCAAACGGTTATAAGCTAAAATCAATATTTTTTCAGGTCTAATCTCTTCAATCATCAACAGATGAGCAACCCGATGCACGACAACTGTGGTTTTACCTGAACCGGGCCCTGCTAAAATCATAGATGCACGGCTTTTATCTTCAATGATTTGTTTTTGTACATTACTTAAATGGCTGGGTAAAATCAGTTTTTTATAATCTTTTAGATAAGGGCGAGTAACATCGGTGTCTTCGGGAATATATTGCGTAACCACGTGAGCTAACGGATATCTAAAGTAGTCTTCCATCAGTGAGCGTTTGGTGTTCATGTCGCCATTAAGCCAATGATTTAACACATGAATCCGCATACAACGGTCAGTATAATGTTGTTGTAAGTAACGATAAGCAACGGCGTTATATGGTTTTTTGGTTTTATTCGCACCAATAAAGAAAATCGCATTGGCATCATCATCAAGGCGTGATAGCTCGATGATGCGTAATCTTTGTAGCTGTTCAAGTTGGTGCAAAATGGTTATTGGTGAGCGATTAAATTGCTCAGCAATATCGTCCAATGAGAAATTTACCCCCACTTCTTTACCCTTGCCATCAAGCTTGGCAAAAATATACTCATCAAGCAGTGGAGCAAGTTGATTAAGTTGCTGCTCGGCAAGGTTTAGCCAATTATGCCAATCATCGCTAAGCTGCTCAGTTGCCAGTTGGTTTTTAGTTTCAATGGTCGAACTGACGGTAAAATACTGGCGTGAATGATGGCGTGTGGCAATGATATTTAACGCTCGTAACATTGGAAAAATGTCTTTAGCGGTGCGGAATTGATACTGATGAGCCACAAGCCAATTATCCAAGGCTTTGCTATCAAAACGCTCAAACCCATCCACACTATCCATCTGTTGATAATGTGCTTGAAAAAAATCACCATCAATAAAGGCTTTTAAGGCATCAAGCATACGTTTTTTCTTATTAAACTCACTTTTTAGATACCTGACAGTATGGTTTAGGCGAATATTAACCACAATTTCCCATTGAGCAAATCCCAGTTTGACCAGTTGACGCAGTAGGTCTAGTAACTGCTTGACCGAATAGCCTAACGCCACGGCAAGCTCAGGCAAGTGGTAGCGAGTGGGCTGTATTTCTGTGGTTTTATAAATACTGGTCTGGGTCGGTAGATTGTCGTTAATTTGCTGTAATTGGTGATACAGTTTAAGTAGTTTACTATTATGCTCTGCTGTGGGGCTTTGCAATGGTTTAATGGTAATAAAAGCAGGCTGTTGTTCTTTTTCAATCAATAAGCCATAACGTTCTAGTGCCAATAGAGCCACACGAATTTGGGTGTTAAGTTGTTCCACATCATCATCAATGCCTAAAATTGGCAACAACAAATTGCCTGCAAACCATTGGTCGCTAGGCTGTCTGCCTAGAATCGGTCTGATTTGCTCCCAGCAGTTTTTTAGAGTTTCGGTATTGGGAATACGAGAGAGACGTTCTTGTTTAAACTGATTTTCAATGTCGCTATTGTCCCATAGCATGTAGGCGTGAGCGTGTTCATGGGATTTTCTTGCCCCACGCCCAATTTCTTGGACATACGATTCAAGATTATTTGGCACACCACTATGGATAACGGTGTGAATCCCTGCTTTATCAATGCCCATGCCAAAGGCATTGGTACAAACAATCACGTCCAATTCATCATTTTTAAACTGTTGTAAAATTTGCTTTTTCTGTGATTCATCCAGTTTGCCATGATAGGCGACCGCTTTGAGATTCTGTTCAGCAAAGTGTTTGGCGTATGCTTCACAAGCTTTGCGGTTTCTCAGGTAGACAAGAGCGATGCCTTGTTCGGGGTTTTCAAGATGGTTTTGCTCATACCAAGCTTGACGTTCATGCAAGATTTGATAAATTCTTGTCATGCGGTTGTCTTTTGCCACTTGCTCAAAATGTGGGGTAATATTCTCACGCCAAATTGTTAGGTTATCGATAGGCGTACCATATTGCACCAAAGGTTTATTGTCCGTTAAAGCAACCAGTTTATTGACCAATTCTTTATCCAAATCTTCTTTGACACGGCTAGAAGCAGTGGCGGTTACAAGGCTGACTCTTGGGGCAATAAATTCATATTCTCTGGCAGGTTCATTAACGGTTTTGGGCGTATTGCCTGCTAGCAAATCAAATTGATTGTCATTTTTACTGGGCTTTTTCGCCATTGCCTTGATGTCATTCTGCACTTTTTGGGCAATTTCGGAACCATAACAGGCAATGATGTGGTCAGCAATCCGTAAAAAATCAGGACGAAAATCTGTACCCCATTGGCTTAAAGTATGAGCCTCATCAAGTACCCAAAAGGCAGGCGGACGATTTTTAAGCAGTTGGCGAATACTATGTGTGCGTAAGCGTTCTGGGCTTAAATACAGGATATCGATATCACCTTGCCACACACCTGTGATGATATTCTTTTGAGTCTCAGGCGTTTGCCCTGATGTCAGATAGGCAATACGGCTTTTATAGTTGGGCAGTTGGGTATGAAGATTCATGACTTGGTCTTCAATCAAGGCTTTTAGTGGTGAAATAACAACGGTGAGTTGGCGTTGATACTTGCTAAAAATAAGCGCAGGTAATTGAAAGCTTAGACTTTTACCGCCCCCTGTTGGCAAAATTCCTAATGGAATATCTTGATTGGCAAGGGTGGCCTTGACAATTTGCATTTGTCCATCATGCAATTTGTCAAAACCAAAAAATTCTTGACATTGGCTGTTAATCCAATCTTCATTAAGGGTGTCAATCTGCCAAAAGGTATTTTCAGCGTGTTGAAAACTCTGCTTATAAATCGGATGTTTGGTAATCCACACAGGGCGACGGGCTTGTGGTTTATCAAAATAGCGTAGCCAATTAACAAAACATGCCAAACCTAGATATTGCCAAAAATTGGTATTTTCTTTCGGTGTCATTTTTTGTTGCTTGACCGTATCACAAGCCTGCTGTAGCAAAGCGATAAGCTTAGATTGATTGCCTTTAGGCATTTCACTTGTTATTGTATCCCAATCGAAGATGCAATCATCATCAACACAAAAATACTGGTTATTAGATAATTGCTCAAGATTGGGCAGTAGTTGATGGTATAAGAACTGACTGTCTAACGGTAAATTGTTCCATGCCGTCAGACAAAGTTGAAAAATTATCTGGCTTTCGATGCAGTCTAGTACTGGGTTGTTATAGGTGGTATTGGCTTTATAAAGTTTGGTTAACGCATGGGTAGGCTGATGGGGAATCAGCAGGCAACTTAGAATAAGCGTATCCCATGTTTTGACTTGCCATTGAGACAGTGTGTCATCGGGAACAGTCAATTTCTCAATAGCCTTAAAAAAATCCACCAGTATTGGTAAATCAAATTCAACCAAATTATGCCCAGCTAAATGGTAAGCAGTTTGAAAAATCTCAAAAAATAGACTTGCGTAACTGCTAAATAGCGTCTCATCAAATTGCCAATATGAATGACCAACGACAATTGCACCATCAAGTAATTTTTGAGTACTGGGTTTAATTTCCAGATCAAGCCATACGATGGTATTTGGCTTTGATTGAACTTGCGCCAAAATGGTTTGGATATCGTCTACTTCAGTTAGGTCGGCAAAATAGTTGCTAAGATTTACTTGTAGATATTCGCTTAAGCCTGCAATGGGGTTGGGTGCTTTTGGGGGGTATGAAGTAGGTTCGATAAGCTCGGGTATGTTTGACATGATTTAACCACTCTAAAAACTACTTAACAGTAAATTTGGCGTTTTCTTTCTGCTTCATCGGGCATTGTAACCAAACCATTCTAAACCACCCATACCATTTAGCAAACAGTAAGTTAAGTGAATTTTCTATCATTTTTTGGTATTTGGAATAATATTTGGTTTTACGCTTAAATCTTGCAAGGTTGTGTCTTATCTTACTTTTATATCTTACTGTTATAACCGTTCCTTAAAACCTACCTAAATCTACCCAAAGGCAAATTTAGCGTTTAATT
>ERZ1023396.28-NODE-28-length-97451-cov-42.234589_pt1 | contig 97451 bp, 88 predicted proteins | sample MGYA00380504_ERZ1023396 | MGnify/ENA primary metagenome ERZ1023396 (study PRJEB33173, sample SAMEA4830410) | metagenome | study: EMG produced TPA metagenomics assembly of the PRJEB25223 data set...
GGTCAAGAAATTGGTCAAGAAATTGGTCAAGAAATTGGTCAAGAAATTGGTCAAGAAATTGGTCAAGGGCTAAATAATTCTCAATCAAGCAATGACAGACCATCAGTACAGACAGGCAAAGAACAATTAAAAGAGGCGTTAATGCCTAAGCCTGTAACATTGGCAGGTGAATGGACAGTACAAAAATGGGATTATTGGATAGCAGTGGCACGCCGTGAACATAAACTTGATGCCGATGAATTGGCGATGGCAAGTCATGCGATGATGGTGGGGCAAATAGATGGCAATTGTCAACTGTATGTGCCTGAACATAACAGGCAGATTTTTTCAAGTTTTAAGGGCTTTGCCAAAAAATTTAGTCAAGATTTTAGCAGTGCCAACTTACACGATGAGACACCACTTCTTGACCAAAGTGAATTTGCCCATCTTGCCACACCTGCACAAAAGCAAAAGCAACGAGATGAGCAGGTATTAATCACCGCCAGCAATCAGCTGTTAAATAGCCCTGTTTTGCAAAGTCTATATCAGGATAAGTTTATCAATGATGACAACGCCATCACGTCGGTGCAACTTAGGCTAAATGAATAAAGCACCAAAGCATGCCCATATAAATACCAAAGGCAGATACATATTATACTTCATACACAAAAGCCTCTTTTAGCTGACTAAAATCATGAACGCTGACCTCCAAATCATGAATCAAGCCATCTTTTAATCCATAAATCCAGCCATGCACAGACAGTTTTTGTCCTCTGTGCCATGCGTTTTGGACGATGGTGGTGTGGCAAACATTGGTTACCTGACGCTTGACGTTAAGCTGACATAAAAGGTCAATTTGCTCATCAATGTCTAAATTGTTAAATTTATCCAAATGCTGATAATAAATGCCTTTTAATGAGCGTAACCAGTTATCAATCAGCCCAAATTCTTGGTGTGATAGGGCAGCACGCACCCCACCACAGCCATAATGACCACAAACAATGATGTGTTCAACCTTTAACATGTCCACAGCGTATTGTAAAGCAGACAATAAATTCATATCAGTAGCGACGACCATGTTCGCCACATTGCGATGCACGAACAATTCTCCGGGCATGAGTCCAACCACTTCATTGGCAGGAACACGACTGTCAGAGCAACCAATCCAAAAATAGTTAGGGGACTGCTGGCGGGCAAGGCTTGGAAAATAGTCAGGATTGCGAGCGGATAAACTTTGAGCCCAAAAACGGTTGGATGTCAATAAGTCGGACAACATGTCATGCTCCAAAGGTGTGAATAAGTTTGATATGCCATAAAATAGCACATTCATCAAGCATTGCCATACCAATAACCGCCAAAAGTCAGTAACCAAATACTAGCCAAAAGGGGTAGGTGATGGGTTTTATCTGTGCTTTTGGAGAATATGGATGGCACATACAGCACAGTATTATGGCATCATTTATTTTGTATGGCTAAGAAGATGATAAAATCTGCTGAACACACCAAAAAAGCCTACCTTGATACCTTACGGACTCATCCTTTATTTGCTCTTTTGCCCCAATCTGTTGCAGGAGAGACAGTCAAAGATGAGTTACTTGATCAGGTTGTCATTCATGAATACGCCAAGAGTGAGCTGATTTTTATTCAGCACAGCGTGGTAAAGAATCTGTATTTTTTGTTAGATGGGCAGGTGATGTGTCATCGTGAACTGCCAAGTGGGCAGGCGTGCTTGATTGCCAATTATCATGAAATGGGGCTTATCAATGAAAGCGTACTGTGGGGTTTGGAGACAGAGAATTGTGCTGATTTTGGTATGGGCATCCATCAAGTAGGGCAGATGAATGATGTGGCAGAGCAAATCTCTAAAACTAACATTGCCACACGCCATTCTAAACTGCTCATCAAAGAGCGTGGCATTCATCAGCTGACCGCCACCGCCAAATGCCCCACCGTTGTGGCAACTTTGCCTGTGCAGGCTTATTTTGAGAGTATTGCTGATTTTGATTTGGGCAATCTTATCATGTGGTTTTGCAACACCATAAGTAAACGTATGTACTATCATCTCATCAGTAGCGACCTGCTTGCTTTTGTCCAAGCCAAATCCAAACTCAGCTATTACTTTTTGACACATTATCCTGTGGGTGTGCCATTTGAGTTGCCATTTAGCCAAAAACAGTTGGCAGGGCAAATTGGACTGCGTCCTGAGACACTCTCTCGCACGCTAAAAGAGCTGATTGATGCAGGGCTTATCAGTAAACGCAAATCACAATACTGTCTGATGGATGCTGAGAGATTGCTTGCGTTGGTTAGTGACTAGGATTATTTGTCCAAATTTTCTACCGCCCACACAGCAGCTTCCACACGAGTGCGTAAGCTGATTTTCGCCAAAATGTGCTTGACATGCACTTTAACAGTAGATTCAGCAATGCCCAATTTGTTACCTATCATTTTGTTACTCATGCCATCTCGTATCATATAGAGCACCTGTAATTCACGCTCGGTCAAATCAGGGTTGCTCTCAGGTTGGACAGGCTTTCGTATGGCGGCTGCCAAAATGGGTGCAAGAGCAGGGCTAATAACAAGCTCCCCACGCAGGATGCGACGAATGTTACCAACAATCTCATCGGGTTCCATGTCCTTTAACAGATAACCGTCCACACCCAAAGCTAGGGCATCTTGAACGTCTTTGATGTTGTCAGAGACAGTAAACAACAGTACCTTGCCTTCAATCTGACGTTCTCGGATGGCTTTTAGGGTTTCAATTCCATTCATCACTGGCATGTTATAGTCAAGGACAATCAAATCCACACTCGTCTCTTGTAAAAAGTTGAGTGCTTCAACACCATGGTTGGCCTCGCCTGCTACGTGAATGTCCATTTCTAAGGATAACAAGTCCGCCATGCCACGCCGTAACATGGGATGGTCATCAACAAGTAGTAGGCGGGCGGGGCTTGTGGCAGTATAGATTTTTTGGTTCATGATGATGTCTTTGGTTGGGTGAGGGTTAAAATTGTTAAAATTGTTAAAGTTAAATCAGTTAATTTAAAAATTGTCCAAATAAATTTGGCAAATTGTTCTATTATACTTCATCTGCCATCAAGATGTCTGACCAAATTCATCATTGAGTTCACAGGTGAGTTCATAAGTGGCGGTGCTGATTTGTTCGGCTGTCCATTCTTTGAGTTTGGGTTTGGGACGTGGGCTTTTGAGTTTTTTTAAGAAAAATTGGGGCAAAAAGCGAACAAATACCTCGGTACCTGTGGGGCGAATTGGTTCGGTGCTTATCGTGCCACCTAAATTCAATGCCCTCTCACTCATGGTGCTAAGTCCATAATGTTCAGGCTTTTGTTTGTCGCTTTGACAAATGCCAATGCCATCATCACTGATACGCAAGATGGCCTCATAACTGATGCTGTCTTGGTAGAGTGTGATATTGACATTTTTGGCATGGGCATGCTTATGAATGTTTGAGAGTGCCTCTCGGGTGATTTGTAATAAATCTACCTGTTCAGATGCTGATAGGTTTAAGGTTAATATTTGATTGTCAAAGTTGATATTAAAACCCCCTTTGCTCTCAAATTCCTTAACCGTTATCTTTAAGGCATCATTAAAATCTCCCCCATCCACTTTTAAGCGAAAGGTATTTAATAAGTCTCGAAGCTGTGCGTAGGCGTGGTTTGTGGCATCATTTAGGTCGGTGCGAACCTTGTCTTGTTTTTGGTGAATTTTTAATAGTGTTTCTTTGTTTTGTAGGTTTGGCTCATCGGCAAGGAGTTTTTTCTCTTGTTCACCCAGAGTTTTTAACATGGCAGACTGTATTTTTAGGTGTGATAATGTCTGGGCGATGGAATCATGTAGTTCACGAGCAAAGGTGTTGCGTTCTTCGGACAACAGCAATTCTTCGGCTTGTTTTTGGCGTTGGTTTGACATAAAAGTTAGGGCGATAAGTTGTGCCAAAACCCCCGGCAGGTCTTGTTCGGACAGATTATTGTCTTCGTTGATATTAAGTAGGGTGATGCGGTTTTTTGTCATAGAGTTTATGGGTTCACGTACCAGTAACTCTCCCCAGTGAGTATCAGTGCTTTTGATGGGGATGATGCGGGTGTGCATGTCAATTTTTAGCTCGCAATGCTCACAATCATCTGGGGTACAAAAGTCATGGTGTTTACGCTCTGATAGGTTCATGATGACATCATTTTCAAAATTCTCCCCATGAATGCACAAAGACAGCTCCGTGTTGGGTAGCAGGCGAGCAAAATCTTGGATAAGTTTATGAAGCTCTTCGCTGTTTAGATGGTGTGTGGTGGCGATTTTCTCGGCAAAATGGTAAAGACTGTATAGGGCTTTGTTGCTTTGGGTAAGATGATGGGTTTGGCGTTCAACCTGTTTTTTAAGTTCGTTTTGATGGTTATCAATGAGTGTAAGCATGACAAAAAAAGCATCTGATAACTCGTTGAATTCTTGATAGCCCTTAATATCCATCTTGCTTGCCTGCATGTTAAGCGATTTGCCTTGCCTAAAATGACGCGCGGTATTGGTAAGATTTTTCAAAGGAATTAAAGCATTACGGTGTAATTCGTACATGCCAACTAGCATCACAAACATGATGAACAGCAGTAAGATGATTTGGATGTGCTGCTGACGTGCTTGGCGGTACTCGTTACGTTTGCCAATGGCATCAACCAAATCATTAACATCGTCTAAAAATGCCAAAGAGTGTTCATAAAAATTTACACCATCGTTGTGCATCAAAATTGGCAGTAGCGTGTGCTCCCAATCATGACGAATTTTGATGAGTGCCTTGTCAATATCGTCATTTTTGTTGCTGTTTTTGGCTTGATATAGGCTTAATTTATCAAGGCGGGCGGTCATGTCATCTGCTAAGATGGGACTTGGTGTGTGAGCTAATTTCGGATTTGCCAACAGTGCCAATTCATGGTTGATGCGATAGGTCGCCATACGAATAGAGTCTGCATCATTGATGGCTTGTGCGTCTTTTTCGGCGGTACTGACAAGATAAAAACTGTATGTAGAAACACTTAGAATTGTCAAAAAAATAAACGCCACTGCCACACTTGCACGCCTTGTCATGGAATGCCCTACCGTGGTTGGACTGATTTGGTGTGTAAATTTTTTTAACAAGGCAAACAGCACAAACCATACTCCCAAAAATTTTGTCAATAAAAAATAAGTGCATCATGTCAGCAAAGCGGTGGTGTATTTCATTTGTAAGTCATTGAAAAATAGGTATTTTATCGGTGTCAATACCAAATTTTATCATACTACCAAAGAAGTATTGGACTATTATATAGAAAACTTATTGATAAAAACTTGATTGTAATCAATTATTTTTTGAGAAAGTTTGATTATCATGACAGTAACAAATTTTAACACACTGGCTGTGTGGCGTGTTATTTTACCACGACTGCCATGCCAAAGAAAACCCTAAAACATGGGGGGAGATTATGGCAACTCAAAAATCCAAACAACTGCTTGTACTAACTTCATCAACCATCGCATTTACCGTCTGCTTTATGATTTGGATGATGTTTGCGGTGCTTGGCATCCCAATCCAAAAAGCACTAGACTTATCTGAGACCCAATTTGGGCTACTTGCTGCCACACCTGTGCTGACAGGTTCTCTTGTTCGTCTGCCACTTGGCATGATGACGGATAAATATGGCGGAAAGGTTGTACTTTTTGCTTTGATGATGGCATGTGTTGTACCAATATTTTTGATGAGTTATGCCAATGCCTATTGGCAGTTTTTGGTGCTGGGTCTGTTTGCAGGGCTGGCAGGTGGCTCATTTTCGGTTGGGATTGCTTATGTCGCTAAGTGGTTTGAAGCAGACCGTCAAGGGTTTGCCATGGGTGTGTTTGGGGCAGGTAATGCAGGTTCGGCACTCACCAAAATGGTAGGCCCTGCCATCATCGCTTATGGCGGTTGGCAGTTTTTGCCAAAGGTGTATGCAGGGATAATGCTTGTTACTGCCATTGGCTTTTGGTTCATGTCTTTTGATAATAAGGCTCACCGTTCGGCAAGTAATGTAAGTTTTGCCAGTCAATTGGCGGTGTTAAAAGACCCCAATGTGTGGCGTTATAGTCAGTATTATTCCATTGTCTTTGGTGGCTATGTTGCCCTTGCTTTGTGGATGACCAAATATTATGTTAATGAGTATGAATTTAGCCTACAAACAGCAGCATTTTTGGCGGCATGTTTTAGCTTGCCAGGGGGCGTACTGCGTGCACTTGGTGGTTGGCTGTCGGACAAATACTCAGCCCATACCGTAACATGGTGGGTACTGTGGGCATCTTTTTTGTTTTTGTTCATCTTATCATACCCCCAAACAGATCTTGTGGTCAAAACGGTACACGGTGAGCGAGCGTTTCACATTGGTCTAAATGCCACCATTTTTACCATCTTGATTTTCTTTTTGGGTATTGCCTTTGCCATCGGTAAGGCCTCTGTATTTAAATATTTATCGGATGAATACAAAGAAAACATGGGGGCGGTCTCTGGTGTGGTTGGTCTGGCAGGGGGGTTGGGTGGATTTATCCTACCCATCATGTTCGGGGTAGCGGTGGACATCACAGGCGTGCGTTCATCAGCGTTTATGATTATGTTTGGCGTGGTATGGGTCAGCCTTGTGTGGATTTATGTCTCGGAGGTCAAACCTAAAATGGAAGAAAATCATCAAGCCATGTTAAAGATGAAAAAATAACACGTGATGATTTAAAAAACAGGAAAAACAGGCGAACTATGGCAGTTCGCTTGTTTTTGTATTTTAGTTTTGTGTTTTAGATGGGGATTTGCTATGATGGCAGTATTTGACAGATAAGAATGATGATTGCATAACATGCACCGATTAGCTAATACCAGCAAATCCAATCTGGTCATCTTTTAACAGGAACATTCATGCTCACCCTACACCACTTAAATGATTCTCGCTCTTTTCGTATCTTATGGCTGTTGTGCGAATTAAATGCCTTGTATGGCACGTCTTTTCGTGTCATCAAACACGAACGCACCAAAAGCTACCTTGCTCCCAAAGAGCTGACCAATATTCACCCAATGGGTAAAGCACCGATTTTAATAGATGAGTCTTGTGACAAAACACTTGCTGAATCGGGTTTTATCATTGAATATCTGTTGCGTCATTATGACACACAAGCAAAACTCTCTCCAAGCGATGAAGCGTGGGAAGATTATGCTTTTTGGTTGCATTTTACTGAAAGTTCACTCATGCCAAATCTGGTCATGCGATTGGTGTTTGCTAAAATCGTACAAAAGTCGCCATTTTTTATCCGCCCCATTGTCAAAAACATACAAAAAGGCGTTGAGAAATCATTCATCTCCCCCAACGTAGATAAGGCATTGGCTCTACTCAACGAACATTTGGCAAATCGGCGTTATTTATCGGGGGCAGGGCAGGGCGTATTTGGTGCTGTGGACATTCATTTGCATTTTGGCATTGCCCAAATGAAAAAATCAGGTGTTCTCTTTGATGAGTGGGTTCATATTCATAACTGGCTGGCGTATTGCCAATCTCGGCCTGGCTTTGAGATGGCACAAAATTATGAGTAAATTTATGAGTTGAGTAAATTTATGAGTGATGAGCGACCGCTTTCTCCTTTCATCCTTTTGCTACTCATCCTTTAACGAAAACTCTTCGGTATATAAGCTCCAATTTAGCTTAGTGCGACAGGCTTGATAAAAATCCACATCCAAGGGGTGTAGCAGAATGAGAGATTTATTGTGCTTGGTGATGAGTAGGGTTTGATTATTATCCAAAGGGACACTTGCCTCACCATCAGAACTGACCATGGGCTGAGTACGGTTATCTTTATGAATGTTAATGGTGATTTTACTGGTTCCTGCAACCACGATGGGGCGACTAGACAGCGTATGTGGATGCATGGGCGCTAAACAAATGGCATCCAAATTGGGATGAATGATGGGCCCTCCTGCTGATAATGAATAGGCGGTAGAGCCTGTTGGGGTCGCCACAATCAGCCCATCAGCGTGCTGACGATAGACATCAATGTCATCAATTTGTAGTTTAAAATCAATGGTATGCACCGATTTGCCTGCATGTAATACCACATCATTTAGGGCGTAGCTTTCATGAAAAACTTGCATATGACCGTTATCATCTGATCCCAATATCTGCATTTTTAACAAAAACCGCTCATCAATGTGATATTCACCAGCAAAAATCTCTGATAACTCCACCGCCAAGCGTTCAGGATTGATGTCCGCTAAGAATCCCAGTCGCCCACGATTAACCCCCAGCACAGGCACGCCCGTCCCCGCCAGTACAGTACTTGCCTGTAAAATAGAACCATCACCACCGACAACCATCACCAAATCACAATACTCACCCATGCGTCCACGTGGTACGATTTTGATGTGGTCATCACGCCCACCAATGTGTATTCCATCAATGCTTGCGGTATTGGTATCAATGGCAATATCCAACCCCCACTGGGTCAACAGATGAATGAGTTCATTTAATGTTGTGATAATGCTTTTTTTGCCAGCACGCCCCATAAGCCCAATGCGTTTAAAATGGCTTTTTTTGACAGATGTCAGTGAAATGGCGGTATCGGTCATGATGGCAATAGTCCTGATGTATTTTAATGTAGCACCCAAAAGCACATATAATAACCAAACTTTAAGCAGACTACAAGTAAAAATCCATCAAACATACCACAAAACATGACCATTCTTATCTGCTAAGATGACAAAATGCTTGATTTTTAAAAGTAAATATAGTATAAAACGTTTAACTGTGTTAATTTTCAATCTCTATCCTATAAGGAAAATTATGGCAAACCCTATTATTAGTCGTACCGAACTGCTTGCAGGCGATGCACCAATGACCGTTAATGGCGTGGTCAAAAAGACCGCTCTACTGCTTGGCATCTCTGCTACCACAGGTTTTGGGCTGTTCTTTTTTGCTCTGATGAGTGGTATATCATCAGGGGTGTTGGTTGGGCTGTTTATTGTGGCAATGCTTGCTACCATGGGCATTGGCTTGACGACTGCCTTTAAACCACACCTTGCCAAAACACTGTCAGTACCTTATGCTGCCCTAGAAGGGGTTGTCATTGGTGTGGCAAGTGCTTTTGCCTTTTATAAAGCCCCAAGCGTGCCACTGCTTGCCTTGTCAGCGACTTTTGTCAGTGCAGCGGTGATGCTAACCTTGTACAGTACTGGCATCATCAAAGTAACCGAAAAATTCCGCTCATTGGTGGTATCTGCCTCTATCGCTATCATGATTGTTTATGCCATTCAGTGGGTGATGAGTTTGGTATTTGGCAGTTCTATCCCCCATTTGTTTAACGGTGGCATGATTGCTATTGGTTTTAGTGTATTTACCACGCTCATCGCTTCGTTCTTTTTGTTGCTTGATTTTAAAAATATTGAAGATGGTGTTATGTATGGTGTCAATGAAGAATTTGAATGGGTGTATGGCATTAGCGTATTAGCAACGTTGGTGTGGATGTATATTGAATTCTTGCGTTTGATTGGTTATTTACAAGAATGACCGATGACCCTACTCTAAATAAGACCAAATAAAAACGCTCTTAGTTAGAGCGTTTTTTTGTTGGATATTGATGATATCTTGCAACAAATTATCTTGCAACAAATGTTTGGCAAAGGTTCAACATGACTTAATTATTTGTTATAATTTGTCAATTTTGGTGAGCATGAGTGATGGCGATGACTTTTCGTATGTTGATGATGGTGTTTATAATGGGCATGATTTTGAGTGCCTGTCAGTCATTACCGACCATTGCCCATTTGCCAGAGAGTATCCAACTGACCAAAAGGGTGCATTTGGCACATGAGACGTTACTTGCCAAACGTATGAACAATCAAAGCGACCACAGTCAGACCGATTTAAATCAATATGACAATGATACAGACACAGGTTTTTTGGGCAAACGAGTGAACCCCCCAACAAATGACCCATTCATACAGTCCACACCATCTTTGAGTACCATCATTGATGAGCAGACCGAATATCATCCCACTTTATCAGGTTATTATCCCATTGCCACAGGTGCCAATGCTTTTGCATCTCGCAGTATTTTGTCAGACATGGCAACGCATACCATTGATGTGCAATACTATATCTGGCATGACGATGAAGCTGGGCTTTTGATGTTAAAAGATTTGTGGCAAGCGGCACACAGAGGGGTGCTTGTTCGCTTATTGCTTGATGATTTTAATGGCAGTCCCAGCCTTGATGAACGCCTTGCCTTGTTTGCCAAACACCCAAATATTGCTGTGCGAGTCATCAATCCCTTTACTTATCGCCATCATAAGTTCATAAATTATCTGACTTCGCCTGTACGTATCAATGTACGCATGCACAACAAAAGCATGACATTTGACAATCACATTAGTATCATCGGTGGGCGTAATATCGGTAACGAATACCTAAACAATCATCACAACAATCATTTTGCTGACTTGGATGTTTTGCTGATCGGTCAAGTGGTTGATGATATCACCAAAAGTTTTGATGAATATTGGCAATCACCCACTGCTTATGATATTGAAACGCTGGTATCAACAGGCAAACAGAGGTCATCTTCGTCATCGATGATGTTATTTGATAAAGATGATGATTTAGATATTACAAAAGATGAGCGGGCTTTACGCACTTATCGTGGTGCTGTGGCAAGCAGTACCATTGGTGAGGATTTACTCAATAAGAACGTCCCATTTCGCTGGGTTGATATGAAGTTTTTGGCAGACGATGCGTTAAAACTTAGTCCCAAAACTAAAAATAAAAACGCCAAAGATGAATATTTGGTGAATAAATTACGCCATGAATTCGGTCGCCCCAAAGAACGTTTGAGCATCATCTCATCATATTTTGTCCCTACCAAAGACGGTGTGCATGCCTTAACTGCTCTTGCCAAGGATGGTGTGAGGGTGAGCATACTGACCAACTCATTTGATGCCACCGATGTCGGAGCGGTGCATGCAGGGTATGGGCATTGGCGTTTTGCACTGTTATCGGCAGGCGTGAGAATTTATGAATTAAAATCAACCGCCAAAGGCATGAGTGAAGATGAAAATAAACTGTGGCGTACCAAACACATGACCAGCACCAGCTTGCATGCCAAAGCCTTTGCTGTGGATGATCATAAAGTGTTTATCGGTTCGTATAATATTGACCCACGTTCAGCGAACATTAATACCGAGCTTGGTGTGATGATTTATGATAAAAAATTAGCACATCAGCTTCACGATGCCCTAAATAACGCAGATGATCAAGAGAATCTGGCGATTTTGCATCAAGTCTATGAGGTGCGTTTGGTTGATGGGCGATTACAATGGCGAACCTTAGAGCATGGTAAAGAGGTGATTTTTGATAAAGAACCGCACATGAGTGCCCCTAAGAATGTCGGTGTGTCATTGATGAGTTGGTTACCAATAGATTGGCTGTTGTGATTGTTATGCCCCTTAATGTTCTCACGCCCTAATTGTAACAAATACATAAAAGTGATTGCTATTTTAAGCAATTTTTAGTACATTATACAAAATAATATACAAATATTCACAATTATTCACAATGCTTTATACCACCTTATCATCTTATCATGTTCGTCTGATTGCCACAGTCGCCTTGGTGTCCATGTTGGCATTTTTTGATTATGTATTGGTATTTTATCTAAAAGAGACAATCATTGATAATTTCTTTGGAGGACGTGAGATAAAATGGTTGCATTCAATGCAAGTGGGAGGAATGTGTCTTGGGGTGTATGTCGCCCATCTTGTTGGTGGATTTTTGCTTGGGCAATATGGTGATGTTAATGGCAGGCAAGCGGTGCTGTTTTTGAGCTTGCTTGGCTTGACTGTTTTTACTTTCATCATCGCTGTGTTACCGACCTATCAACATGTGGGGGTATTGGCTCCGATTCTGTTTATTCTGGCTCGTTTTGGTCAAGGATTGGCTTATGGCGGTCAAATTCCATCTGCTTTGGTGCTACTTACAGAACAGCTGCCCATGAGACGTGTGGGTTTTGGATGTAGTTTTATTATGGTGGGTGTTTTGGTGGGGGTGCTTTTGGTGAGCCTGTTGTCAAATTTTCTAGCAAATACCCTAACTTATGTAGACATGCTCAGCTATGGCTGGCGAATCCCTTTTGTGGTTGGAGCCATGCTGTCAGTATTGTTGTTGCTATCTTTACAATTCGTCAAAGAGACGCCCATTATCACACAGACCAAAGAGCGTCATGCCACAGAGGAGCATACATTAAGTGCCATGAGCTTTGATGGGCTAACCACAACTCAGATTCAAGATTTGGCAGATTCTAATATTTTCTGTGATGATAAGCCCCAATCCATCCAAAAATCATCTTTGGTTCAAATCATTACCAAAAATCGCCTGTCTAGCCTTATCCCTGCTGTACTTGTGTCGTGGATTATGATGAGTATTTTTATTGTTATTGCCATGATGATGCCAACCTTACTTAATATCAGCTTTGTGATATCGGAGAGTATTTTGACATTTGGCTCTGGTATTGCGGTATTTTTTATGATGATTGGCTGTGCATTTTATGGTTATTTGGTGGATAGGGTTAATGTGGGCATGGTGATGATTTTTGGTGGCATATTATTTATCGCCAACACATCGCTATTTTTTGTTCAATTGGGGCGTGGCAGTGATTTAACATTATTGTGGTTTGCTCTGTTCGGTTTTTCAGGTGGACTGATTGCCACGTTGCCTGCGGTATTAACTCGGCTATTCCCCACTAAGATTCGTCTCACCAGCATTGCCTTGACTTATAATGTTACTTATGTGTTAGTGGCAGGCTGTATGCCATCACTATTGGCATTTGTAACCTTTCATTTGCCACTTACTCCTGCTTTGTATCTGCTGTGGGTGGGGCTGGTTACGATATTTTTAAGTTTTTATATTTACTATCTGCCTAGAAGTGAGCGAGATATTACCAGATAGTGTGGGGTGTTTATCAAAGATGATGGTTATTTTACCCTAAGCGGATATCTGTCATCATCAATCCCAACCGATAAGTCATCGCCATGTTCTAATCTCCCCACGCCCTTTGGTGAGCCTGTCATGATGATATCGCCTGCTTGTATGTTATAGAGATTGTCCAAATAATCCACAAGATAATCAAATGAATACATCATCTTATCGGTGCTGTCATTTTGGCGGATTTCATCATTGACTGTTAAGAGTAGGTGATAATGACGTTTTTTAAATGGTTTGAATGTCCCAAGCCAGCAAGCCCCTTTAAATCCTTTGGCTTTAAGCCATGGCAGACCTTTTGCCTTGCAGGTGTCTTGCACATCTCTGGCGGTCAAATCAAGCCCAACGGTGTAGGCGATGATTTGTTTATTTTCGCCGATGAGTAACACAAGTTCGGTCTCATGATGAACATTGTCCGAAAAGTTGGGCAACGTGAGTATCTCGCCTGTTACAATACTGCTGTTTGGCTTTAAAAATACCAAAGGCTCGGTTGGGATTTGGTTGCCCAGTTCGTGGGTGTGTTCCACGTAACTGCGTCCGATACAATAGATGGTATTGATGGGGTAGGCTTGTTCATTGATAAAAATAGTGGTCATGGCAAAAATTCCAAAAAAGTGGGATAAAAAGCATGGACAAAACCAAACGTAACCGATGAGCTTAGACCTGTGATGACAAATGCCTTATAATCAGACTGGCCAAATATGGTTGATAATATACTGGCAGGTCATGAGCCATACCGTCCACGCCCACAAATTGGCTGTTTGGGATGATTTTGGCGATGTGCTTGCCATGACTTTGGTGCAGTAACCCATCTTTGTTACCATGGATGATGAGCGTGGGAGCGATTATCTGACGAGTATACTTAAAAATAGAACCTGTGGCAAGAATGGCATTCATCTGCTGAGCCATGCCTAGCGGATGATGACAACGATGATAACGCACCGATGCAATATGGCGAGTGCCTTTGATGTCCAAATGTCCAGGCGAGCCGACCGCTGTCATGAACCACACTGCATGACGGAGCATGTCTCGTTCGCTGTTGCTTTGGGCTTTTTTAAAAAAGGTAGAAAACTCTTTGGGCTTGGGTGGCAGTAAAAAAGGATGGTTGGTGCTACTAAACAGTAGGGTCAGTTTATGGGTGTGATGGGGGTACTTAGCACAGACAATTTGGGCAATCATACCGCCCATGCTTGCTCCAACCAAATGTGTTTTGCCCAGGTTCATCGCATCAATAAGCCCTGCCACATCATCTGCCATGTCAGGTAAGGTGTAGGCAACTTTTTCACGAGCATTGGACAGACCTATTTGATTTTTGACAATCATTTTTAAAATGTTGGTGTGGGGCAGTTTGGTTAGGTGCTTGATTTTGGTGGAAAGACCTGTATCACGATTGTCAAATCTGATGACAAAAAATCCTGCATCCATAAACCTTTTTAAAAAGGCATCTGACCAAAATAGCATTTGTGAGCCAAAGCCTGTGATGAACAGCAAGGGTGGATTGTCAGGGTTACCCCCTGCTTCTACGCACAGGGTGATGCCACGTCCAACATTGACCATACTTTGATAAAAGTAGGGTGACAGGTCAGACGCTTGCCAGTTTTGGTTGAATCTGTCCCAGTCTGGTGGTGGTGCTTGATTGATGGATGCAGATAAATGGGTCATGGATGATTAAATCTCAACCATTTCAAAATCTTCTTTACTAACACCGCAGTCAGGACATGTCCAATCATTAGGAATGTCCTCCCAACGTGTGCCAGCGGGTAAGCCCTCTTCTGGGCAACCCAAAGCTTCATCATAAATCCAGCCACAGACGATACATTGATATTTTTTCATGGCGATAGCTTTGTTAATAAATGGGGTTAAAGTTTACACTCATACGCTCATTTTGTAAAGTCTTTTTTGGGCGGATATGTTCATGCAAAAATGGTTAAATCATGATTTTTTGTAAAAATATCATGAATGTAGGCATTGCCTAAATATCAAAACCAATCTTCTAATAAAAAAATTGGTCTTTCATGCTTGGCTTCTTTGGGTGTGTGTGGTTTGGGTGTTGGGTGATTGTTGATGGTAGGATTTTTGGTGTGTGGATGAGTGGATGTTTGCTTTTGTTGCAGATTTGGAGCGTGTTCTGGGCTGTTGGGGTTTAGGGTGATGGGTAGGGGACTGTCTGTCCATTGAATGTGTTGGCAGGCACTTAACATACCAAAAAGCAGTATCAAGCCAAAACGCACAAGTAAAGTTGTGCGTTTTTTAATGGCAATGGGTAATCTCAAATCAGTTTGCACCACCACGTGACCATGTTGGTTCACGTACTCTGCCTTGGGTTTGTAAGGTAAAAGCCTGCCCTGTTTTTAAAGAGCGGATGGTCATCTGTCCACGTCCACCCTTGTAAGAGGCGTAGACGATGCGATTACCATTGGGTGAGAAACTGGCGGATTCATCAATGCCTGTTGTGTCAATTGTACCCACGCCTGTTATAACAAGGTGGCGACCTAAGACATAGGCGATTTTACTGCCATCAGGACTTATCTTGGGACTTGCTCCTGCCCCACCAATGGCTACTGTTTGTCCTGTGTTCATGTTATGACGGTATGGGCGTGGTGTGCGTGTGCCGTTGTCGGCGGTAAAGATAAATGAACGTCCGTCTGGGGTGTACTGTGGCGAGTTTTCTGCCCCTATCATATTGGTTAGGCGTTTGAGCTGACCTGATGCAATGTGTAGTTCATAGATGGATGGGTCATTATTTTCATGGCTGCCTGAGAATAAAATACTTGACCCATCAGGCGAGAATGACGCTCCTAGATTATTGCCACGAAATGGGGTGATGATTTCTCCATTGCCGCCACTATTGGCATTTTGTAGGTAGATGACTGGCAGTTCATTGGGTTTTTGTACCGAGTAGGCGATACGCTGACCGTCAGGTGACCAAGCAGGACTGAAAATAGAACCTTTTGTGCTAAACAAGGTACGAACATTTTGTCCGTCAGCATCCATGACTTTTAGGGCAGAGGTCTTATTACGTGGGTCGCCTGTTTCTTCAATATAGGCGATACGTCCTGTAAAATCACCCGGTTCGCCTGTGATGATTTCATAGATTTTATCACTGATAACATGAGCTGTGTGGCGTAAAGCATTGAGGTTGTTATCGCTGTATTGGGTTTGTAAACCTTGCACAACTCGCCCTGTGGCAACTTCAATAACCTCAAAGACGATGGCGATTTTACCTGCTTTAACACTTTGGGTGTGTCCGACCACGACATAATTAAAGCCAGCATTTTGCCAGTGTGGTAGGTTCTGGCTGATTTGGGCAGAGGAGTGGGCATGCTGGGGCAAGTTTTGGCTGGTGGTTTTTAGTTCGGTATGGTTTAGATTATTGATGACGGTTTTACTGACCACACCATCACCTGCAAAAGGGATGAAAGCGATTTGGTAGGGGTTTTGAATACCATCAACGTTAATTTCAAAGTTAAGTTCATTGTCCTTGTCTGTGCTGTTCAAAGAGCCATAGCCCACAGCAAAGGCAGGGTTTGCTACTAAGGCAATGACCAAGGTGAGAGATGATAAGGGGGTTTTGACTTTCATGGGGCATCCTTAAAATAAAAATACAATGTTAAATACAATGTTTGATTGAGACACGTCTGCCTTTTGTTGGTTTGTCTGGTTTGTCGATAAGATGTTTTTGACTTTTTTAACTTTTGATGTCTATTTTAATTGATATTAAAATTAAAATTCAACTGGCGATAATTGGTACCAATAATGGGCGTAAGCGGACTGGCTCGGCTAATGGTATCTTTGAGTTGTTCGTGCAGATAGTCATCACCTCCTGACACCTGTATACCAAGCACATTGCCATGACTGTCTACTTTTAGGCTAACTTGCAGAGTTTGGTTTTTGCCAGTGGCTCGCCAATATGAACGAATGTGATTTTGCAGGGCGATGATGACGGTATTACGGTTGTTGTTTTGTTTGTTTATGCCACCGCCATTGCCATTATCAACGATACCACCAAGTCCTATGGTGGGCGTGTCATTGTTAAGCTGTTCACCGTCGCTTAGACTCTTTTGGGTGAGACGATTTTGTGTTGATGATTTTTGTAATTGGCGTTCACGAACTTCATTGAAAATTTGGCTGTTTTCTTTGGCAATTTCATCATTGCTTTGCTCTCGTTCTTTTAACTCTGTCACCGCTTGCTCACGTTCACGCCTTTGCTCTTGCATTGCTTGCTGTTGCATTTGCATCTGAGAGAGTATCTTTGTATCTAGGCTTTTGGCGTATTCTTGCATTTGGATTTGGTAGGCATGTTCACGCTCGGTAAGTTCGTCATAATAGGCTTCTAGTTGGGCACTGCGTTGTCTTTTTTGAGTGCTTTGGGTCAAAGACTGGGCTTGATATTTGGCAAATGCTTCGGCAATGGCATCCTCTGCCCCCATCAAGTCATCCCCTGTTACTAGGCTTGCTTCTAAGGGGGGTGTTTTTGGCAAGGGTTTTTGTTGAGTATGGGCAAAAAGCACCCCCACCACAATCAGTCCATGCACCACAACACTGCCTACAAGTGATGGCAGGGAGCTGGGATTTTTGATACCAATATTATCTGAGCTTGGGTGTCTGCTTTGGTTCATGTTGGGCTTTATTCATTGGTGGCTTGCTGGTTGGCGGTTTTCATGGCTAAGCAGTCCAACCTTGGTAATCCCTGCCCTTTGTGCCAGTGCCATAAGGTGCATGACCGCTTCATAAGAGTTGTCCTTGTCAGCATGAATCATCACTTGTAACTGATTGTCATTATTATTTATGTGCTTTTGTGCCATGTTGGTCAGCAGGGCGGACAGTTCGGTCTGGCTTATTGCTTGGTCAATGGCTTCTTCATAACTGACAAACAGCTTGCCATCTTTGGTCAGTGAGACGATGATGGGGGTCAATTCGCTTTTGGTAATGTTGTTGGTTTTCTCGCTTGGCAGATTGACCTCTACCCCTGTGTTGAGCATGGGGGCGGTTACCATAAAAATGATGAGTAGCACAAGCATGACATCAATATAGGGAACGACATTCATTTGGCTGTTTAGGGGTGTTTTGGCACGTGTGTAGTTATGTTTCATGATACCGCCATCTGACCACGTTGTATCATGGCATATTCATGGGCAAATACCCCCGTTAGCTCTTCACAAAATAACGCACGAGACTCATATAATGCTGCTGCCTTAGCACTAAAATGGTTAAAGGCAAGACTGGCAGGAATGGCGGCAAATAGTCCCATGGCAGTGGCGATTAAGGCTTCGGCGATGCCTGGGGCAACACTAGCAAGGCTGACACTCTGAGCATCAGACAATCCAATAAAAGCCGTCATAATCCCCCACACCGTCCCAAACAGTCCGATATAAGGCGACACTGAGGCGATGCTGGCTAAGCCTGCCAGACCCTGCTCTAACACAGCTTGCTGTTTGCCAATGGTAACTTTAAATTGACGCTCAACATTATCTAACGTGTCCGCTCGTATCGCTCCTGATTTTTGAGATTTTAAGAACTCAGCATAACCTACAAAAAATACCTGCTCTAAGCCAATGCGTTCAGATTCTTGTGCGACCAGTTTATACTGTTTGGTAAGGGCATCCCCTGACCATAGCCATGCTTGAAACTCACCATCAAAGCGTTTGGCATTACCCAGTTTGGCAGATAGGCGAAAAATTATCACCCAACCAATCAATGACAACAGCAGTAGCAATCCCATAACCAGTTGCACAAGCAAACTGGCATCTAACATCAACTCTAAAATATTAAGATGGCTCATCGTATGTAATTTTGTCAAAAATGGCTTATTATAGCCGATTTTTAAAAAAACCACACCAAAAAGTGTGCCTAAATTTATAAGTGATGTAAAAATCATTAATGACAAGGATGACTTGTAAATCTTTGTAAAATCCCCATTTATCTGATTTTTATGACAATATAACAATGCTGACAACACAAAATACAAAAAACCCCCAATTACTCGCCAAAGACCGCCATATCGTTCATCGCTTAGAGCGTGAATTGCAAGGTAATTTTCCTGCTGACATTAAAGCCAAAAAACAATCCCAGCTTGATAGCATCGTACAGCGTTCCACTAGGGCGGTGCAGGCTCGTATGGATGGTATGCCATCAGATTTGGCAGGGCGATTAAATACCGATTTACCTGTAAGTGCTCGTGCTGATGAGATTGTCCGTGCCATACAGACCCATCAGGTCATCATCGTGGCAGGCGAGACAGGTTCGGGTAAGACAACCCAACTGCCCAAACTTGCCATGCTGGCAGGGCGTGGCATGACAGGGCAAATTGGGCATACTCAGCCCAGACGACTTGCTGCTCGCAGTGTTGCCATGCGAATTGCAGATGAGCTTGGTGAACCTTTGGGGCAGACGGTGAGTTTTAAGGTGCGATTTAATGAGCAGGGCAGTAAAAACAGCCTGATTAAACTCATGACGGATGGCATTTTGCTTGCTGAGCTTGGGCGTGATAAATTTTTGACACGCTATGATACCATCATCATTGATGAAGCACACGAGCGTAGTTTAAATATTGACTTTATTTTAGGTTATCTAAAACGCTTACTGCCAAAACGCCCTGACTTAAAGGTCATCATCACCTCTGCTACTTTGGACACCGTCCGATTTGCTGAGTATTTTAAAAGTGCGGTAAAAGCCGATGTGCCAATCATCAACGTGCAAGGACGAAGCTACCCTGTGCAGACACGTTATCGCCCTTTGACAGATGAGGTTATCAAAAGCCATGACGATGATGTCTTTGATGAGATAGAGGACAAACTGCCACGAGCTTTAACCGCTGCTGTTGCTGAGTGTTTTGAAGATGCACGCATCAAAGGGCACCCCATGCAGTCGGACATTTTGATTTTTGCCAGCACCGAAGCCCAAATTCGTGAAATACAAGAGGTTTTGACAACTCACGCACCGCCTCACACTCAGATTCTTCCCCTGTTTGCTCGCCAAAGTTTTGCTGAACAACAGCGAATTTTTAATCCCACAGGCGGTCGTAGAATCATCATCTCAACCAACGTTGCTGAAACTGCCTTGACCGTGCCAAATATACGCTATGTGATAGATTTGGGCTTTGCTCGTGTGAGCCGTTACAGCCATCGCTCACGCATTCAACGCCTGCCCATTGAAGCGATAAGCCAAGCGGCGGCGAACCAACGTCAAGGGCGTTGTGGGCGGATTGGGGATGGTGTGTGTATACGCCTGTACTCAAAAGAGGATTTTGACAGCCGTCCACCCTTTACCGAACCTGAGATTTTGCGTACCAATTTGGCAAGCGTGATTTTGCAAATGGAGCATTTGGGGCTGGGTGATGTGGCAGAATTTGACTTTATTACACCGCCTGATTTACGCCTTATCAATGATGGTCGCAAATTGCTCTATGAGCTTGGGGCGTTGTCTGATGTGCCAACCAAAACCGCTTTTAAAAAGGCATTAAAGGGGCAGATGGACAAAGAAAATGCCAAAAAACGCCATTCATCCAATCTTAGCGACATTGGCAAGAAAATGGCTCGCATGCCCATAGACCCACGCCTTGCCCGCATGCTCATTGCAGGGCATGAATTTGCCTGTCTTGATAAAATGCTTGTCATCGTATCCGCTCTTGCTGTGCAAGATGTGCGTGAGCGACCTGCCGATAAGCAGTCGCAAGCTGACCAAAAACATGCCTTGTTTCGTCGTGATAACTCGGACTTTTTGTTCTATTTGGCATTGTTTGATGTGTTGTTTAACGCTCATGAGATGCACGGAGGCGATAGGCTGACAGGCAACGGACGCAAGAATTTTGCCAAAAAACATTATCTGTCTTTTCCTCGCATCAAAGAATGGCAAAAAACGCATGAACAGCTTAGTCAGATGATGGTGGATTTGGGTTATCAGATTGCCGATGCCAACAATCTTGACAACAAAACTGATGACAAAAAAGACACCCCAAAAGGACGCATTGGCTTAAAGGGCGGTAAAAGAGCTAAGGCGGATAACAGTGCCATTTTAGCCAGTCTTAAAAAACAAGCCAAAACCAAACTGCCACTTAGCGAAGATTATACCAGCATTCATCGGGCTTTATTGACCGCTCTTTTGTCCTTTGTCGCCCATAAGACCGATGTGGTGGGCGAGTATCTGATGACCAAAAACCAAAAGGCACGCATTTTTCCTGCCAGTACCTTGCATAAAAAAGGTGCAGATTGGGTGCTTGCCTTTGAAGTGGTAGAAACTTCACAGGTATATATGCGTACACTTGCCAAGATTGAACCTGAGTGGATATTATCCGCAGGCAAAAATCTCTTAAAATACCATTATTTTGAACCGCATTGGTCAAAAAAAGCAGGGCGAGTGCAAGCCTATGCCCAAATTAGCCTGTTTGGGCTTATTGTTGTGCATAAACAGCTGGTCAATTATGAAACCATTGACCCATCAGCAAGCCGTGAGATATTCATCCGTGATGCTTTGGTGGGGGATGTGCAGGACAATCAAGCAGGCGAGCGTTATCCCAAAGCCTTGGGGTTTTTGACCCATAACCGCCAAAAAATCAAAGACGTAGGCGATACCGAAGATAAGCTAAGACGGCGAGATTTACTTGTAGATGAGCAGAGACTTTATGAATTTTATGATGATAAAATCCCATCTCACATTGCATCAGCCAAGGCATTTGAAGACTGGCTTGGTAAAATGGGCGATGATGAGTTTTTAAAATTCAAAGACAGCGACGTGATACTTGATGCTGTCAGTGTTGGTCAAGAATTCCCCAAATTTTGGCAAGTGGGAGCAGCCCGATTCCCTTTGTCTTATGTGTTTGACCCAAGTTCAGATGATGATGGTGTGAGTGTTAAAGTGGGGGTGGGAGCATTATCTCAGCTTGACAGTGTGGATTTATTGTGGGGTGTGGCAGGCTGGCGATTTGAGTTGGTTGCAGGACTGTTAAAGACCCTGCCAAAGGACATTCGCCGAAAAATCGTCCCCATCCCTGATACCGCCAATGCCTTGATGGATAAATTGACAAAGGGTAATGGCGTGGGACTGCTTGACCAACTTTGTCATCATCTGCTTAGAATGGGCGTACATGTGGCGGCGGATGATTTTAGGATTCATGAGATTGATAAATACTTGCAGCCCTTGATTTGTGTGCTTGATGACAAGGGACGAGTGATTGAAAAAGGGCGAGATTTGGAAAAATTACAAGCCAAATACCGCACGCATGCCCAGACACCAACCGTGTTTGAGGGCATTCATGACAACTTCCCTGAGCATTTTGAGTTCATGAAGACCCGCCATCATAAGGGCATGGTAACACAAGCCTTTTTCGCCCTAAGCCCTGATGAGACAGCGAAGGTGTCTGTGGTGGAATTTGGTGATTTGGCAGAGGCATTAGCCATGCATAAAAAAGGCGTGCTGTCGCTTATTAAAATGACACTTGGGGCAAAACAAAAACAGCTGACATCCCAAATTGATAAAGCCTTTAAAATGGCGTTCGCCCCTTTGGGTGATTTGGAAAAATTAAAAAACACGCTGGTGGATGCAACCTTGCAAGCTACTTTTGACAAATACGCCAAAAGATTTTATGGTCATGTGCGTGAAAAAGTGGCAGGCTTTGTGCGTGATGAGCGTATGGGAGATTTACTAGACACATTACCCCTAAGTGCAGGCGAGTTTTTGGTGGTCAAGGAGCTGATACATGAAAATTTTTTGGCAGTGGGACAAGAGATGTTGCAGGTGCTAAAAGAGATTTATACCACATGGCAACATGTGCGTGGGCAACTGCTCATGCTTGACCGTGAGATTTTTGGTGAGAATATTGATGACATTGAAGATCAGCTGGATGATTTGTCGCTTCACGACTTTATTTATCGCACTGATTTTGTGGTGTGGCAAGCATACCCACGTTATCTAAATGCCCTAAAAATCCGCCTTGACAGACTGCCAAATAACCTAGACGCTGACACCGATGCGGTATATCTGCTTGATGAACATATGGAACGACTGGCAAACCATGTGCATGACCCCAAAATCGCTAAATATCGTTGGCTTGTTGAAGAATATCGCATACAGTTATTTGCCCAGCCCATGAAAACAGCGGTGCCTGTCTCAGCCAAACGACTTGATAAGGTGTGGGCAAATGTTACCACTCGCTGAGTGGTTATTGATGAAATATGCCCCACACCCATAACATCTATAAACAAAATGGGTCTAATTCATCATCTTCACCATTGCCATCATCGGGGTTATCATTGGATTTGATGCCTACTTTTTCAAATGCTTCTAATGATGGCAAAAATTGAACCGCTTCATGTGGTGCTAATACATGAAAAGCATTGAGCTGATATTTGCCAAGCAGTTCTTTTAATTTGGCTTTGGCAAGGCGAATGCTTAACCTTTCATGCCCTGTGTCATCAAATTCGCTGTGTGTGATGACCCCAAGTTTGTGTAGGGTATTTTTAAATTGCCCTGCGTTGTGGGGCAGGGTGAGTGTAAAGTCAGACAGTGTACCCACCAAAAGCTCTTGTACCGCTTGGCTAAGTTCGGATGTGCCCAAATTTTCACGAGCAGACACATAGACACGATGTGGCACACCTTGTTCCTGATAGTGGATGACTGGCAACTCATCGGTACGGTCAATCTTATTATGCACCAACAGCACAGGAGCTGTTGCTCCAATCTCATCTAGTACCGCATTGACCGCATCAATCTGTTCGTGCATGTCGGGGCTACTGCTGTCAATGACGTGTAGCAACAGGTCAGCTTCTAGGGTCTCTTGTAGTGTGGCATGAAAGCTCTCCACAAGCTCATGGGGCAGATGACGCACAAAGCCTACCGTATCAGCAAGCACCACATTACCCACGCCTGTCCATTTGACTCTGCGAAGTGTGGGGTCTAGCGTGGCGAACAGTTGGTTGGCGGCATAGACACTATCATGGGCAAGACGGTTAAAAAGTGTGGATTTTCCTGCGTTGGTGTAACCGACCAAGGAGATGGTTGGTACGTCGGATTTTTGGCGTTTGGCACGTCCTTGTGAGCGGGTCTGTTTGACTTTATCCAGTTTGTTTTTGAGTTGATTGACACGAATTTGTAAAAGTCGTCTGTCGGTCTCTAACTGTGTCTCGCCTGGCCCTCGAAGTCCAATACCGCCTTTTTGGCGTTCTAGGTGCGTCCAACCACGCACAAGACGAGTGGCAAGGTGCGACAGCTGGGCAAGTTCTACTTGTAGTTTACCCTCGTACGTTCTGGCACGTTGGGCAAAAATGTCCAAAATCAATCCTGTGCGGTCTAGTACACGGCATTTAATTAAGGCTTCTAGGTTACGTTCTTGACTTGGGGTTAGGTTGTGGTTAAAAATGACGATATCAGCATCAAGATGTGCAACCGCTGCTGCTATCTCTTCTACCTTACCTGTGCCGACAAAGTATTTGGCGTGTGGTTTGTTGCGAGTGCCTGTGATGATGTCAAGTTCATTTGCTCCTGCTGAATGCACAAGCAGACGAAATTCCTCTAAATCATCAGGGTCAATCATCTCACGAATGTCAAGGTGTACCAAAATGGCGTTTTCTCCGCCTTCGTGTCGGTCAAAATATTGCAAAGTTTTTCCTTAACGAGGATTTTAAAATAAAGTATAATGGCATAATTAAAAATTTTTTTCAAGGTTTATTGTGTAATAAAAATTATTTTTTAAAGTTAATTAGATTGTGGTTTTTTTAAATGAAAAATAATAAGTTATCAATTTTTCTATTTTTTAAAATTAAGTTTGGCAAGGTGCGTATCACGCACCATTAAAAACCATCATTATACTTTATTATCAAAAAATACTTTATTATCAAAAAATAATTGATAAGTTAAATAAGGTGGTGCGTAATATGCACCTTACGATTTCAAAAATAAAAAACAATTTTAAAAAATACAATATTTTTAATAAAATTATCTGCTATAATATTGTCAAAATTTAAAATATGTTTGGAAAATTTAAAATGACCGACTTTAACAAAACCGCAAACCCTTTATTTACCCCTTTACCCAATTTTGCCTTATCCGCCAACGGCAAAATTTTAAATTTATCCAAATCCAGAATAATGGGGATTTTAAATGTAACGCCCGATTCTTTTTCGGACGGTGGACAATTTACCGACATTGACACCGCCCTTGCTCGAGTGGACGAAATGCTACGGCAAGGGGCGGACATTATTGATGTTGGGGCGGAATCCACTCGCCCCAATGCCACGCCTGTTACAGATGAGTTGGAATTGGCTCGTCTAACGCCCATTATCCGTGAAATCAAAAAAACCTACCCCAATCTTTGGCTGTCCATTGACACGAGTAGTCCGTCCGTTATGGCACAAATGGCAGATTTGGGGGCGGACATTTGGAACGATGTGCGGGGCTTGCAACGGGTGGGGGCGTGCGATATGGCAAGCCGTTTGGCGTTGCCTGTGGTCTTAATGCACAGTCGGGGCGAACCTGCGACAATGAATAAAATGGCGGTGTATGACGATGTACTGACCGGAGTGTCGGCGGAGCTTGGGGGCTTAGTGGATAAGGCGGTGCGAGCGGGCATTCGGAGAGAAAATATTGTCCTTGATGTGGGTATGGGCTTTGCCAAAGAATACGGACATCATATTGATATTGTTAAGAATTTGGGTGAATTTGGCAAACTGGGTTATCCGATGTTGTTTGGCGTATCTCGTAAACGCTTTGTTGGCGAAATTCTAGCGGAGAGCGGTATTGAAACCCTAGCAAACACCAATCCTGCCGAGCGAGACACCGCCAGCACCGCCCTTGCTCTCTTTGCGGTGGCACAGGGGGCGGGCATTGTGCGGACGCATAATGTAGCACAGGTGGCACAAAGTTTAGCGGTGTGGTATGCATTGGCGGATGGGGTGGATGATTGACAATGGATTTTTTATAATTGCAATTTTCTTATAAAAATATTAAGGATTTTAATATGTTTGATTTATTTTCTAATATGTTTGATTTATTTATGAATTTACCCAATGAAACCAAATTTTTTATTGTGGTAATTTTGCTTTTTACTATAATTTTTCACTATTATTATGGTAGGGAGATTTCTGAAAAAGCTCCAACTTTTTTAACAACATTGGGAATTTTTGCAACCTTTCTTGCGATTGCTATGGGCTTATTGGAGTTTAATGCATCAAATATTACCAATAGCGTTCCAGCTTTATTGGAAAGTATGAAAACTGCTTTTTGGGCTTCTGTTTTTGGTGTCGGTAGTGCATTAACCTTTAAACTTAGGGATATTTCACCTACAAATTATGAAGAGTTTTCTGATAATGAGGAGTTTCATCAAATTTTGATTGAAGAATTAAGGGGTCTAAGAGAAGAAAATAAAGAACTTTTGGAGCAATCTATAAAATCTCAAAATGAAGCATTAAGTAAAATTGCCAAATCTTCATCAGAAGAACTGGTAAAAGCCTTGCAAGATGTGATTAAAGATTTTAATGCAAAAATCAATGAACAGTTTGGAGAAAATTTTAAACAATTAAATCAAGCGGTTGAGAAGATAGTCATTTGGCAAAAACAATATACAGATTATATAGATACCAGCACAAATTCATTAAATCAACTTATTGAAAATATTGAAAAATCTACCAATAAATTAAATTCTGTTATTGAACAGTCTAATGTTATTACCAATAATTTTAAACATATTGTGGAAAATTCCAAAAATTTTGTAGATGTTTCTAAGAATTTGGAGATAACATTGGGTAATTTAAATGCTCAAAGACAAGCCATTCAAACACAATTAACCACATTATCCACATTGGTTGTTCAGGCTTCTGATGACTTGCCAAAAATTGGTTCTCAAATACTAAATATTGCAACAACAATGCAAAATTCTAGTGACGAATTTAATAGAAAAATTGTCAATTTGACAGAAAATACTGAAAAACAAACAAATGCTCTCAACAAAGGTATAGAAGATGCTTTAACTCAATCGTTGACGACACTTGGTGGACAGCTTGGTGCGATGACTGAAAAATTTGCTAGTGATTATAATGCGTTATCCAATGCATTGGCAAAAATTTCACAAATAACAAAACAAGGTGGTAGATAAAATATGGCAAAAAACTCTGAACAACATTGGATACCACTTGCCGACTTAATGACAGGCTTAATGATGATGTTTATGTTAATTGCTGTCTTGTATATGTTAAAGGTAAGCAATGCGATTTCTGGCTATACGGCTTCAAAAGATGAATTGGGGCGTGATTTGTGTGCTGAATTTTCAAAAGATTTAGCTAAATGGGATGCTGAATGTGATAGCAAAAATTTATCCATTCACTTTAAGTCGCCAGATGTTTTGTTTGATACAGGGAAAGATGTTTTAAAGCCACAATTTGCTATCATTTTAAACGACTTTTTCCCAAGATATATCAAAATACTTAGTCAAGATAAATATAAAGATAAGATTGAAGAGATTCGTATAGAAGGACATACTTCAAGTAAATGGAGTGTGGGCGTTAGTGGTGATGATGCTTATTTTTTAAATATGCAATTATCGCAAGCTCGCACTTTGAGTGTATTACGCTATGTGCTTGTTAATACCAATATCAATAATAAGGATTGGACAAAAAATATTTTAACTGCTAATGGATTGTCGTCATCTAAATTGATACTGAATAATGACGGTACAGAAAATCAACAAGCTTCACAGCGTGTTGAGTTTAAAGTAAGAACCAATGCTGATGAATATATGCAAGAGGTTTTAAATAATTTGGGGAATATAAAATGATAATTAAGTTACCAAATTTTTTTGAAAATAATAAACTAAATGCCCTAAAAGAAAAAATGGGAATTGACAGATATACCTATGGAAATTATAGGGGTTGTCAAAGTCAAGGTGTTAGGAAGTTATTGAATGGTAAAGGGCAAGATTTTGATGACATCAATGAAATTACGCCACTAAAAGACCATACTTTAACTTATAATAATGAGAGGGTTATATTGTATATTAGAGATGTTGCAAATTATGGACATTATGATTTGCCAAAATTTCATATTGCAAAATGTTCAACATTGCAGACAATGTTTGAAAATAACAGAAAAAGACGATATGTTCGCACTCAAAACGAAACAGGGATTTTTTACTTAAATATCATTAGTGGGAATAACGTTAGAGAAATTGAAGAAAAGTTAGATGTTTGTCAAAATTGTTTAAATATTTTGGATTGGGATGGGTTTTCTATGGGCTGGGAGAGAGCAAAAAGAGATAAATATGTAAGAGATTTCACGATAGCAAGATTTTTTGAAAAATATCCTAAATCACTTGTGGATAGTAGTGGATACTCAAGTATTAATTCTCCAATCAATATGTATCCCAAAAAAAATTGGAATGAAATTAGTCGCAATTACCGAGCATTTAAAAATTGGACTTGCGAAAAATGTGGTGTTAATTTGGTAAATTATACTAGTTTATTGGAAACACATCATATTAATGGACAGAAAAATGAGTGTCAATATTCTAATTTGATGGCTTTGTGTGCTGACTGTCATTCAAAAATGCCTATGCATAGTCATATGAATAACAATCCAAGCGAGCGTGAAAAAATTGAACAGGTTAAAAAAATTAAGAAAGAGCAGGGAATTTTTTAAAACCCCCCCTTGCACTCCCCCAAAAAATAGCGTATAATGGGGCGTTTTTATCCTAGTCGTGTTCGTTAGTAAGTGCCATCAAGGGGTGGTCACGGCACACAGGTTTATTGGAGAATGCGATGTACGCAGTTATCAAAAGTGGCGGTAAGCAACACCGTGTTAGCGTTGGTGAGACTTTAAAAGTTGAGCTTTTAAAAGCAGAAGTGGGTGCAACTTTAAACATTGAAGAGGTGTTGATGGTTGTTAATGGCTCTGATGTGAAAATCGGTCAGCCTGTTGTTGCTGGTGCGAGCGTGGTGGCAGAAGTGGTCAGTCATGGACGTGGCAAAAAGGTGCGTATTGTTAAGCACCGTCGCCGTAAGCACTACCATAAAGAGCAAGGTCATCGTCAATGGTATACCGAGCTTAAAATCAACGCAATCAATGGTTAATTCATATACTTTATAATGAGATTATAAAAAGTATTCATAGGAGACATTCTCATGGCACACAAAAAAGCCGCAGGTTCTACTCGTAACGGTCGTGATTCTAACCCAAAAATGCTTGGTGTAAAAATTTTTGGCGGTCAAGACGTCATTCCGGGCAATATCATTGTTCGTCAGCGTGGCACAGAGTTTCATGCTGGTGAAGGCGTGGGTATGGGCAGAGACCATACTTTATTTGCCTTAACCGAAGGCGTGGTAAAATTTGAGACCAAAGGTCAATTTAATCGCCGTTATGTGTCTGTTGTTGCAAAATAAACTTACAAATAATTTTTGTTAAAACAGCCCACAAACCCCATAATTTATAAATTATGGGGTTTTTATTTTTTGATTTTTTATTGATAAATTATTTAACATAATCGTAAAAAATAAACAATCACGGTCAAATTGTTTTAGAGCATTAAAAATTTGTAGATTATGGTTATTTACAATTTACCCATATTGGCACTCGTTAAAATAATAAAGTCATGATATAATAAAGAGTTTTTAAAAATATTTTGAGAAATTATGCGTTTTATTGATGAAGCTGTAATCAGTGTAAAAGCAGGCGACGGCGGTAACGGAATAGTGAGCTTTCGCCGTGAAAAGTTCGTCCCAAAAGGTGGCCCTGATGGTGGGGACGGTGGTAAAGGTGGCGATGTCTATGTGATGGCTGATGATAATACCAACACACTTGTAGATTTTCGCTATACCCGTAAATTTGAGGCCAAGCGTGGTGAAAATGGTCGCTCTAAAAATCGCTCAGGTAAAGGGGCGGATGATATTTATCTAAACGTACCTGTGGGAACGACCATCATTGATACCGATCTTGATGTTGTGATTGGCGATTTAACCGAAGTGGGGCAAGTGATACTTGTTGCCAAAGGTGGGGATGGGGGTTTTGGTAATACTCGTTTTAAGACCTCTACCAACCAAGCACCCCGTAAGGCCATTCCTGGTTTTGTCGGTGAGAGCAAAAATTTAAAATTAGAATTAAAAGTCGTGGCGGATGTGGGGTTGATTGGTCTGCCAAATGCAGGTAAATCCACTTTTATCCGTCAAGTATCATCTGCTCGTCCAAAAGTGGCTGATTATCCCTTTACCACGCTTGTGCCAAATTTGGGTGTGGTAGATGTGGGGACGCATCAGTCGTTTGTCATGGCAGACATTCCAGGATTGATTGAGGGGGCATCAGATGGGGCAGGGCTTGGCATTCGCTTTTTAAAGCACGTTGCCCGCACCAGACGACTGCTTCATATTGTAGATGTAAAACCTATTGATGGGTCTGATCCTGTGAAGAATGCACGAATTATTTTAAATGAGCTTCAAAAGTTCTCAGCTGAATTGTCCAAATTACCCCAAATTTTAGTATTAAACAAAATTGACCAGCTAGAAGAGGATGAGATTGATGAGGTTTGTAACCACATCATCAAAGAGCTGGACTGGCAAGGTGAGGTATTTTTCACCTCCACCATCAGTGGGCAAGGCGTGGATGATATTAAATATCATCTTATGAACGAGATTGAAGCAGAACAAGAGCGTGAAGCAGACGATGAAACATTTGCCAAAGCCCAAGCCGAACGATTTGCCCGTCTAGAAGAAGAGGTTCGTCATAATACCGAGATTCAAAAAGAAGCCTACCGAGCTAAACGTAAAGCTGAGCGTGAGGGTCTGTCAGATGATGATGACGATGACTATGATGACGATGACTATGATGTGGCGGTACAATACGCTCCATACTGATTTGATGGTGACATAAATTTGATGGCAATTACCCAGCAGTATAAATCACTGCTACCTGTGGGTGTGATGGATGTGTAAGGTGATTTTGACATGGGTGATGTGGTGGAGATTGTAAATGCTCAAAAAGTGCGGTTGGTGGTAGGTCAAGTCGGATTTGACAGCAATCAAGCCAAACAAATCACCCAAAACACACAGATGAAATCTTACAAATCCTAAGCCTAAACGATGATGACAAAGCCATCATGGTATATCGTGATGATATGGCGGTTTTATCATTTAATTGATTTTAACTTAACTTAACTTAATCTAACAGTGGAATAAAGATGCCCCAACAATTTGCCCCCCTAAAAAATAACCGCTTATTGCGCGCCTTGCGTTTTGAGCCTGTGGATGCCACTCCTGTGTGGATGATGCGACAGGCAGGACGCTATCTGCCAGAGTATAAAGAGGTGCGTGCCAAGGCAGGCGATTTTTTGAGCCTGTGTAAGGACACCGACATGGCGACCGAAGTTACTTTACAGCCACTGCGCCGTTTTGAGTTGGATGCGGCAATTTTATTTAGTGATATTTTGACCATTCCTGATGCCTTTGGACTTGGGTTGTATTTTGAAGAAGGCGAAGGGCCTAAGTTTAAATACACCGTGCGTACACTTACCGACCTTGAACGCTTGCCAAAGATTGACGTAAATAGCCAGCTTGACTATGTAATAAAAGCGGTAACAAATATCCGTAAAGAACTAAATGGACAAGTGCCATTATTTGGGTTTAGTGGCAGTCCTTGGACGCTTGCCACTTATATGGTGGAGGGTGGTTCTAGCCGTGATTTTCGCCATACCAAAGAGATGATGTATGCACGTCCTGAGTTTTTGCACGCCTTACTTACCAAAATCTCCGATGCCATCGTGGATTATTTGGACGCCCAAATACAAGCAGGGGCTCAGATTGTGCAGATTTTTGACAGTTGGGGCGGGGCGTTGGCTCATCGTCAGTTTATGACATTTAGCCATCATTATAACCGTGAAATCATCGCCAAACTCAAAGCCAAATTCCCTGATGTGCCTGTGGTTATGTTTACCAAAGGCGGTGGCTTATGGCTTGATACACAAGCAGACAGCCAAGCTGATTGTTTGGGTCTGGATTGGACAATGCCATTAGATAGAGCAAGGCGTGAACTTAATAATGCTCAAAAGGCATTAACCATTAAATACAAAAAACTACAACACCAAAAAGCCATACAGGGCAATCTTGACCCTGCCACACTCTATGGTTCACCCGCTGAGATTAAAAAGGCAGTACACGCCATGCTGTCAGATGCCTATGTCAATGATAAAACTGGCTATGTGGCAAATTTTGGGCATGGCATCACCCAATGGGTCAAGCCAGAACATGCCAAGGTATTTGTTGATAGCGTGCATGATTTTAGACTTTGATTAGAAAAAATGAAGAAACCAAACCAATATGGCATTACTGTTCATTGGGTTTGGTTTTCATCAATAACTCACTCTTTTAAAACATCACCAACCAAATGCCATGGGCAGGCGACAAGGGCGAATGCCTTGCTTGCCGTTGGTAACACACACTAAACTAATCACACCGATGGTGGCGACTTTGGCGTGGTTAAAGTCATTTTCATCTCGGTAAATATGCTGAGTGATGATAAGACTGGCAGATTTTTTGACCACATCAGTAATGGTAACGATAAGGTTATCATCAACAAACAGCGGTGATTTGTATTTGACATCAGCATGATTGACCACAAAATGTATCTTGCCTTGCTGTCCACTTGTTTCATCTACCGCTCCGTCTGCATCAAAGAAATACCCATCAAAGCCAAGTGATGTTAGCCAATCACGACGACAATTCTCAAAAAAGGTGAGATGATTGGCGTGATAGACGATACCGCCAGCATCCGTGTGATTGATATAGACTTTATAATGATTGCTAAATATGGGTCTTGTTGGACTATTCATGTGTCTCTGCTAAGGTTTTAATTAACTGTAATGTGCCATTGTATGCTTGAAAATGGATTGTATGTCTTTGTTGGAAGTTATGGTGTTTTAAAAGGTCTATTTGTGCTAAAATATAAGTATCGTCCATTTGTGTATTTTGTCAAAGGAGTAACTTATGACTTATGATAACACCAATATTTTCGCTAAAATCTTGCGTGGTGAGATATCCTGCCACAAGGTCTATGAAGATGATAAGACTCTTGCTTTTATGGATATCATGCCACAGGCCATGGGTCATGTACTCATAATTCCAAAGTGTCAAGCGGTAGAGTTGTCTGATTTGCCCTGTGAATATGCTTGTGCGGTATTTAAAACTGCCCAAAAAATCATCACAGCTCAGCGTAAAGCTCTGGGTGTGGATGGCATCGTTCAAGTGCAGATAAACCACGCCAAAGCAGGACAAAGCGTGTTCCATTATCACATGCACCTAATTCCAACCCACATCCATGAACTTAGTAAGCATGAAAGCATCATGGCAGACCAAGATGAGTTGGCAGAACTGGCAAATAAAATCCGTACAGTCATTGATGATGAATAGGACATTTTTTGAACATATTCTACCTTGACCATGACCCAATACGCTGTGCCAGCTTTCATGGCAATAAGCACGTGGTCAAGATGGTGTTAGAATATGCTCAGCTGCTTTGTACCGCCCATCACCTAACTGGCAATGTACTAAGCGATAATGAATGGGCAATGCTATACAAATGTACGCACCAACATCACCCATGTTCGCTATGGGTGCGTCTGTCAAAGTCGCATTACGATTGGCTGTATCAACTCTTTGTTGCACTGTGTGATGAGTATACGCATCGTTATGGCAAGGTTCATCTGACCGACCAAAAACTTCGCCATATTTTGGCAAATTGTCCCATTATGACCGATACTCCCTTTATCGCACCCCCAAAGGTTATGCCCGATGAATATCAAAGCGATGATACGCTAAGTGCTTATCGCAACTATTATCGGTATGCCAAAGCGGATATTTTGGCATATACCAATCGTCCGATTCCCAATTGGCTGGCAGTCAGTGGCTCATAGGGCAAAATCTTAATGCAGGTAGATGATGAGATTGGCAAGTCAAAAACACGCCATAACGGTGTGTTTTGTCATTAATATCAACCCACAAATGCCCGTTCTACCACATAATCAGCAGGTACGCCCATGCGAGGCGAGACAGTCAGCCCAAAATCATCTAAAATGGCAGACATGTCAGCATTCATCGCCATGCTACCGCAAATCATCACACGGTCATCATCTTTGTTCATGGGGGCAAGACCAATGTCAGTAAAAAGTTTGCCTGATTTGATGATGTCGGTAACACGTCCTTGGTTTTTGAATTCATCACGAGTAACGGTGGGGTAGTAGATGAGCTTTTCACGCACCCATTGACCAAAAATCTCATCACCGGGCAGTTCATTTTCAAAAAAGTCTTGATATGCTAACTCAGTAGTATGACGCACACCATGCACCAAGATGATTTTTTCAAAGCGTTCGTACATTTCAGGTTCACGCACCAGTGATAAAAATGGAGCAAGCCCTGTGCCTGTGGCAAGTAAGTACAGATGTTTGGCAGGGAGCAAATCGTCTAGTACAAGCGTGCCTGTGGGTTTTTTGGAGACAAGTAGGGTATCGCCAACCTTGATGTGTTGCAAGCGTGAAGTCAAAGGGCCATCTTGGACTTTGATGGAAAAAAATTCAAGCTCTTCTGCCCAAGCAGGACTGGCAATAGAGTAGGCACGTACCAGTGGTTTGCCATCTGCTTCTAGTCCAATCATAGCAAATTCACCACTTCTAAAACGTAAACTATCGCTACGAGTGGTTTTGATGGTAAAAAGACGGTCTGTCCAGTGATGAACATGAGTTACGGTTTCGTGGATGAATTTTGACATGGTATTTTCACTTGTTTGGAATAATTATTAAAAATGATATGATAACAAATTTTGTGTATAATAGCGATATTTTATACCAATATTTAATTTGGCTAAATTTATAACCATTTGCCATTTTAGCATAAATCACTTAGAAATACCATGAATACTCATATTTTACCCATCATTGGTCATCATTGCTCACCCTTATCCCAAAAGTTTGGTTTGCCACGCCAACCGAATCTTGTCGCCATCAAAAGTCAAATCCACTTTGTCACCCCTTATGGGGTGCCCGATGCCTTTGTTGGGATTGAGCGGTACAGTCATCTGTGGGTTTTGTGGCAGTTTCATCACAACAAAAAGCAGGCAAATTTTCATCCACAAGTACGCCCGCCACGTTTTGGCGGTAATGACAAAATAGGGGTCTTTGCTACACGCAGTATGTATCGACCATCTGCAATGGGGTTGTCAGTGGTGGGGCTTGATGGGGTGGAGATGGTTCATGGTCAAGTGGTTTTGCACATCATAGGAGCGGACATGGTAGACGGCACACCGATACTGGACATCAAGCCATATTTGCCCTATGCAGACAGTGTGAATGGGGCAATAGGATTTGATAAACCGACTGGTCGGATTGTTATTTTTGATGATAAAGTGAACGATGAATTTGATATATTGATAAAATCGGATTTATTAACAGCTGATGACAAAACACTCATCGGTGAACTGATTGCCCAAGATCCACGCCCTGCCTACCGCCAAAGCCAAATTGGCGTTATGTGTGTTATGCGATATAAAATGGTAGACGTAGATTTTATGATGAATGAGCAGGGGGTTATGATGGTGTGTGAGATTCGTCTGATTTATTCATCAGATTTAGAGTGCGATGGGTCTTGATGAGCAACTTAAAATCCTGATAAGATTTTTAGGCTTGTCTTTAGTAGACCCGATGTGGTCAGTTCATCATCAGACAGCGACTGCTTAGCGGTCTTGATGGCAAATTGAGCTTCTTTTTCTTTATAGCCCAAACTTAACAAAGCACTTTCGGTTTCAGCGATGATGTATATGGGGCTTGCGGTGTGTGTTGTTTTGGTTTGAGCGGTTGGGGTAAATAAGTCATCTGATGTGCCATCTAACTTACCTTTTAGTTCAATGATGAGTCGTTGGGCGGTTTTTTTGCCAATGCCTGCCACACAAGTCAAGGCGGATTCATCGCCAAATTCTACCGCTTGATGTAGCTCGTTAGGTGGTAGGGTGGAGAGTATGGCAAGTGCCATTTTTGACCCTACGCCATTGATTTTTATAAGTTTTTTAAAAATTTCTCGCTCAGACTTATCGGTAAAGCCAAATAACAGATGAGCATCTTCACGCACGACCAACTGTGTGTAGAGTGTTACATTCATGCCAGGCGATAATGTACAAAATCCCCCAATGGGCATTTGTATTTCATAACCAACTCCGCCTGATGTCATGATACAAGCAACAGGGGCAGATAAGTGGGCAACTTGCCCTGTAATCATACCAATCATGATTTTTCCTTTGTATGAATACAAATAAATATGAATACAAATAAGGGCGAATTTCTTCTGCCCTTATGTATGATGAACCCCAAATTATTGGTAGTATTCTACCATTTTCTCTAATGAGATTGGGCGAATTTTACTGGCATGTCCTGCCGAACCAAAGGCTTCATAGCGTTGTACACAGATGTCTTTCATGGCATTGATGCTGGCTTGTAGGTATTTGCGTGGGTCAAATTCAGCAGGATGGTCGTTTAAAAATTTACGAATCGCCCCTGTGCTTGCCAAACGCAAATCAGTGTCAATGTTAATCTTACGAACCCCATGCTTGATGGCTTCAACAAGCTGTTCCACAGGCACACCATAAGTCTCACCGATGTTACCGCCATTATCGTTGATGATTTTTAGCCATTCTTGGGGTACACTAGATGAGCCGTGCATGACAAGATGGGTGTTTGGTAGAGCTTCGTGGATTTCTTTGATGCGGTCAATCGCCAAAATATCGCCTGTTGGTGGGCGGGTGAATTTATATGCCCCATGTGATGTACCGACTGCAATAGCAAGTGCATCCACGCCTGTATCCGATACAAATTGGCGAGCTTCCTCAACCGATGTCAAAAGCTGGCTGTGGTCAAGCACACCCTCTGCTCCCACACCGTCCTCCTCGCCTGCCATGCCAGTCTCTAAACTGCCCAAACAGCCGATTTCACCTTCTACCGACACACCACACGCATGTGCCATTTTGACGACTTCACGAGTAACACGTACGTTATAGTCATAATCGGCAGGGGTTTTACCATCTTCTTTTAGTGAACCATCCATCATAACAGAGCTAAATCCAAGTTGGATGGAACGTTGGCAGATGGCAGGGCTAGTACCATGGTCTTGATGCATGACCACAGGGATGTGTGGCCACTCTTCAATGGCAGATAAAATCAGATGACGCAAAAACGAAGCTCCTGCGTATTTTCTGGCTCCTGCTGATGCCTGTACAATAACAGGCGAATCGGTCTCATCCGCTGCCATCATGATGGCACGCATCTGTTCTAGGTTGTTTACATTAAAGGCGGGCAAACCATAAGCGTGTTCACCTGCGTGGTCAAGAAGTTGGCGTAAAGATACAAGGGCCATGATAGCTCCATATTAAAAATTTAGATTATATCAAAAAAAAGCGTGAAAATCATGGGGTTTTATGTCAATCATTCATGGTTGGTAAACATTTTATCAATGATGCCCTTCTTTGGCATGGTTGAGTGTGTGTTTGGGAATGTAAACGGTGAGATTTTCATCAGCAACAACGCATTGGCATGATAAGCGAGAGTTTGGCTCTAAGCCCCATGCACGGTCAAGTAAATCCGCTTCTATATCATCCATCTCTTCTAGGCTGTCAAAACCTTGACGGACAACCACATGGCAGGTGGTGCATGCCTTTGAACAGTCGCAAGCATGTTCAATGTCAATGCCGTGTTCATGTAAACCTTCAAGCAGGTTCTCACCTGTATTTAGTTCAACGGTTGCCCCATTTGGGCAAATTTCGTGGTGGGGAAGTACAGTAATGGTTACCATGATACTCACTTTACTTTTAAAATTGATTTTTTGTTGTTTATCCAGTTTATGGATTGTTCATTACGATTTATGGACGCTAAAATAAAATCTATTTCCAGTCGCTAGCCTTTGTTCCTGCCAATGCTTGTTTGACATTTTGATTCATGATGACGGATGCAAAATAATCTGACAAAGGTTTTAATTCACTCACCGCTTTATCCAGCATTGCCTTATCATCGGCAGTTTGGGCAGCATCAATGGCGGACTTTACAACAGACATTTTTTCGGTCAAACTGGTTTTGTTGTCGTCATTGAGTAAGTCGCCAAATTCTACCAACGCCGATTGTAATGCCAAAACCTCACGCTCAGCTTCTACTTTGGTCTCAATCAACATGCGTTTTTCTTTGTCAGCTTTGGCGTGGGTAAATCCTGCTTTTAGTAGCTCTTCTTGTTGTTCTTCACTCAGTCCATAGCTTGGTACGACATCAATCTTACTGGCGACTTTGGTGGCAATCTCCATGGCGGACACACTCAGTTGTCCGTTGGCATCAATGGCAAAGGTAACCTCCACACGAGCAAGCCCTGCTTTCATGGGCGGAATGCCTGTTAGCGTAAAGTTGGCAAGCGTGCGACAATCTGCCACAGTCTCACGTTCACCTTGCACCACATGAATCACCATCCCTGTTTGGGCGTCTGTATGCGTGGTAAAAGTCTGCCTACGTGCCACAGGAATGGGGGTGTTTCGAGGAATGATGACTTCGGTCAATCCGCCCATGGTTTCAAGCCCAAGCGATAAGGGTGTTACATCAAGCAAAAGCAAATTATCATCTTGTTTATGAATAAGTTGATGAGCCAGCCTTGTCGCCCCAAGTGCAACCACTTCATCAGGATTGATGGAGCATAGGGGTTTTTTATCAAAAAATGCTTGCACGGCATTTTGGACGATGGGCATGCGAGTAGAACCACCCACAAGCACCACATCAATGAGGTCATGTTTGTCAAGATGAGCATCGGATAATACTTGTTCACAAATCTGTAAACTGCGGCGAATCACAGGTTCACAAATTTGGGTGAGTGTTTCACGGTTTAACAGGGTGCTAAATGGCATGCCGTTAATGTCAATATCTACCGACACCGCTTGATGTTCTGAGAGTTTTTGCTTGTAACTTTTGGCAAGTTTGGCAAGGGTGCTTTTTTGGGCGTTATCCACATCTTTGGGGTCATGCCCTGCTGATTTAATCAAGAAATTGGCAATCAATCGGTCAATGTCATCTCCACCCAAAGCCGAGTTTCCGCCTGTGGACAAAACTTCAAATACCCCATCGTTTAGGGATAATACCGACACATCAAAAGTTCCACCACCTAGGTCATAGATGAGATAGGTGCCTGTTTTGGCGGATTTGTCCAGTCCATAGGCGATGGCGGCGGCGGTCGGTTCATTTAAAAGTCGCAATACATTTAATCCAACACTTGCCCCAGCATCTTTGGTGGCTTGGCGTTGGGCTTCATCAAAATAGGCAGGCACAGTAATCACTGCCCCTTGTATGCTGTCAGTAGGCAGGCTTGCTTTGGCATGATTATAGAGTTTGGCTAAGATATGGGCAGATGTTTCTACTGGTGATTTTTCACCTTGTGCGGTAACAAATGCAGTCATGGCATTGTCATGTCCAACAAGGTCATAAGGATGGCTAAATTTGATGTCAGCAAGTGAACGCCCCATAAAACGTTTGGCGGAGATGATGGTGTTTTTGGGGTCGTTGTAGCTTAAAGCGTGTTTGCCTACGATGGGTTTGTCTGACTTATCACCATAATACACCACGCTTGGCAATAGGGGGCTATCACCAAAAGGCAATACATCTGTCCGTCCTGAACGTACCACACCTACAAGTGAGTGAGTCGTCCCTAAGTCTATGCCTAAGGCGTAGCGGTGTTCGTGGGGTTTGGCAGATTGGTTGGGCTCGCTGATTTGAAGTAAAGACATGGTATTTTTATGGTTGATGAGTATGGTTGGTAAGTTGGCTAAAATTTTAACATGATTTTGTCAATTTGGGATAAATGGCTGTTAAAATTTTTGGCATTTTGTGATTTATTTAAATTTTTAAAATGTGCTTTGATGGTAGGGGCGAACACAGCATCCACAGACGGTCGTTATGTCATTGTGGGTAAATTGTATTCATCCTTGTAAACCATATAAATCATATAAATCATAAGGATGAATGATAGTTTTTCATAATGGCTCATGGCTGTTCATGATGAGCATGGATAATCACACATACAAATCGTCATCTTGTCCATCATTTGGGCTTGATGATTTGGATAAGGCGGTTGTCATGTCATCATGCAATTTACCCAAAAAACGCAATTTTTGGGCGATGATTTGAGCATTTTGCCAATCTTTTGTTTGGTATGCTCTGCTAAATTCATCTGCTGTTTGAGTCATTAACACATGGACGCCATTTGTAATTTGACTGATTACACTCTTATCGCCATCCATCATGGCATCCTCCAAATCCATGCGATGGCTCATCATCTGCATCAAAAACGGCTCATCGGCGATGGTTTTGTCTGAATCAAATGCCACACCTGATAATTCAAGCAAATAGATTGCACGGCTGTCATCACGATTTAGGGTGTCAAAAGCGTGGTTAATCAAGGCGGTGTTTTGCTCGGCTTGGGCGATATTGTCAGCATTGTCGGGGTGGTGCTGTTTTTGCAGGTTCAAAAAGGTCGCTTTTAGGGCAGATTTGTTAATGCCAAACGCTACAGGCAAGCCAAACAATTCAAAAAAATTATTGGTTATTAATGCCATAAGTTACACCGTAAAGGATTCGCCACAACCGCATTCGCCTGTTTGGTTGGGGTTGGTGAATTTAAAGCCAGAATTTAGCCCTTCGGTAACGTAGTCCATTTGCAGACCGTCCAAATAAACAAGGCTTTTTGGGTCTACAAACACACCCACGCCATCATTATCAAAACGCTCATCGGTATCGTTTGGCTCGTCTACAAATTCAAGCACATAGGCAAGACCTGAACACCCTGCCGTTCGTACACCCACACGAATGCCAACGCCGCTGCCCCGATTTGCCAAAAAGTCTTTGACATGTGTTACCGCTTTGTTTGTTAGAGTAATCATAAGTCTTTCCTATGTGATAAATTTACTAAAAATTAGGCAATGACTGATTTTGATTGATAATCTTCAATCGCCGCCTTAATGGCATCTTCGGCAAGTACAGAGCAATGCACTTTAACAGGGGGTAGGGCAAGCTCTTGGGCGATGTCTAGGTTTTTAATGGTGCGAGCTTCATCAATGGTTTTGCCTTTTAGCCATTCGGTAACAAGTGAGCTTGATGCAATCGCTGAGCCACAGCCATAGGTTTTGAATTTGGCATCTTCAATAATGCCGTCATCGCTTACCTGAATTTGTAAACGCATGACATCGCCACAGGCGGGGGCTCCGACCATGCCTGTGCCAACATTTTTGGCGTTTTTGTCTAGGTTGCCCACGTTGCGGGGGTTTTCGTAATGGTCAATGACCTTGTCTGAGTATGCCATAATGGTCTCCGTTGCTAGCAATGATTTGCTTGGCTTTTAAAATGGTTAATCTTGCATTTTTAACCAATCAGCTGTTGGGTTGATTTTGCCATGCCAATTGATATAAGTAGGTTTTGTTAAATTGCTTTGCCTGTTTTCAAACACATCAAAGTAAAATTCATCAGACTGACCTAAGCAATAACGGTGCAATCTTTTAAAATTCATATCATCATTTTTAACTGTGTTTAAGTCAATATGATAAGAATTTTGAAAAAAATCAACATCATCAGAATAACTGTCTTTTAAACCCACTTTACCATTTTTAATAATGAAGGTAAGCTGATTATCCAAAAAGTATTCATTGATTTCTTGCCGTGAAACACCCATAAGCCCGTCATTATATAGCAAAGTAATATTGGGATGCTTAAAAGCATTTAAATCAAAACGGGCAATGGTCTTTTTGCTGTCTTGGTTTTCGGCAACAAATAAATATTTGCTATTGTTGGGAATGATGATTTCATCATGGTGTTTATTATAATCAAATAATGCCATTTGGGTAGGTATTTCTTGATTTGAAAAACCCAAATAAACCTGTTTTTTATAAAAGAATAAATCAGGTAATTTCAACCGTCTTTGGCGATTATTTAGGTCTTGCTGATATTCATCAAAAGATTCGTCATTGATAATATAAAATGGCTTATCATTGGTATAGAGTGTAATATTTATACCAGTTTTGTCTTTGTTAAATTGCCATTGACCATTTAACAAAATAACACCACCCACTGCACCAAGAGAATAACAATAAGCACCGTCAGAATACAAAAAATTACTACTACTAGAACCTTCCATACCCATACCGCTTTCGCCAACAGTCCATAATGATAAATCTGGATTATTGGGTGCATAAATCGGTAACTTTGCTTGTGTTATGCCGATAGGCAGTTCAGCTGCCAATGCAATATTGGCAAATAAACTCATAATTAAGACGACAATCGTTTTATGTATCATCATTTATTCTCGTAACTGTGTCGTTTATCAAAACCGCATTGATTAAAATTACACTTTATCCAATGGGGCTATTGACCCCATATAGGTCAAAGTGGGGGCTTGGGTGGGGCATGCGTGGCACACCCTGCCAAAATACCTGCCAACAATGCGGTTAATACCAAACGTTTCATATCATCTCCCTATTAATGCTCCTGCCATTCAACCTTGCTAAAATCCACGCCTTCTTTAAACATGTCCCAAAGAGGCGACAGCTCACGCAGTTTATTTACCGCATCGGTGATTTGGGCAAGAACATGGTCAATGTCCTCATCGGTGGTATGGCGACCAATACTAAAACGGATGGATGAATGAGCCAGTTCATCGGGACGCCCAATGGCACGCAGGACATAAGATGGCTCTAAGGTAGCTGAGGTACACGCTGAACCAGATGATACCGCCAAATCTTTTAGGCTCATCATCAAACTTTCGCCTTCTATGAAGTTAAAGCTGACGTTTAGGATGTTTGGGACGCCTTGTTCAAAACTGCCGTTAAGATAAATCTCTTCAATGCCCTGCAAACCATTCCACAGTTTATCACGTAGGCGAGTGATGTGGGCGTGGTCTTCATCAAAACGGATGGTTGATAAGGCAAACGCTTCGCCCATACCGACAATTTGGTGTGTAGCAAGCGTACCAGAACGCATACCACGTTCATGCCCACCGCCATGTTGTTCGGCTTTGATACGCACACGAGGCTTACGGCGAACATACAACGCACCGATACCCTTAGGGCCATAGACTTTGTGTCCTGAAAAACTCATCAAATCCACTTTTAGCTCTTCTAGGTTAATCTTAATTTTGCCAACGGCTTGGGCAGCGTCCACATGGAATAGCACGCCCTTGGCACGGGTAATCTCACCAATACTGGCAATGTCTGTTACCGTGCCCAGTTCATTATTTACCGCCATGAGACTGACTAAAATCGTATCGGGGCGAATGGCCTCTTCTACCTGCTTGGGCGTGATAATGCCTGTGGCTTCTTGGGGGATAAGATAAGTAACCTCAAAGCCCTCTTCTTCTAATTGACGGCAAGTATCTAAGATGGCTTTATGCTCAATTTTAGATGTGATGATGTGTTTGCCTTTTTGATGATAAAAATGAGCCACACCTTTTAGGGCAAGGTTGTCCGACTCGGTTGCACCACTGGTAAAGACAATCTCACGAGGGTCAGCACCGACTGTCTCAGCAATCTGCATGCGGGCATTTTCCACCGCTTCCTCGGCTTGCCAACCAAAACCATGGCTACGACTGGCAGGATTGCCAAATACCCCATCAAAAGTCATGTATTTGACCATTTTGTCAGCAACCTCTTGGGCGACTGGCGTGGTGGCGGCATAATCTAAATAAATAAGTGATGATTGGCTCATGCTGGATTGACCCCTAAGTTAATTGTATGGATTGAATTGTTAATTGTATGGATTGAATTGGATTCGTCGCCTTTTTCGTCGGCGATTTTTTGTTGGCGGTCAGCAATGTCTCCTGTGTGCTTGGATTCTAGGAGCTGGGCTAGGCTAACATTGCTTAAATACGCTTCAATATGATTGGATAAATCGTGCCATAAGTCGTGTGTAAGACACATCTCGCCATCTCGGCAATCACCTTTACCACCACACTGCATGGCGTTAATGGACTCATCAACGGCACTAATGATACTCATGACATCAATCTCATCTAAGGGTCTGGCAAGATGATAACCGCCAGATGCCCCACGAGTACTGCTTACCAAACCTTTTTTGCGTAGTTTTGAGAAAAGTTGTTCAAGATAAGAGATGGAGATGGATTGACGCTTTGCAATATCAGACAAAGACACCGCTCCTTGATGGCGACTCTCTTGTACTGCTAAATCAAGCAGAGCAGTTACGGCATAGCGTCCACGAGTTGTCAATCGCATAATATGGTTTCCAAATTGCCTAGCCTAACTTTGATAACTAAGCTGGGCGTGGGTAGATAATATTTGGCTATTATAATAATTCCTAGTAATTTAGTCAAGATTATTTTTTATCAAAGTAATTTATTGTTGTCATTGATAAAATTCATGATAAGTTTGCCATCATATTCTATATGTCTGATTGGGATGAAGTGAGTAATTAAGACATACCCAAAAATAAATGATAAAAAGGCGAGAAGTTCGCCCTTTTAGGTCAGTGGCAATTGCTCAAAAAAAGTTCATGATGATGGCAATCAGTGCAATGATACCAACCACAACAAGGGCGATGAAAGTGCTTTTTTGTTTACCTTGTAGTTCAGCCAAAGCGGTGGTTAGCTTGTGGTTTTGTAGGGTTAATTCATCAATACGAGCAGACTGTTCGGCGATTTTGGCTTTATGGTCTTCTTGTTTTTTTGCCTTTTGTTCAGGGTCTGGGGCAGGTTTTCCTTTGATTTTACCAAGTAAGTTTTGGATGACGCCAGCCACGCCCAAACGCATCAAAAATTCCTTAAAATCATGCACATCTTGATGGTTGCCACGAATTTGTAGAGATTCAATACTGCTACTGCTGTGGGTGGTTATGGCACTGATGAGCTGAAAACTATACGCATTAACCGTCATATCAGGCGTGGTTTTGCCAATGGGTAGGCGGTCATCTAATAGTACGCCACGATAGCCAAATGTGGCATAAAACTGCACATGAGGAATATAAGTACGAATACATACCACAGTGCCACGTTCGGCAAGTGGATAGGCAAGTTTGCGTAGTGTGGGGTCAAAGCGAAGGGCTAAGGTGATGGCTGATTCTAAAAACACCAATAGGACATTTAAAAGTCCACGAGATAAACCATCATCATCACTGGTATGATAGGTGGGTTGTGGGTCGTTAAGTTTGGCGTCATGAGATTTGATGTTGTGGGTTGGTTGGTTGGTCATACGATGTTATCAATTCACAAAATAATGCTAATGATAAGATGATATCCAAAAAAAGTAAACCATCTTAATGTAACCAATGCGTGATTTTTTGGCAAAAAAAAGATAAAAATAGGTGTTTATCGTAAATATGACGGCTTTGATGGGGTATTTTTGTAAAAAATATAAAAATATTTTGTCATACCCCTTGTAAAATGGGCAATACCCTTATACAATGCACTCAAAACAAGCCCAAGCGTGTGCTGTGGGTTTAGAATTTGCCTTTTGCCAGCTTTGTGAGTATGACAAATGATTGGGCAAATTCAAATGTAAATTCATTTCACATTTTTATCATTAACACCATGAGGACAAATCATGAATAAATCAGAACTGGTAGATGCCATCGCCAGCGAAGCAGGTCTTACCAAAGACCAAGCCGCTAAATCCGTTAATGCTTTTATTTCTAGCGTTCAAGGTGCCTTAGAGCGTGGCGATGATGTGGTATTGGTTGGTTTTGGTACATTTAGTGTCAAAGAGCGTGCTGCTCGTACAGGTCGCAATCCAAAGACTGGCGAACCACTACAAATCGCTGCCAGCAAAGTACCTGGCTTTAAAGCAGGCAAAGGCTTAAAAGATGCGGTCAATGCTACCGAAAAAACTGCTAAAAAAGGCAAAAAATAATTTTAAAATCAAAATTTTTTAAAATTAAAAAACGCACTCATATTAGGGTGCGTTTTTATTGGGTAAATTCATGATTTAAATTGATGGTTTAAAGTCTGTCAAATTGACTTTGGCACAGTTTGATGAATTCATCGCCAAACTTACGAATGTCGCTGTCATCACGTACCGCAATCCAGCTGGTAAATCGCCCAAAGTGGCTGATGGGGATGGCAACAAGGTTGGGATAGTTGGTAGGTTCGTACGCCATTTGGGCAATGATACCCACGCCAAGACCTGCTGATACATAGGTACTAATCACGTCCGAATCCAAAGCAGCAAGCACAATCTTAGGTTGTAATCCTGCTTGCTCAAATGTCTTATCAATAGTACCACGCCCTGTAAAACCACCATGATAGGTAATGATGGGAAAACTTGCCAATTCTGGCAAATCCACGCCATCCATCACACCTGCTAACCTTGCCAGTTCATGGTTTTTGGGGATGATGACCACATGCGACCAGTCATAATAGCGATGACAACGTAAAACAGCATTATTAAGCAGGCTTTCTGTGGCAATGCCAATATCTGCCTGACCACGAATGACCATTTGGGCGATGGTCTCAGGGTCAGCTTGTTGTAGTACCAAATTGACTTTGGGGAATTTTTGCAAAAAATCCTTGACAACGGCAGGTAAGACATAACGGGCTTGGGTGTGTGTTGTGGCAACGGTTAATGTGCCTTCTTGGGCGTTATTAAAATCAAGGCTTAGATTTTCAATGGTGCGTATCTCTGCAAAAATCGCTTCAATATGAGGTAGTAGCGACTTGCCAATGGGGGTAAGTCCTGTTAGGCGTTTGCCCTGACGAGTAAAAACCTCTGTTTTGAGCTGATTTTCTAGGGAGACGATTTGTTTGGACAAGCTAGATTGGCTAGTGTGGAGTAGTTGGGCAGCTTGGGATAGGTTGTAGCCATTGACGACTGTGTGCCAAACGGTCTCTAACTGTTTGAGCTGAATTTGTAAATGTTTTTGGTTGATGACCACATTTATCGCCATGATGTCTCCCCCTTAGTTTGGTTGATAAAGTGCTGTCATTATAAAAGTCCTCACAAAAAAAGAAAATACCTAAAAAGAAAAAGTAAATGCCAATTGGGAATATCGGCATTTACTTTAAGTTTGGGTTGTGTCATTTTTAGGTGTTCAACTTGTCAAGTTCGTGTTTTATCGCTTTTAATATAAAAGTCTCAATGGCATGTTCATCATAGCCGATTTGTGTTTGGATTTGGGTGAGCAGAGTCCTAGGTAGGTGTAAGTTAAAGGATTTTTGTTCGCTGTTAAAGAGCATGGAATTTAGGCTAATCATCGCCCACGTCTGCCCTGCAAATTTGGGATTGGTTAGATGAATGCTGATGTTCTTAGGTTGGGGCAGGTCGTTGCCATCATCTGCCAGTTGTTGTAAGTGTCCAATTAGGGCAGCACGTATCTTGTCAATGGTGTCGGCAATGCTGTTGCCAGTTACATGAACATTTGGCAAATCGGGTGCTTGGGCATAAAAAGTATCGTTTTCTTGTTTGATGGCAATGCTAAAAAGTTTCATGATGGATTAATGTACTAAAAAGGATTTTTATTTTGTCATAAATGTAATCAATTGGCAATAAGTTAAGAACAGGTTAAGACTGGCGGTAATTTTAAAAGGTTGGATGGATGATTTGTTTATCAAACGTATCTTACCAACTCATTTTAATGATATTATTTGATTTGAATCAATACCATTTTTGTTGGTATGTTTTGGCATGGCGTATTTGGTCAATTGTGTCAAGCGTGTCATATGTCAAGCGTGTAGATAAAGGCGTTTTTAGCCAATTGTAAAATATGATAATAACCTTTTGTAAAATAACCAAAAATGGTCTAAAATGGCAAATTATTTTTTACTCATATAAAATGATGACGCAACAATCTGCTTTTGCAACGTTTAAAACGGCTTATTTAAATCGCCATGCTTTATCCATGCTATTTTTGGGGTTTTCCGCAGGCGTGCCTATTTTGCTGATTTTTTCCAGTCTGGGCTTATGGCTAAGAGAAGCAGGCATTGACCGTAGTACGGTAACGATGTTTAGCTGGGCGGCGTTGGGCTACTCGTTTAAATTTATTTGGTCGCCATTGGTAGATACTTTGCCCCTTCCTATGCTTGGGAAAATGCTCGGTCAACGTCGTTCGTGGTTGCTCTTGTCTCAGGTGTTCATCATTACGGCCATTGTCATGATGGCGATGACCGATCCTGCCAAAGTCGCCCCATCGGTGATGGCACTGGGGGCGGTGCTACTGGGCTTTTCGGCGGCGACGCAGGATATTGTCATCGATGCTTATCGTATTGAGTCCGCCCCAAGCCAGATGCAAACAGCACTGTCAGCCAGTTATGTGGCAGGCTATCGCATTGGTATGATTGTCTCTGGGGCAGGGGCGTTGTATTTGGCAGAATTGTTTGGCTCCCAAGAGGGCATGTATCAGTATGTGGCATGGCAGAAAACTTATCTTATCATGGCAACTGTCATGCTTATCGGTGTGGCAACTACCTTGCTTATCTGTGAACCCATCAGGCAAGTTAGGTCTATGACTGCCAAAACCGAAGATCATATAAGACTGTGCGTGGTGTTTGTTATCTCGGTTCTTGCCTTTGTCATGACTTATCGGCTGATGGGTGGAATATTGCCAGAGTCTAAAAGTGTGATTGTTACTTTTTTGCTTGGCTGTGTGCAGTTTATCAGCAGTGCAATCGCCATGGGTGGGACTGGATATGCTTTGGTGTCATCAAATATGGTCAGTCAAGAGATGGCACAAGCAACATGGATTGCTCCGATAACCGATTTCTTTGCTCGCTATGGCAAAAAGGCGATGTTGCTACTGGCACTCATTGGCTTGTATCGCATCTCGGACATTGTGGCAGGAAACATATCCAATATATTTTATCAGGATTTGGGTTTTAGTAAAATCCAAATCGCCAATGCCGTTAAAGTGGTGGGTGTGATTGCCAGTATTGGCGGTGGTTTTATTGGAGGCTGGGTCGCTCAGCAAATGGGAGTGATGCGAGCGATGACGGTGGGGGCGATTTTTGCTTGTGCGACAAATCTTTTATTCATCGTACTTGCTCATATGCCAAGCGTTTTTGTTATGTATTTTGCTGTCATTACGGATAATTTGGCGGCAGGTTTGGCAAGTGCTGTATTTATTGCCTTTTTGTCAGCACTGACATCCATTCGTTTTACCGCAGTGCAATACGCTCTATTTTCATCACTGATGACCTTATCACCAAAAATATTGGGCGGTTATTCAGGGGCGATAGTGGATGCAACGGATTATCCGACATTTTTTGCCATGACATTTGTGATTGGGTTACCGATTTTGTACTTGATTCACCTTGTCAATAAACACATCTGTTTGGATGAATCCATACTTAAATAACCCATATTTGATAAATAAACATGCAAACCATCGGTACGCTAAAAACGCAATTTTATCAGCTTGCACACGCACATCTGCCATATCATTGGTTTGAGTCTTTGCTGTTGTGGGTGCTAGACAAAGATAAAGCCTTTTTAATCACACATGATGATTATCTGCTTAGTCATGATGAGTATGACAGGCTAAGTGATGGCATGGTAAAGCTATGCACAGGTATGCCTTTGGCGTATGTCATCGGCAGGCAGGGGTTTTTTGGGCACGAATTTGTGGTTGATGAGCACACACTCATACCACGAGCAGATACTGAGATTTTGGTAGAGACGGCGTTGGCAGTTGTGCATGATAAGGGCATAGAAAATGCACGCCTGTTGGATTTGGGAACAGGGTCTGGCTGTATTGGCATTAGCCTTGCAAAAGCACTGCCTGATGCTAATGTGGTGCTAAGTGATTATTCTGTCAATGCCTTAAAAATCGCCCAAATAAATGCCAAAGAACTGATGGCAAATAACTGCACCTTTGTCCATAGCAACTGGTATGATGATGTGTTGGGTAACTTTGATATCATCATCTCCAATCCGCCTTATATTGCACGCACTGATGAACATTTAAGACATTTGACCGCTGAACCTATGACGGCACTGGTGGCAGATGATGATGGTTTGGCAGATATTGGTTTGATTGTTACAGGTGCTCTTGAGTGCCTAAATCTTGGTGGGGTGCTTTTGGTGGAGCATGGTCATAATCAAGGAGCGAGCGTACAGAAGTTCTTTTTTGGGGCTGGATTTAAGAACATACGCACCATCAAAGACTATGGGGGTAATGATAGAATGACGATGGGGATTTATGATGAATGATGTCAGTGATGATAAAATGAATAAGCAGGACATGATAAAAATGCCTGTCCATGACCTAAGCGATGATGAACTTGTGCGTTATGCTCGTCAGATTCTACTTAACGACTGGGACATGGATGCACAGCTATGCCTAAAAAATAGCCGTGTGCTGATTGTGGGGGTGGGTGGTTTGGGTTGCCCTGTCTCGCAGATTTTGGCACGAGCGGGCGTGGGTAGCATACACTTGATTGATTTTGATGTGGTAAGCGACAGTAATTTACAGCGTCAGACTTTGTTTGTAGCATCAGACATTGGTTTGTCCAAAGCGATGGTGGCAAGCCGTGCTTTGGCAGTGCATAATGAGCTTGTCAATATAACCCATAAAGACATTCGGTTAAACGCAGATAACATCACAGCGATATTTAAAGCAAATCATGCTGATTTGGTGATTGATTGTACAGATAATTTTGCCAGTCGTTATTTGATTAATCAAGCATGTCGCACGCTTGGGTTGCCACTTTTGTCCAATGCTGCCATCGGTGAGGTGGGGCAGATTGCATTATTTGATAAGCACACAGGTTGTTATGAATGCGTGTTTGGACAAGAACAAAATGACAGTACCATCACCCAAAACTGTGCAACATCAGGCGTGCTGGCGAGTACCGTGAATATCATCGGTTCAATGTCAGCACAGATTGCCTTAGACTATTTGGGTCGTAGGCATAACCCCATCGCCCATGAGTTGTTATTATGGCAAGGTAAAACCATGTCTTTACAAAAAATGCGATTTAGTATAAATAAACGCTGTTCACTGTGTTACCCTTAATGATACTATTTTTAGATGACAAAATCATGAAAACATCACCATTACAATTTGCCAAAAAATCCTTAAATACAGGAGCTAATGTCTTATCTCGCCTGCATAAAAGTGCCAGTGTGGCAGGGCTGTCCGCCTTGCGTGTTGCTAAGGGTGAGCAGATGGATGCTTATCTGCTAAAAGATGCTTTTATGCAGATGGGCGTCACTTATATCAAACTTGGACAATTCATCGCCAGCACACCATCATTATTTCCTCGTGAGTATGTACGTGCTTTTGCCGACTGTCTGGATGCAACCCCACCTGTGCCATTTGCCACAATGCGTGAAGTGTTGGCAGATGAGTTGGCTTATGATGGGCGTGAACTTGATGATATTTTTAAGTTCATTGACCCTGTGCCACTGGCGTCAGCAAGCATTGCACAGGTACATCAGGCAACACTAACAGATGGGCGAAGTGTCGTCTTAAAAATCCAAAAACCCAATGTTGGGGCGATCATGCAGACCGATTTGGGGGTGCTACATGGTGCATTTTGGATGATGGAGCGGGCCTTACCGATGATGAAAATTGTCAATCTTGCCCCCATCATTGATGAGATTCGTATTCGCATGAGTGCTGAGACCGATTTTTTGGCGGAGGCTTGTCATATTGATAAGTTTCGTAAGTTCTTAGATGAAACGGGTCGTCATCATATTACCGCCCCCAAAGTCCATCATGATTTATCTACCAAACGTGTGTTGGTCATGGATTTGTTGGTTGGTAAGTCGCTTGTTGATGAGGGCTTGCTTGCCAGCCTTAGCCAAAGCGGACACACCTCACCCAAACAGGTGATGGCAGACGTGCTAGATACGTGGTTTTTGTCGCTGATGATGACAGGTGAGTTTCATGCTGATTTGCATGCAGGCAATCTTATGTATCTTGATGATGGTCGGATTGGATTTTTGGATTTTGGGCTGATGGGGAGAATTAAACCGAGCAGTTTGCAGGCATGTTTTTCATTGGTGCAATCTTTGCAAGCTGGCGATTATCATGGTATGGCACAAGCGATGGTTGATATTGGCATGACCCACAGCGATGATAAAATCAAGACAGAGCAACTGGCAGATGACCTAAACATGATGATGGACAAAGTGCATGGCTCATCCCAAGATACGGATAATCTGAACCTGCTCATGCTTGAACTTGTGGAGATTGGCAAGCGTTATGGCGTGCATTTTCCTAGGGATTTTACGTTATTAACCAAGCAGCTGCTTTATTTTGACAGATTTATGGTAACACTTGCCCCTGATATGGAACTCTTTGAGGGTGAGCGATTAAAATTGGTCAAAGAACAAAAAGCACCAAAAGTACTAAATGAACCGCGATGATGCCCTAGGCAGGCATGTTCTACTTTAAAAATTCATCCATAAAAAACCACGCCCTAGGACGTGGTTTGTGTATTTTGGGCAGTTCGTCAAACTTTTATCGCTGTGGAGGTGATTTTTTCTTCTACCACCACCGCATCAGGGTCACCCGCTACGCTTTCACGCTTGACAAACACAAAAAATGCCATTGTGGTTATTACTGTTAGCCCAATGCCAATCCATACCGACAGCGTATAATCAAGCCCAAAGCCGATTTTGTTATATGCTAAAAATGTATAACACGCCGCACTCATAAAAATGGCAGGAATGGTACAGACCCAATGAAGCTTACGATAACGGTACAGATAGCCTGCCGCTGTCCACAGCATGACCACCGCCACGGTTTGGTTTGCCCAGCTAAAATACCGCCATAGGATTTGAAAGTCCACTTTTGAGATGATAAAGCCGATGACAAACAGCGGAATGGCAATCCATAAGCGTTTTATAAGCGTGCGTTGTTCCATGTTCAAAAATTCAGCGATGATAAGCCGTGCTGCCCGAAACGCCGTATCACCTGAGGTGATGGGCAAGATGACCACGCCCAAGACAGCAAAAACACCGCCAATCACACCCAAATAGGCGATGGAGCTGTCATAGACAACCTGAGATGGCGAGCCTGCTTTAATGGCATCTTGCAAAGCGAGTAGGTCAGGATAGAATGACATACCAACCACGCACCAAATCAGAGCAATCACACCCTCGGTAATCATCGCCCCATAGAAGATAAAGCGACCCTCGGACTCATGTTCAGCACAGCGAGCCATGAGTGGTGTTTGTGTTGCATGAAAACCTGACAGTGCCCCACAAGTGATGGTCAAAAACAGCAAGGGCCAAATGGGTAAATCACCTTTGGGCTGTAAGTTCATAAAAAAACTCTCAACCGTCAAACCACCCATGCTGTTAAAGAAATAGCCGCCGCCACTGCCAAATTCATTTTTAAGCAGTCCATAGGTCATGCCAAGCGACATAAAGAGCAACAATCCACCAAAAAATGGATAAACCCGCCCAATGATTTTGTCAATGGGCAGTAATGTGGCGATGACATAATAAGCAAAAATCAACACCGTCCACAGTATCACGATGGTGCTTTTTTCCATGCCAAAGACCGTGTTCTTGACCGTTTCGGTGGCTATTGCCACATTTTCAGCATTGGCGATGCTGATCGCTCCTTTGGCAGTACTGCCAAGGGTATCCATGGTAATTGAGCTTAGTAGGGCGGCAGGACTGGCGACAAAAACCACGCCAACCAGCACAAGCAGGACGACGGCAAGTAAGTTGATAAAATGCTTGACAGGTTGCCCCAGATATTTGCCCGTCAGATACGGCATGCTCGCCCCGCCATTTCTCACCGAGAGCATGCCACACATATAATCGTGTACTGCTCCTGCAAAGATACAACCAAACACAATCCACAGCATCGCCACAGGGCCATATAATGCTCCCAAAATTGGGCCAAAAATTGGGCCTGTCCCTGCGATGTTTAACAACTGGATGAGCCAAATGCGTTTTTTGGACATGGGGATATAATCCACACCATCTGTTTTGGTGTAGGCGGGTGTATTTTTGTTGGGGTTGATGACAAAGATTTTTTCAATCATTTTGCCATACACAAAATAGCCCGCCACCAACAGAGCAATACAAAAGAAAAACCACAACATAAACAATCTCCTAAGATTGCTTTAATAGAACAAGTGATCGCATGATACATGAATGAACATGGCGCATGAATACAATTGGTATTTAAAACCAATCAAAATTTACATTTACAATACCGCAAACCGATAAAAACGTCAATGCACCATTTTGGGTAGTTGATTGATTTTTATGATTTATTTTATTAATAAATATATTTTATTTTATAAATTGTAAAATTTTTAAAAATTTTAGAATAACTTTCGTGTGATTTTTGCTATAATAATGCACGCCAGTGTGTTTAAATTTGGTATCATCAAGTAAGTATCCACCCAAAACACGCCCAATTAACAACACCAAGCACTGTCTTTAATTTTATATGCTTTAACTTGTGGTTTTGTCCATCATGACTTTTTTTAAAAATGCCCCTTATCGCTCATTTGGGCGGAGCATGTATCATCAACGTGGTTCGGCACAGCAGATTTTGGCGTTATTCATCATTGCTTTGGCATTGGTGGCGATGGTCATGGCAGTTTTTGGCTATAAAATTGGGCATAAGCAAGGGCTTAGAAAAGGGATGACTTTGCAAGTTCACCAAGGCGTAGATACGCAATTTCAAGGCATGACAGTGAATGAAGCCACGCTAAAACAGCAACTGGATTTGGCACTCAAAGAGCGTGATATTGGTCTGTCCAACTCAGAGAATCTGCGTGAAAAAAATGAAGAGCTGACCACACAAAATTTACAGCTGACACAGGTCAATGAACTGTTTAGAAACAAACTTGCCAAAGATGGCGGTGTCCCCCTTGAAGTGCTGGGTGGCGAGATTGTTGCGTTGGCGGATAATGTCCATGAGTATCGTTTTGATGTGGCGATGGTATCATCAACAGGGATGCCAATAAGTATGACCCCAAAGATGACCTTGTTAAATGCCACCAGCATGGTACAAATCCCCTTAAAACCTGCCATCTATGAAATTAAAGACGTAGAGCGAATTCGTGGGCGATTTGTCATGCCCAAAGATTTTACCCCCAAACAAATCAAATTGGAGATTAATACAGGCACGCAGCGTATTGAACAACTCTATAACTGGCAAGTGGGTGAATTCATCGCACAAAAAGAAGACGAGGGTATGAGTGAACGCCCCATTGGTACAGACAAATAAAGCTAAAAAATAAAGGTGTAAAAGGTGTGATGATGAATCAATATGAGTCCGATATTGACAGCCAAAATGATGTGCTCACCGAACCAGAGCAGGCACAAATCCCACTGTTTCATGTAGTTATGTATAATGACAACTTTACCACCATGGATTTTGTGGTATTTGTGCTCGTCCGAGTCTTTGCTCATGGCACTGATAAAGCCATGGCTTTGATGATGGAAGTTCATCACAAGGGATGGGTAATTGTGGCAACCTTACCCAAAGAAATTGGTGAGATGAAAATCGCTGCTGTGCAAGAATATGCCGAACAAGCCGAGTTTCCGTTGTTGCTGACTTTGCAAAGGGCATAAAAAATAACCCTTATTATCCATCGTAAATCAACCATGTCTATTTTATCTCACCCATTATCCCATCATTTTGCCCGAACTTTTCATTTGGGTCATTTGCGTCCACCTAGGGATTTTTTGCCCATTACCAACCTGCCCATTTGTCTTGAAATCGGAGCAGGCAAGGGCAAGCATGCCTTATTATTTGCCAGTCAAAATCCTGATAAACATTTATATGCCATAGAGCGTACCGCCCTAAAATTTGAAGCATTTGACAAACATGCTGGCAAGGCAAATCTGCCCAATCTTAGTGTCATTCATGCCGATGCTATTGCTTGGACAGCTTTTGCAGTTCATCCTAGACAAATCCAAACCTGCTTTATCTTGTACCCAAATCCTGAACCCAAAAACAAAAATCAGCGTTTTTTAAACATGCCATTTTTTGAGCTGTTATTGTCTAAAATGAGCGATGGTGGACAGATTATTTTGGCAAGCAATGTCAGGGATTATATTGACGAAGCTGAACAATTATTGGCTAATGTGTGGCACTTACCTTACATTAAAAGGCAGATAGAGCCGACGTCTGTGCGTACGCATTTTGAGATTAAATATCTGGCACGAGGTGAGTGTTGCCAAGAGCTTATCATTACCAAACCTTGTGGTTATCGTACTCGTTTTGATCAAACCCTGCCCCTGTATTTATCATGGATGCCAATGGATGAGACCTAAGGTTGCCATCATTGGGGCAGGAGCAAGTGGTCTGATGGCAGCAGAGCATTTGTCTGCTTATGATGTGGATATTTGTGTCTACGAACAAATGCCCAGTGCAGCTCGTAAAATCCTGTGGGCAGGCAAGAGCGGACTTAATGTGAGTCATGCTGAGCCGATGACTGTGTTTACCAGTCGTTATACACCATCTGACTGGCTGACACCTTTTTTACAGACCTGTGATAATGCGTGGGTAGTGAATTGGATGGCTGGGCTGGGCATCAAGACCTATGTTGGTTCAAGTGGACGGATTTTTCCTGTGCAGATGAAAGCATCGGCATTTGTAAGGGCGTGGTTATATCGCTTGATGGCAAGAGGTGTGCAGATTTTTTATCGCCATGAATGTTTGGGGGTTGATGGTCATGTTGTACAATTGGTTCATGATGGGGTGGTATTTGAACAGGTCTTTGATGTCATTATACTGGCATGCGGTGGCGGTTCGTATGAGAGACTGGGTGCAACAGGAACATGGCAGGCGTGGCTGTCTGATGATGAACTGACACCACTGTATGCCAGCAATGTTGGTGTGGTACGGGTGTGGTCGTCTTATATGGATAAATTTTTTGGTAAGCCCTTAAAAAGGGTGAGACTGTGGACAGATGGCGAACTTGCATCTTGGGGTGATATCATCATCACGTATTATGGCATGGAGAGTGGACTGATTTATAAATACAACAAAGCCATGCGTGCATGTCATGACAAGATAAAAGTGTATTTGGATTTGTTGCCCGATAAGTCCCCAGATGACATCGTCCGAATATTTTTAAAAAATAAAAAGCAATCTTTGAATAACATTTTACGAAAAATTGGCTTAGATGACATTAAAATCGCCTTAATTCGTGAATGTACCGACAAAGCAGATTGGGTAAATCATGCACGTATGGCGGATTTTGTCAAATGCCTGCCGATTACGTTTAATGGTTTTCGTCCGATGGATGAAGCCATCAGTACAGGAGGTGGTGTTCGGCGGTCAGCATTAAGCGATGCTTTGCAACTCAAATCCAACCCTGCTGTCTTTGTCTGTGGTGAAATGTTGGATTTTGATGCTCCAACGGGTGGTTATCTTTTGACGGCATGTTTTGCCACAGGATGGGCGGTGGGGCATGGCGTGGCTCAGCTTTTAAAATTGCAACCGATAAAGGCAAGCTAAAAAGCCAAAAGCACACCCTAGATAGGCTAAGCCCGTCTAAATTTACCGTATTCCAAAAAATGTACCACTTGGCTGGCGACAGCGGAGCTGGTTAACATGCCTGTATGGGTGACAGGTAAAATCAAGCGGTCAGTGGCGGATGGCAGTTCGGTCTCATATAAAAATACTGTACCATCATGACCATGTTGAGTGCGGTAGTGGCGATTGTGATGATTTAAAAATGGCAAGCCCAAACCTTGGGGTTTATTCCCTGCAATCACACCAAATGCCACATGTTTAGGCACATTTGGACAAGTACCATCTAGTGCTCCGATGTAAGACTTTCCAATCAAAAATGGCAGCGTACGTTTGACATATGTAGCACAGACACTGCCTTGATGGGGCGTACCAAGAGACACACAACGATGAACTTGCCAGTTAGGATGGTCATGTAAAAACTGCCGAACTACCAATCCGCCCAAACTGTGAGCCACAAGATTGATGGGTTCTTTGGGGTTGTGATGGGTAAGCAAATAATCATCTAGGCGTTTGGCGTGTGCCAAAATGTCTTGACCTAAACTGTGATAGTTAGGTGTATGCACGATAAAACCCGCTCGCCGAATGTATCTGGCAAGCGGATAAACAATCAAACTGGTTTGGTGTAAACCATGTAAAATGAGCGTGGTGGGTTTATTTGCCACGATAGGTAATGCGACCTTTGGATAAATCGTAAGGAGTCATCTCAACCTTAACCTTATCGCCAGTTAAAATACGGATATAGTGTTTACGCATTTTACCTGAAATGTGGGCGATAATTTCATGTCCATTGTCAAGGCGGACTTTAAATAGGGTATTTGGGAGCGTGTCAATGACCTCGCCTTCAAACTCGATGATGTCGTCTTTTTTTGCCATAAGTCAAATAGTATAAAGATAAAAGTAGCATTATAGTGCAAATTGCATAAAATAGCAATGGGGTTAGTCTAATAAACCAAGCCAGAGTGGGGTTAAAGGTTGTTTTGGTAGCATTCTTTGAAACCTCTTAGGGTAGTAAGCATTGATAAAATATAGACCATCAGCATCTGCTGTGGGTGGGAGTAGTGAGCGGTCTTTGGCATTCATGAGTGCAGGCAACTTATCGGTATTAAGTCTGTCTGTACCGACAGCAAAAAGCATGCCCATAATATTACGCACCATATGATGTAAAAAGCCATCCGCTTGAATATCTAAGACAAGATATGCTCCATGTTTAAACAGGTGAATGTGATGGACGTCTCGGATGGGTTTGTTAGATTGGCACATGGATGAGCGAAAACTGCTAAAATCATGCGTACCAAGTAAAAATTTACTTGCTTTTACCATAGCATCTATATCAAGTGGTTCATAAAAATGAGTAACTTGATGGTGCAAAATGGCAGGGCGATAAGGTTGGTTTAGGGTGATATAGCGATAACGACGAGCAATGGCACCAAAGCGTGCATGAAAATCATCTGGCATGGGGGTAATCCACGTTAGGGCAATGTCGTCGGGCAGTAGAGTGTTCACACCACGAAGCCACTGATGGGATGTGCGATGGGCAGTAGTTACAAAATGGGCGACCATGTTACCTGCATGCACCCCTGCATCAGTGCGACCTGCGGCGATAACCTCCACAGGTTCATTGGCGACTTTGGAGATGGCATGTTCAAGGCAGGCTTGAATGCTACTTACCTGCTGCTGACGTTGCCAGCCTTTATAATGCGTGCCAATAAACTCAATGCCAATGGCATATATTTGTACACTCACTGTCAATCACCAATTATCACGATACAAAGCATGATTTACCGCCAACCACAATAATCGCCCATAAATGGCAGGAATGCTCAATTTACCTCCTGACCACACATGATGAGCATATTGCCAAGAGCCTGCGGCATAAGTGGCACTCACGCCATGAAAAGGACACATGGTGGTACATACCACAGGGATATTCTGTTCATGCAATCGGTCAAGTTCGGTAGTGATGGCATCGCTTTTGGGTAGATTGCCAGCCCCAAAGGCGATGAGTATGACAGCAGTGGTATTGCCTCTGATATTGACCAACTCTTGGGTGATATTGTCTGTATCATTGGGAAGTAAAAAGATGCTTTTGATATTGACACTATTGGCGTGATGTCTGATAGCATCGGTAGATTGAGTGTGAATTGGGGGGTATGTCAAAATTTGATGACTGATGAGTTTGCCATAAAATGCATTGGGGTTGAGACTGTCTATTTTTTGGGTATTATCCGCCCAAAAGGTTTGATGGTAGAACTGAACAAAAACACCTTTTTGAGTTTGGCTAATATTGATGGCATCTGATAAGTTGTGCCAAGCATCGCTTGTGGTATCTATTTGATAATTGAAGTCATCTGCGATAAGGAGCGGTTTCATACTGCCTGTGATGACCAAAGACATATCACTGCCAGCAAAGGCATGAAATAAAAAACTTGCCAAAAAACTTAGGGTGTCTGTACCTGTGATGAGTACAAATCGTCTGGCACCTTGTGTGTGGGCGGTATTGATGAGTTCATAAAAATAAACAAAGTCAGCAGGGGTTAAAGCACTACTGTCTTTGATGCAATCATTATCCAAAATGACTGGTCTGCTGTCTGATCGTTCATTTAATAAATCTTGTAAAATAGGTAGAAATTTATGAGCAGGCAAGGGTGATAAAGGTGTGCCATGACCGCCAAAAGTACCGCCAGCATAAATAAGGTGAGTATTGTCTGATTGATAGGGCATGATGATCTGAGTGTAAAATGATTGGGTGAATCATAGCACGCTTTTTATAAAAAAGCAAAAAGGCATGACCTAAGACATGCCTTTATTGTAATAGGATTGTTTTGGCAGGTTTATGCCAATTGAGTCAGTAATTCACGAGCATTTTGTTGCTGAGTGGTACTGCCTGTTTGTATCACTTCATCAAGTAGGCGTTTGGCACTGTCATACTCGCCAAGGTCAAGATATTGTTTGGCAAGATTGAATGTTACTTCTGTGTTATCAAGACTGTCCACAAAGCTTAGCTCAGATAGCACCTTTGTTGTTTGGGTGGATTCTGGCGCAGAAGATGCAGTGGTTGTAGGTTGGGTTGATGGCTCCGGTTTTGGGGTGGGTCTGTTAGGTTCTGCCAAATCAGAGCTGACATCTTCGGATGTCGCTGTTGGTGTGGTAGCGGCGGGTGTTTCGGCAAAATCCAAATCCCTAAAATCAAGATCGCTTATTTCGGTGGTAGGCATCGTATCAAATGCCAATTCGTTGGCATCAAATGCCATTGTGGCATCTTGCTTTGATGCAACTGACTTTGATGCTGTGGACTGAGTTGATGGGGTGTCTAATCCTAAGTCAAGACCGTCAAATTCTAAACTGTCATTAGCATCATCAGAGATTTGCTCGGGCGTTGGCGTGCCATCCAATTCTAGGTCAAAATCAGCAAAATCGGTACTGGGGGCAACAGATTCAGGTTCTACTTTGGCGGTAGGTTTGGGTTCATCTGTCAGGTCAAAGTCAGCATCAAGACCATCAAAATCCAGTCCGTCATCAGCATTTGCCTGTGGTGTGGGTTGGACATCAAATGACAAGTCAAAATCACCAAAGTCTGATACATCAGCTTGCGATGGTGTGGCAGGTTGTGCAGATGTGGATGGTTGGTTGATATCAAAGTCAATGCCATCCAGTGCTAAATCATCAGTAGGTTCTACTTTGGCGGTAGGTTTGGGTTCATCTGTCAGGTCAAAGTCAAAATCCAATTCCTCAGAGCTGACAGGACTGGTACTTGAAGTGGATGCAGGACTGGGTGTGTCAAAGTTAAAATCAAGTGCATCTAATTCATCTAATTCATCTAATTCATCAGAATCTGGATTATTATTTGGTTCGTTGTTTAAGATGTTATCTGAGTGTGTATCTAGATTTGTATCTGGGTCTTGATCATCAAAATCAAGCGTTGACTCGTTGGTCGATGGCATGCCAGATGGCTCATCAAAAGATAAGTCATCAAATCCTAAGGCAGGTTCTTCCAAAGCAGGCGTGGTAGTAGACTGCATCTTTTGTGGAGAAACATCAAAGTTTAGGTCAAAATCATTGCTATCAGCGGAGGGTTTGGTTGCTGATTTGGGAGGTTGTGGTGTTTCAAATTCAAAATCCACACCCTTGGCATCATCAGGCATCTCCAATTCAAATGCACTGTCAATGTCATCAGATGGTTTTGTCGGCTGCGTGGTGGCGGTTGTGGCATTGGGACTAACCGTGGTGGTTTTTTGGGTGGATGTTGGTTGTGACGTAGGTGTCTTTGATGTCAGATCGGCCATCTCTTCTTCTAGCAGAGATTTACAAAAATCAGCTTCACGAATGGTCTCATCATCACCGATTTCATGAATTTTTTGATGGAGCTGATTAAAAGCGGCGAACTGTTTGGTGATGCCATAAGTTTGTAGTAGTTTAAGCAAAGCACCATTGTGACGTGGATTGGCCATCAATACACGTTTGAGTTCAGCCATCGCTTCTTGGTAGTTTTGATTGCGTATGTGTGCATCGGCGGTAGCAAGCTCATCGGCAGTATTTGGTGTAGGTGCCACAGGTGTTACAGAATCTTGCTGTGTGGGCAAGTGGGGTTGTGGATTTGTGGGTAATTGTAATTTCTGGGCTTGTAATTTTTTTAATACAAAAAATGCCACAATACCAATCACAACAACAGCACCAATGGCAATAATCATGGTTTGCATAATAACTCCAATTTGTTAAGTCTGATTCTAAGTAGACTTGGGACGTTACCCTTGTTAATTATTGTTTGTCTTTGAGATTTTTTAGACGATTTTCAAGTTCAGCCAATCTTTGGTTTTGTAATTGAACTTTTCTGGCAGCAGATGACAGTTCTTCATTTAAGCTATTGACACGTTTGGCATTGGTGGCGGTTTGCTGACGCGTATTTTTAAGAGTGCCTGCCAAATTACCGTCAGCTGTCCCTGCCACAGTGCTGGATGTGGGTTTGATGTTAGTACCTGTGGCACTGCCTTGCTGTGTGGGTGTTACTAAGGTCATCTGAGCTTTTGGTAGGGCTTTTTGAGCGGGTTTGGCAGTTATTTGACTGCTACGTCTAGGCGTGTCATTTTTGGTTTGCCTTGTGCTACTTTTATTTGTTTGTTTTGCAGTTACGGTTTGGTTTTTGCTGGTACGTTTGGCTTCAATAGCCTGAGCAATCGCTTTTTGTGATGGCACGACCTGATAATTGGGTAGGGTTAAGTTAGCATTTGTTTTGAGTTGATTGATATTACCTTTATTAAAAGCGTCAGGGTTGGTTTTATGAAGGGCATTCATCACCTCGTTGACGCTCATGTTGTTTTCTTGTGCGATAATATTGGCAATACTCCACAAGCTGTCGCCTCGTTGTACGACATAGATGACTTGATCTGATTGGGATGGTGTTGTTGTTTGGGTGTGTTTGGGTTTTGATGTTGGTTGTTCTGCTATGACATCTGATTCTGTGATATTTTGTTCTGTGGCATCTTGGATGATAAGTGCTTCATCAAAAGTTGTTGCCATGGGTGTCGGTGGTACTTGCCCAACAGGATAGACACGACGAACAATCTCTTCGGTCAGGATATCAACTTGTTTGTTGGTGCCTTCGGGGGTAATTTGGGATAATACCGACTCTTCTTTGGCGATGATATTACCTTCACTGACACCGATGGCGGTCGGTACTGGCTCAAGCACAGACGTGCCTTGGGCAGTCATCTGAGTGATTGGTTCATCAGTGGGACTGGTCTTGGGCAGTTCGGGTCTGGTTTTGGCGGTTACCACTTGCGTTAGCTTGTTTTCAGGTAGGGTAAAAGCGGTAGCGGCAGGTAAAGGCATGAGCAAGGTCTGTGGTTTGATGATTTGCTCGCCATTGTTGTTTAGGTTTAGTACAACATCGGCAAAAGGGGTGCTGATGGGTTGATTGGAGGTTAGGGTGATTTGACCTGCATTGTTTGATGTGGGTACAAAATTGACCGAAATCTGAGCATCAGGACTTAGACCCATTTGACGGTAAATGTCGTTACTGGCGATGGATGCGTGGAAATTCGCTGCATTGATATTGGTAACATTTATCGTGGCAGATAAGGGTTCATGTTGTGCCGATGTAATGTTGGCTTGACCCAAATTCATGGCAGAAGCATTTAGGCTTACCATACCAAACAACGAAGCAAGTACTGTTTGATAAATGACAGTAGTGCGGTGAGTTTTATGCCAAGACATAGTTATCCTTTCAAGGGTTGTCAAATACGAATAAAAAACGAACCATTATACAAACGGTTTTATAGTGTATTTATAACAAAATATGGCAAAAATTGCCAGTTTATTTTGATAATTTGCAAATATATGGTATTAAAATGTAGGTAAATGGCAAGATTTTTGCAAAAGTTTACAATCTTTGCAAAAATAAAACCCAAATCTGCAATGGGTTTGGCTTAAAGAGCAAAACCCATTGATTGGACCTGATTAAACCTAAGTTAAATTCTGCCTTGAATGATGCCAAGCATGCGTCGAAGTGGTTCAGCGGCACCCCAAAGCAGTTGGTCACCCACGGTAAAGGCGGTCAGATACTCACCACCCATATTCATTTTACGCAGGCGACCGATTGCCACACCCAATGTACCTGTTACCGCCACAGGGGTAAGGCGTGCCATGCTGTCGGGTTTGTTGTTAGGGACGACATCAAGCCACGGATTTTTGCTATCGATTAGGGCTTTTTCGATTTCGTGCAAAGGAATGTCTTTTTTGAGTTTAATGGTCAAGGCCTGACTGTGGCAACGCATTGCTCCGATACGCACACAAATGCCGTCAATATTGATGAGCTCACCGCTGTCTTTGCCTAGAATTTTGTTGGTTTCGGCTTGACCTTTCCATTCTTCACGAGATTGACCATTGTCAAGCTGACTGTCAATATAAGGAATGAGACTGCCTGCAAGCACCGCCCCAAAGTGTTGTTTGGGGAAATCATCTAAACGTTGAGTGTCTGCGATGGTGCGGTCAATCTCCAAAATAGCAGAGGCGGGGTCAGATAGGTTATCTGAGACGCTGTCATGAAGCACACCCATGCCAGAGATAAGCTCACGCATGTTATTTGCTCCAGCCCCTGATGCTGCTTGATAGGTCATGGCAGATACCCATTCCACCCAATCACGGCGAAACAACTCCCCAATTGCCATGAGCATAAGCGATACCGTGCAATTACCGCCAATAAAGTCTTTTTTGCCCTGTGCCAGAGCATCATCGATGACGTTACGATTGACAGGGTCTAAAATGATAATGGCGTTATCATCCATACGTAGTGAGCTTGCTGCATCAATCCAATAACCCATCCAGCCACTTTTACGCAAGGCAGGGTGTACCGCTTTGGTATAATCGCCTCCTTGGCAGGTGATGATGGCATCGCATTTGGCAAGTTCGTTGATGTCGTTTGCATCTTTTAATGTGCCAGTATTGTCTATCTTGCCATCAAAGTCAGGAGCATTGCCACCTGCGTTACTTGTTGAGAAGAATACAGGGTTGATGTGTTTAAAATCATTCTCCTCAATCATGCGATTCATCAACACCGAACCGACCATGCCACGCCAACCCACAAAACCCACGGTTAATTTTTCTGCCATAATGCACACCTTTGTATCTGTCTAAGAGAAAATGATAACTATGCCTTTTTTGAACAAAAAAAGCAAGTGTTTTTGTTGGATTTTATCAATTTTTTCTGGTAAAGGTCAGTAAAATTGATGATAGTTGATGCTTTCTTGCACAAATACCAGCAATTGCTTATCAATTTAATCGCTTACCAAAATTTATAATACGAAAATTTAATTGATAAAACCAAAATAACAGCGGTTATGTCACCGTTTAATGCCAATCATCTCCATCTTAGTGATAAGTTGGATTTGTTTTTGTGCGATTTGGAGATGTTCGTTTTTGGTGTGTGCAACATATCTCAATATTGATACACCAATATTATAAAATTAATTTTTGGTAAATTTAAATAAATTTATCATTATCTTTTTCGGTATTTTTCAGTATTTGATAAAATTATTTTTTATCACAGTTTATCACAGATTACTTTAAACTCCGATTTTTTGGATGTTTAAATATTAACTGGTGCTGATGGTCTTGGTAAAAGTGGGGCGTGTTCATCGCTTTAATAACACAATAAAAGATTTTGGGTGGATATTTTTCTAAAATACTTTTTAATACCATCGGCTTTGTGTTATAATCGGTAATTTTAAACCGTGTTATTTTTACCATAAATTTTATCATATCTGTCATGATGTGGTTTATCATCTATTGCTGTTGCTTATCTTATCATCATCCATTATCAACTTATGAACCTGCCCCATTTTTTTGAAAAAATCCTAAATGATTTGTACCAAAGCGTGTATGTGTCGCTCGGTGGTTCGCTCGAAGATGAGACCCTAAACTGGGCAGAGCGGGGCATGGCTGTTGCCAGTACCAGTATTAAAATATTGATTTTGATGGCGATTATTGGGTTTTTTTATTGGCTTCTTGTTTATTTGTTAAAGCATGGTCGTCGTCCATTACACTTATCACAGCGTCATGTTTGGATTATTCGTGCGGTGCTTCGTTATATGTGGTTTGTGACAAGTTTGCTTGCGGTGATGACGCAAATTGGCACACAGGCAGAGACCATTAAGGCAACAGCAAAAGCGGCGACCTGGGCGGGTTTTTATTATGTGATGTGGACAACCAGTGGACAAATGGTTACCAAAGTGTTACGCTATTATGAACTCAACGCATCCATTGAACAACTTCTTAAAAACTTGATTTTGGTGCTGATTATTGTTTTTGCGTTGGCAAGTGTACTTGCTCAGTTTGGTTTTGACATTGTCTCACTTGTGGCAGGCTTGGGTATTGTTGGTTTGGCGGTGGGTTTTGCTGCCCAAAGTACCCTTGCTAACTTCATCGCGGGTATTACCATTTTGATAGAACAGTCTTTTCAAGTTGGCGACTGGGTTCGTCTCGGTGAAATAGAGGGGCGAGTGGTTAAAATCTCACTTAGAGCCACGCAGATTTTAGACCGTGATAATATCATTATTATCATCCCTAATGCCACCATGTCATCATCAGAGGTGATAAACTTAACCTCCAAAAAGATGATAAGATTTGATGTTAAAGCAAGAATTGGTTTATATGATGATTTGGCGTATGCCAAAGAGATTATTATCCAAACATTAAGCAAAGATGAGGTGATTTTAAAACACCCATCTCCTATGGTAACTGTGAGTGAGGTGGGTGAATATGCCATTTATCTTATTGTGCGTTTTTGGATTGCTCCATTGTCGGTTGCCCGCATTCCAATCATTAAAGAAAATATCAATGAACGCATCAAAAAAGCATTAGATAAAGCAGGGTTTAAAACACCTTATCCTCATCAAGAGATATTATTTAATCGCCCAAATCAAGACACACAAAAACATAAATCAAGCATCAGATAAAGATATTAACAAAGAAAATGACATAGACAGTACCATAAAAGCACCATAAAAAGCAGTTATGGCTTTGTTTGGATGAATTTAAAAATAAAATTACATGCCAAACACCCTCCAAATACAAATATATGATTTAAATGGGTATACAGACCAATATTGACTACCGCATCCGTGTTAAACTGTGCTATAATACTCGGTTTTCAAAACCCTTACGCCCCAAAACAGCCTAAACCTTTATAATCTAAGTTCACGCCATGCCAAAAATACCCTTTGCTGATTTTACCTCCACCGCTTTTGATGTTGTCATCACCTGTGCAGATGGTCTTGAAAATGCTCTATTAGTAGAGCTTGACTTATTTGCTCTGGTCGGGCAGATTGTACGAATGGGGCGTGTGCGTGTGAATGTATCGCTTGCTGATTTTTATAAGATTTGCCTATATAGCCGTGTGGCGAGCCGTGTGTTATTGCCAATTGGTGAGTATTATTTTCGCCAAAAAACCCAAACCATCAATCAGGTGCGTGAAAGTGGCGGTAAAAAAACCACCCGCACGGTAGAGACCAAAGTCATTGATGAAGATGTACCCACGGCCTTGTATGAGTTTGCCAGTCGTTATGATTGGACAAGTATGTTTGGTGTGGATAACACTTTTGCCATACGCTTATCTACCGATAAACGCCTGTCGGTAAACCAACAATTTGCCACTTTGCGTATCAAAGATGCTGTTGCTGACTGCTTTAATGAAAAGTTAGGCAAGCGACCAAATGTGGACAAATCCCCAGATTTTCATATTTATGCCCACGCCACAAATGAACTTGCCGAGCTGTATTTGGATTTATCAGGCACAAGTTTGCACAAGCGGGGTTATCGTGTGGCAAATACAGATGCTCCCTTAAAAGAAAACCTTGCATCCGCTTTGCTCTATGAATGTCAATGGCACAAGGGTGAACATACTGCCATCATTGACCCCATGTGTGGTTCTGGCACACTCATCACCGAAGCCTTACTCATGAAAACTGCCTATCCTGTGGGTATTGACAAAAAGGCGAGTGATTTTGGTTTTTATCATTGGCAATATCATGATGACAATCTGTGGCAAACCCTTGCCAACACCGCCCTAAATAATTTTCATGCCAATCTTGCGCGCTTAGAACAAGAGCTTATCAAAGGTGATTTTATCGCCCTTGCCCTAGATGCCAACGCTCATGCTGTGCGTGCCTGCCACAAGAACTTGATGGCCTCCGCCCTTGCTCCCATAGCCCAACACGTCCGTCTAGAACAGCGTTCGCTTGCCAGCACCAAAGAGGTATTGACGAAGATAAATACTGCCTATCCTCTTGTCATTACCAATCCCCCTTATGGTGAACGGTTGGGTGAGAGTGATTTTATCAAACCTTTATATCATGGCTTGGGGCTTATTATGGCGGATGGTTTACGTCATGTGGGGCGTGCGGATATGGCGGTGTTGGCAAGCCACATTGAACACGCTGACACCTTGCCCATCAGTAAGCCAAACACCTTAAAATGCCACAATGGGGCATTGAGTGTTTATTTTCGTCATGGGGCGATAGATTTTACCAAAACCGACCGTCTGATGCATGAATTGATTGTAAATTTTCATAAAAAAGAGATTAATCATCCTGACAGTCAAGAATTCATCAATCGCTTACAAAAAAATATCATCAATCTAAAAAAACACGCCCAAAAAAACAATATCAGCAATATGCGAATTTATGACGCTGATTTGCCAAATTATAATGTGGCAATTGATATTTATGGCGATAAGATTCATGTGCAAGAATACGCTCCACCAAAACAAATCCCCGCCGATGTTGCCAAATCTCGGTTTAATTTGGTTTTGTCTGCCATTCGTAATATTTTCAATGTGCAACGTGAAAGTATTTTTATCAAAACACGCATGCGACAATCAGGTAATGACCAATATACCAAAAATATTAAAGAAGATAATCAAAAATCCAAAAAAATGTATGTCGCTTATGAACATGGGGCATATCTCTATGTCAATTTTACCGATTATTTGGATACGGGGCTATTTATTGACCACCGCAATATCCGTGAAATGATAAAAAATGCCAGTCGTGGCAAAAATGTCTTAAATCTATTTGCCTATACTTGTACCGCCAGCGTGCATTCGGCAATGGGCGGAGCAAAATCGGTAACGAGTGTAGATTTGTCCGCCAATTATCTAAATTGGGGTAAGCAAAATTTTGCCCTAAACGGACTTGATTTGACTGCTACGACGTCAGATAATACGCCAAAATATCAGTTCATCGCCACCGATGTGTTTGACTGGTTAAAAAATAACACCGAGCAGTTTGAGGTGATATTTATTGACCCGCCGACCTTTTCAAATTCTAAAAAGTTTCAAGGAACTTTTGATGTGCAAAGAGACCATGTTGCTCTGATTAACCGTGCCATGAATCGCCTTGCCCCAAATGGCGTGTTGTATTTTAGCAATAACTTTACCAAATTTGTGTTAGACGATGAGATTAAATCTCGCTATGAGGTAACACCCATCACTGATAAAACCATCGGTGTGGATTTTAATCTTAAAAAACCCATTCATCAAAGTTTTAAAATCACGCACAAGAACCAAATCATGAGAAGTTATGAATTTGAAAGTACTTTTGATACAGTCAATGACCATTGGCAAGATGAAATAACCGCTTATAATAAAAAAGGCGAGATAAAACATTCAAAAGACAGAGCATTTAAAAAGTCTTTTAATAAAGACAAGTCTTTTAATAAAAAATTTGATAAATCTGATAAGTCATTTGATAAAAGACAAACAGGCAAAGACAGATTTTATGATAATGAACCTGTTAAGTCAGACAAGCCAAAAATGCGATATGAAAAGATTGATGGTAAATTGGTTGCCATACCCATAAATAACGCCCAAACCAATCAATCAAACCAACCCAAAAAATATGTGCTAAAACCAAAATCATGATGAAATGATTGATGTACCAAACCAAGTAGCAAAAATTTGAGAAACAGCCATGACCAACAGCCAAACCCTAAACGATAAAACTCTAAACGATGTAGAAAACCATGCCCAAAGCATTCATGCCTTATCTGCTGACAGCGACCGACAAACCAATACCAATGACGATGATGAGCATGAATTTGATGATGGCATCAAATCCGCCCGCTTTAAAAAACTACAAAAGAAACTGCGTAAAGAAGTATCATGGGCGATTCGTGATTTTAACATGATTGAAGATGGCGATGTCGTCATGGTGTGTATCTCAGGTGGTAAGGACAGCTTTACGCTCCTTGATATTTTACTGTTTTTAAAACGCATTGCTCCGATTGATTTTGATGTCGTGGCGGTCAATCTTGACCAAAAACAGCCCAATTTTCCAGAACACATCCTGCCTGAATACCTATCTAAGCAGGGCATTGCACATTATATCCTAGAAAAGGACACTTATAGCATCGTAAAATCAGTCGTGCCAGAGGGCAAGACTTACTGTTCAGCTTGTTCACGTCTAAGACGGGGCTCGCTGTACGGCTTTGCCAAGCAAATTGGGGCAACCAAGATTGCACTCGGTCATCACCGTGATGACATTTTGGCAACATTCTTTTTAAATTTATTTCATGGTGGCAGTCTAAAAGCCATGCCCCCTAAGCTATTATCTGATGATAAGCAAAATGTGCTTATTCGTCCGCTTGCCTATGTTGCTGAAAAGGACATCATCAAATATGCCAATTATAAACAATTTCCCATTATCCCTTGCGGTCTGTGTGGTTCACAAGAAAACCTGCAACGGGCGATGATAAATGACATGCTTCGTGAATGGGACAACGCCCATCCAAAGCGCCTGGCAAGTATGTTTAAGGCGTTACAAAATGTCGCCCCAAGCCAGCTTGCTGACCGAGAACTGTTTGATTTTGAAAGCCTAAAAACCAAGCGGACAGACGATAAAAGACTGTTTGAGGGCGATAACATTCAGGTGGGTATGGCGGACAAACTTGCTGATATTGGTTTGCCAACTGCTCCACAGGTGCAGACCTTTAATCCTAAATTTAGCAACAAAATTCCAACGATAAATCCTGTTATTGATTGATTGTGAGCCGAGCATGATAATAAAAGCACTGTTTATCATATTACTGCTGATATGTGTGGGCGTTCAAGGTATGTTTATCTATCTGCTTGGCGGTTATGACCCACACGAGTTAAACAAACTGCTCAGAATGTGGGAGAGTTTTGGCATTGAGATTGTGCCTTATACGGCTTTTATGCTGTCAATCACACAAGCAAAAGCCATTTGGCTAATCCCAAAGCTTAATTTAATCATTGGCGGTATGGCAATCATTAAAAAAGAATGGCATATTGGGCTATTGGTGCTTGTGCTGTCTTTTTTAATCGCCTTAGCCTTTGTTTGGGCGATATATTCGCCAGCGATGATGATTTCCATAAGATGATGACTTCCATAAGTGGGTGATATTTTATTTCACTTTTTAATATCAAGAGTGGTAGGGTGCATACGCACCAATATACCATCAAATTTAAATCAATTTCAACAAAACCAAAAGGTAGTTTTATGACCATAGCAAATCTAAACGTCATGATTAGTAGTGATGAAATCGCCCAAAAAGTGAGCGAGCTTGGTAGACAAATCACCGCTCATTATGCAAGCAGTGATAAAGAGCTGATTTTAATTGGTCTTTTGCGTGGTTCGGTGATTTTTATGGCGGATTTATGCCGAGCGATTGATAAAGCACATGAGTTTGATTTTATGACAGCATCCAGTTATGCCAAAGGTACGGTATCTAGTGGCGATGTCAAGATTTTAAAAGATTTGGATGGTGATATTCGTGGTAAAGATGTGTTGATTGTTGAAGACATCATTGATTCGGGGCGTACATTATCCAAAGTTGTGGAAATTTTACAGACCCGTGAGCCGAATTCTATTGAACTGTGTACGCTAATTAGCAAGCCATCTCGCCGTGAGATAGACATGGACGTGAGATTTTTGGGTTTTGAGGTTGAAGACCGTTTTATTGTGGGTTATGGTTTGGATTATGAACAAAAATACCGCCATTTGCCCTTTATTGGTGAGATTGGGTTGTCATAACTTATTGATTTATATGGGATATGCCCATTACTTATAACATTTTCATAGAATATGGCTTTTACCAAAGATGGGCATGCCCTAACTTATTTTTTAAATTTTAAATAAATCGGGCATCATGCCCGATTTTTTGATGATGGTTTAACGATGATAGAGTTGGCTTTGCTGATTGATACGGCAAGTTTGATTTATGTATTTGATTTTATTGGTATCATAGCCTGTGCGGTGGCAGGCACCATGCTTGCTATGAGTAAAGGATTTGATTTGTTTGGTTGTGTTTTGGTGTCTATGGTGAATGCCATAGGTGGTGGAACGATTCGTGATGTCATGCTTGACCGATATCCCCTGTTTTGGATGATGGATTTAAATTATGTATTTACCATCACACTGACATCCATCCTGTGCCAAATGTTTTTTTGTCCTACGGTGCGTATCAATGGCGTATTAAAATTCTTTGATGCCATTGGATTGTCGGCGTTTAGTGTGATTGGATTGACAGTGGCTTTGTCCACAGGAGCACCACCACCGATTGCTGTGATGATGGCGGTGATGACCAGTATCGCAGGCGGTATCATACGAGATATGATTTGCCAAGAGTTACCGATGGTACTACAAAAAGAGATTTACATCACTGCCTGTATCATCGGGTCGCTGACATATTTGGGGCTTTGGCGGTTGGGTGTGATGGCGTGGCTCTCTGAACTTGCCATGCTGATGGTGGTATTTGGTGTACGAATGTTGGCAGTACGCCATGATTGGCATTTGCCAAGCATTCGTATGGTAGGATGGCTTATAAAAAATGAAGGTAAAAAATAAACCCCAAGATGGGGCTTATTTGGGTTGTCTGTTAATATCAATGCCTAAAATGTCTCATGCCAGTAAAGACCATGGCAATGCCATGTTCATTGGCAGCGGCGATGACCTCATCATCACGCACAGAACCGCCAGGTTGGATGATACATTTAATGCCAGCTTTGGCGGCGTTATCAATACCGTCTCTAAATGGGAAAAAGGCGTCCGATGCCATAACCGCCCCTTCAACAGGCAGTCCTGCATGCTGAGCTTTGATAACGGCAATGCGAGCAGAGTTGACACGGCTCATTTGCCCTGCACCAATACCGATGGTTTGGCGGTTTTTGGCATAGACGATGGCATTGGATTTGACGTATTTGGCAACTTTCCATGCAAAAATCAAGTCATCAAGCTCTGTATCAGTGGGGGCAACATCAGTAACAACGTTAAGATTTGATTTGTCAATCATACCCAAATCCTGCTCTTGGACAAGTAGTCCGCCACCCACACGTTTATAATCAAGTTGTGGGGTGCGTTCGTTGATATTTGGCAATTCACCACAGGTAAGCACACGTATGTTTTTCTTAGTAGAGGTGATATCAAGTACACCATCTGCCACACTAGGGGCGATGATAACCTCTACAAATTGGCGGTCAATGATGGCTTTGGCGGTATCAACATCAAGTTTGCGGTTAAAGGCGATGATGCCCCCAAAAGCAGACTCAGGGTCAGTGGCGTAGGCCAGATGATAAGCATCCAAAATGCCATCAAGTGATACCGCCACGCCACATGGATTGGCATGTTTGACAATCACGCAGGCAGGTTTGGCAAAGGATTTGACGCATTCTAAGGCGGCATCAGTATCGGCGATATTGTTATAGGATAACTCTTTGCCTTGTAACTGTTTGGCAGTGGCGATGGATGCTTCTGTTGCCCCATTTTCTATATAAAAACTGGCATGTTGGTGGGGGTTTTCGCCATAGCGAAGTTCTTGGGATTTGTTAAGCTGAATATTAAAGGTGCGTGGAAATTGGGTTTTGGCAGTGGCATCATCGCTTAGTGTCTCGCCTTTATCCAAAAGCCTTGACCCTAAAAAATTTGCTATCATGCCATCATAATTGGCGGTATGTTCAAAGGCTTTGACTGCCAAATCAAAGCGAGTACTGTCTGATAACCTGCCATCGGTTTTGAGTTCGTTCATGACGATGGCGTAGTCAGTAGGGCTTGTGATGATCCCCACGTATTTGTGGTTTTTGGCAGATGAGCGTACCATTGCAGGGCCGCCAATGTCAATATTTTCTATGGCATCGCTCATGGTAACATCATCTTTGGCAATGGTCTCGCCAAAGGGATATAGATTCACCGCAACAATATCAATGGCATCAATACCGTGTTTTGCCATGACATCGCCATCTAGCTTGCGTCGACCTAAGATACCGCCGTGAATCTTGGGGTGTAAGGTTTTAACTCGTCCATCCATCATTTCGGCAAAGCCAGTGTGGGCAGACACTTCGGTGGCAAAAATGCCATTATCGGTCAAAAGTTTAAATGTACCGCCTGTGGATAAAATATCAAAGCCTAAGGCGGATAACTCTTGGGCAAATTCTACAATGCCTGTCTTGTCAGAGACGGAGAGTAGGGCGAATTTTTTCATAAAAATACCTTTTAGGTTGCAGGGTTAAAGGGTGAGTGATAAATGTGGTTAAAACAAAACGAAAACCCGCCAAAATGACGGGTGCAACAAATTAGGTGATTATAACAAACCATGCGTTTTTAGCTTAGTGCGAAGCGTGCCACGATTGAGTCCGAGCATTTGAGCAGCTTTGGATTGATTGTTACGTGTGTGTTTCATGACCGTCATCAATAAAGGTTTTTCAAATTCATGTAAAAAAATCTCGTACATATTGGCGGTATTCTCGCCATTTAGGTGAGCCAAATAATGTTCAACCGCTTTTGTTACTTCATCATGTAGCACAGTGGTTATTTGGTTGGGGTGCATGGGGGTCATTACAACAGCTCCTATGTCTACTTAACCTGTCATTGTATCACAGTGGCAGGTTAAAATTTTATCAATCCTATTATTATCTACCATTAACAATGTATCTACCATTAACAATGGGTGTTAGAATTATTGTAAAACAATTGCCATCATTTGACAAGTTATAGATTACCTGTAATTGGTTTTATTGATAAAATGGTGTTACTGTTACCGTACTTACTTTGGGGGCAGAATTTTCTGAGACTGAGAGCATGATTCGCTTGTGTTGGTTGGCAAGTAGGGTGGTTTGAGATTGGCTAAGATAGTCTTTGGTATCTGCCACAAAGTCTGCCACGACCACACCTTGACTGTCTTTAAGCTGTACCAATAAATAAGGAAACAGCTGTTCTGAGTTGGTTTTATTGGTAATGTCAATGATGATGTCTTTTTGGTTTTTTAAAGATGATGTGATTGATAAAGCATCTAAATTTGCTGATGGAACACTGCAAGAGATAATATTGCAGACCGTGTAAATAAAGTTGGCAGTTTCAGGATTTTTAGCAAGTTTATCTACATTAAATAAGGCATACTGTACCACAAGCAAACCGATGAGTAATAAGCACCCAAGAAGCCATAATAACTGTGATACCAAAGATTTTTTGGTGGCAAGCTGTTGGGAGGTTGGTTTTTTTGACCAAATTTTTTTGATTGGTTTTTTGGGTTTGGGGGTGGCAACAGGGATGATGGTGGTTAAGTCAACATTATTTTCAATGGGGCTGGTTTTGGCTTTGGTATTGGTGGTGCTTGTTTGGGCGGTATTAACAGGCTTTGTATCATTGAGTAAATCATGAGCCCAATCATCCCCTTCGTCATCCGCCAATTCATCTTTGGTGCTTTTGGCAGTCGTTGGAGCAAAATTGATGTTATTTTTTAAAAAATTTTCCAGTTCGTCATTATCAAATGACACACCCAAGACAGTTTTAGGTTTATTCTCTTCAACACCATCCATATCATCATGAATCATGTCTTCGGTAAGTGTGCGTTTGGTACGTTTGGTGCGTTTTGGGGTGATTTTTTCTTGTGGGTCTGTTGTGGTTTGGGTTTTATGGGCTGTCGGATGTGGGGTGGGATTTGGCTGTTTGGTTTGGGCAGCAGATGAGCTGTTTACCAAATTGGCATTTAAAAAAAACACTTGCTGACACTTACCACATTTGGCACGAGCATCGGGGTCGCCAAGTTTGGTGGTGGGCATGGGGTAAGTTGTTTGACAATGGGGGCATTGGGTTTGATTGCTCATGTTTTTATTAAATCCAATTTAGACCAAGGTGAGAGAATGTTTTGTGATGTTATTGATAATATTATCCAAAACAGTACAGATTGCTTTTCTTTATGCTACTAAATTGTTACGTACTTGACAATTTTAATCCGCTCAGCTGTGCTTAATAGCGGATAAACGATACCAATGGCGGTCTTCGCTGTTTTCATAATGGTAAGGCATGTCAAGGTCAAAATAGGGTTGATACGCCATCATGACATCATCTACTTGATTTTCAATCAGCCCTGATAATACAATACTGCCTTTGTTTTTTAACAAAGTGGTAAAAAACGGTGCAAAATGAATGAGTGGTTTGGCTAAGATATTGGCGGCAATGGTGTCAGCAAGAATGTTGTGCATTTTTTGATGGGTTTTAAATTCTTCGGGTAAAAATATCAACATTTTATCTTCAACGCCATTTAGTTTGGCATTTTGGTGCGTAGCAAGCAGTGCTTGAGGGTCAATATCAACCGCTAATACCTGTTTTGCCCCAAGCAGCAATGCACCGACCCCCAAGATGCCTGAACCACAGCCGTAGTCAATGATGATTTTATCGGTCAAATCCTGCCCAGCAAGCCAATCAAGGCACAATCGTGTTGTGGCGTGATAGCCTGTACCAAAGGCAAGCCCTGGGTCTAGGATAAGATTGATGGCGTTTGGGTTGGGGGCGTCTAGCCATTTGGGGACTATCCACAGATTGCCAGCACATTGAATGGGTTTGTAATGAATCATCCACTCGCAAGTCCAATCCTTATCATCAAGCACCGACAGCCATACACGACTTGCTCCCACCTGGGCGGCGATGTCATGGGCAAGACTCTCAAAGTTGGTGTCATCCCATCTGCCATCGGTATTGGTATCAAAAATGGCGGTTAGCACCACATCGCCCCATAATGGCTCTTCGCCCGGCATGGGCTCAAATAGTGGTTCATCGCCTGCATCTTCTAGCAGTATAGAGACCGCTTGGGCTTCATAAAACAGTGCTTCGGCAAGTTCAACTTGCTCTTTGGTCAGTTGTAGGTGAATTTGTTGCCATGCCATAAGTTCTTCCTATTGTTTAAATGGGCTAAGTTGGGTTTTGGGGTTATTTGGTATCGTCATCACTTAAAATTGTCAAATCATCTTTGTAAAGGTTGTCAATGTTGGATTTGCAAAAATCAGGGTCAAGGCGACAGATGGCGTTTTGTAAGGCATCAATGTGCTTATCTTGGGCTTGAATATGAGCGAGTAATTTGGCGATGCTTGTTACCACAGGGTCGGCATTATTGGGGCTTAGTCCGTAAGCATTAAAACCATCATTGGTAGATTCTGGGTAGATATCACCATCAGAGGCGTTGGGCTTATTTGCTTGTGTGTTGGTGTCAAGTTCTGTTTGGGTATTTTTGGTGTTTTTATTAATCAGGCGAGCCGCTGAGCCAACCATGGTAGCATTTGCAGGAACGGATTTGACAACCACCGCATTTGAGCCGATTTTGGTGTTATCACCCACGCTAAAACCCCCCAAAATTTTCGCCCCTGCTCCAACCACGACATGATTGCCAAGTGTGGGATGGCGTTTTGTGCCTTTCTCCCATGACACACCACCTAAGGTAACGCCATGATATAAAGTAACATCATCACCAATCTCTGCTGTCTCACCGATGACAACCCCCATGCCATGGTCAATGAACAATCGTTTACCAATCTTGGCAGCAGGGTGAATCTCAATGCCTGTTGCCATGCGTGTCAAGTGAGATAACCCCCTTGCCAAAAATTTATAATCAGCTTGCCAAAGGCTGTGAGATGCACGGTGCAGGGTGCGTGCATGAATGCCAGGATAGGTCAAGATAATCTCAATTTTGGTGCGAGCAGCAGGGTCTCGTTCTAGTACCGCACTTAAATCATCATCTATGGCGTAGGTTAGATTTTTTAGCTTGGAGAAAATACTCATGATAAATAATGTATTTTAAAATCGCCTATTCTATCATCAAAATCTCGTTGAGTATAGGGTTTGTTTGAGTTGTCTTATTGACGTACACGCCAAACTCATTTAATCTTATCTTTTAACAAAAATTCCATGAGTGCTTTTTGGGCATGTAGGCGGTTTTGTGCTTCATCCCACACGACCGAACGGGGGTCATCTAGTAGGTCATGGCTTATCTCTTCGCCACGATGAGCAGGCAGGCAGTGCATAAATAGCACGTCTTTATCGGCGGTATCTAGTAGCTTAGGCGTGATTTGAAAGCCTACAAAGTCGGCTTCACGTTTTTTCTGCTCAGCTTCTTGTCCCATGCTTGCCCATACGTCTGTAACCACAAGGTGCGAATCTTTAACCGCATCGGCAACGTTATTTGTCAAGGTTAGGCGATGGGCGTATCGGGCGGTAAGTTCACTGTTTGGCTCATAGCCCTTTGGCGTGGCGATGTTTAGATGAAAGTCAAATTGTTCGGACGCCAAAATGTATGAATGACACATATTATTGCCATCGCCAATCCATGTGACGGTTTTGCCTTTGATATCGCCTCTGTGTTCAAAAAAGGTCTGCATGTCAGCAAGCAGTTGGCAAGGGTGATAATCATCGGTCAAGGCGTTGATGACAGGCACGGATGAATGTTTGGCAAAGCTCTGCACACGCTCATGGGCAAATGTACGAATCATGACGATGTCGGTCATGGAGCTAATCACACGCGCCGAATCTTCTATCGGTTCGCCACGCCCAAGCTGAGTGTCATTGGGTGACAAAAAAAGTGCTTGACCACCAAATTGCCCCATGCCTGTCTCAAAGGAGATGCGGGTACGAGTGCTGGATTTTTCAAAAATCATGGCAAGGGTGCGACCAACAAAAGGACGATAAATCTCGCCATTGTGTTGCATTTGGCGAAGCTCGCTGGCACGGCTGATGAGTGTGCGAAGTTCATCTTTGGATAAGTCAAGTAAAGTCAAAAAATGGCGAACGTTCATAAAAGTCCCTGTGTGTTTTGGTCTTTTGTGTTTTGGCATCACTTTGCATCACATAAAGACATAAAAAAGATAAAATATGATTATAGCAAATCTTTTTGATACAATGCAATCATCTGGTTAATATTATAGGCATAGATAAGCTTTATCTATTAATTCTAATTCATTGATATCATTGATAAAAATAGCATTTAGTTTATTGTAATCTAACAATGAACCAAATGGCATAGCAATGTCAGTTTCTTCTGTGTTTTTATCTATCAACAATGGTAATAAATGACCCCATTTTACTTTTCCTTTGGGGCTTAAAACAACCTGATATTGCATTGTTGATTTACAAGAAAGCTCATCGCTTTTGGATTCCACGATTTTCTTTAAAACATAGACCCAGCTATTATTTTCTGACTCATCTATGTTGTACTTATTGTAAATTTCATCTATTTGCTTAGGTGTTGTATTGTCTTCTATCAATATAAAACGAAAGCTTATCGGCAATTTTTTTTCAGAAAAACCGACTTGATTAAAAATTTTTGGATTAAAAATCCCTTGTATGGGCTGTCTAAATATTCTTAATACATTATCTAAAACATCTGTGTTGGCATTACCATCATCCATCAAAGACAGACATTCAAAAAAATACCCATCTAACTTATTTCCACCTAAGAATAATAGATAAATATAATCATTATTAGATAACTGCGTTTTAATATAAGATAGCGGTTTAAAAAAATCCTCAAAAGGCAGAAATTCTTGTTGATTTTCTTCACCATCTATAAGGACTTCAAATCCATCATAATCTACTTTCAATATGGAAGATAATTCTTCAAATTTTTGATACAACTTCCATAAATCGTCTTTGTTGATGATTGTATTTATTTCAACAATCAATGCGTTATTCTTATCATCAAATATGATATTGGCATCATCAATATTCTTTTTGATATCGTTTAAAGAATTGCCATTTCCATAAAAGAAATGACGTGTTTTATTATTGCTGCCTAATATGTTTTTTGGTAGCAACTCAATTATTCTTTCAATATTTTCAATTGCCATATTATATTAAGTGAATAAACCAATTCAAACTTATCATCATGCCATTCAAAAGTGAATCCTAATGGCTGTAAAATCAACATTTTAAGCAACCCATACAATGAACAACAGGATAAAAACTTAATCTATGATAGCAAATCAGGTCGGTTATTACCAGTAAGAACATTCTTGTGGTCTAGCTTGGCCGTCTTGTAAAAGAAATCCCCTAACCTTAGGGGGAGAAAATCAATGGCAAAGCATTGCTAAATATCTATACGATAATACGGCGATGGGGTCGGTTGGTTGTTTTGCAAAACAACTCATAACTGATGGTATTTGCCCATCGTGCCACATTGTCAGCTGGCAGACCATCACCCCATAGCATGACCATATCGCCCACGCCCACAGGCAGGTTTGTGATATCTATCATCATCATATCCATGGCAATGCGTCCAACGATGGGAGCAAGATATGTACCATCATCTTTGGTAATCAACACCTTAGCATCGTTTTGTGTGCGAGGATAGCCATCACCATAGCCAACACTTAGCACGCCAATGCGAGTAGGTTTATCTGCCATCCACACTCCGCCATAGCTGACTGTTTCGCCTGCATTTAACTCATGTATGGCAAATATTTGGGTACTAAAATTCATCGCAGGGAGCAAATTTAATTCATGAATATCACTGCCCATCACAGGACTTGCTCCATATAAGGCAATCCCTGTACGTACCCAATCATGATGAGCATGAGAAAAATTGATGATGCCTGCTGAGTTACATAATGAACCTTGTATGTCATTACCGTACTTATCTTTTAAGATGGTCAATACATCATTAAATCGCTTGATTTGTAGGGCATTGGTAGGATGGTCTTTGTCATCAGCACAGGCAAAATGACTGATAAGAATCAACCGATAACCCTTGTTATCTAAGAGTTTGGCAGCGGTTAGTACATCATCATCACCAAAACCCAAACGGTTCATGCCCGTGTTATATTTTAGCCAAATGGTGCCTGTGGGGCTGCCCATAGGTGCAAGGTGTGATAACGCCCAATCCAGCTGTGTTTGGCAGTGTATCACACATTCAAAACCGTGTGTTTGGGCATCAAACCATTCATCTTTATCAAGCACACCCCCCATAAGAATGATGCGTTTGGATAAATGCCCACAAATTTCATGCACTCTTAGGGCTTCATCAAAACTTGCCACACCAAAAGCATCTGCATCCATAAGAGCAGGCAGACAGTGAGCCATCCCATGCCCATAAGCATCTGCCTTGACCATGGCCATGACAGAGGCATGGGGGGCGTGGCGTTTGATGACGGCTAGGTTATGAGTTAGGGCAGTTTGGTTGATACTAATGTGGGTGTGTCGCATGGGCTATTCTGTCTATTTGTTATTAACTCATTGGTTTTCATGGTCATTGGGGGTCAGATTGTCAAAGCGGGTATATTCTCCCACAAATTTTAGGGGTAATTTACCAATCGGGCCATTACGTTGCTTGCCAATGATAATCTCAGCCAAATTTTTGTTGTCCGCTTTGTCTTTATAATACACCTCATCACGATAGATGAACATAATCAGATCGGCATCTTGTTCAATTGCTCCTGACTCACGCAAATCCGCCATCATTGGGCGTTTGTCGGTACGTTGTTCTAGGCTACGGTTAAGCTGGGATAGAGCAACGACAGGGCAGTTCATCTCACGAGCCAGAGCTTTTAAACTTCGGCTAATCTCGCCAATCTCTTGGACACGGTTATTCTCCATACCAGGGACTTTCATGAGCTGTAAATAATCCACAACAATCATCCCCAGCCCCTCTGGATGGTTTTTAGCAATACGTCGGCAAGTAGAACGAATCTCAGATGGCGGTAGGTTGTTGCGGTCATCAATGTATAGGTGGGTATTTTGATAAAATGTCATCGCCTGAGACAGACGAGCCCATTCCTCTTCGGTCATCCTTGCTGAACGTAGGTTGCTTTGGTTGATGCTACTAAACCCTGACATCATTCGCATGACGATGGATTCGGCGGGCATCTCCATGGAGAACATGACCACAGGCAACTCTTGCACCAGCACCTCTTGGGCCAGATTCATGGCAAAAGTGGTTTTACCCATGGAGGGGCGTGCTGCCAAAATGATAAGGTCGCCACGTTGTAAGCCTTGGGTTTTGTTGTTCAGCTCTGTAAAGGGCGTTCGCAGTCCAATGAGTCCGTCTTGACGCCCTTTGATTTCAATCAGTTGATCGGTGATGCTTTGCAAAATGTCCTCAACTTGTCGCACGCCTTGTTTGCCTGTGCCATGAGAGTAATCTTCATTGATACGAAAAATATCCGCCTCAACCACATCCAAAATCTCGCTTACGCTCTGCTTTTTGGGGTGATAGGCCAAATTTAGCATGGTATTGGCAGATTTGATGAGTTGACGATAAACCGAAAATTCACGCACCCTCTTAGCATAAGGAATTAGGTTAAAGAGTGTGGCAGGGCTTTGGTTGATTTGCATAAGATACTCTTCACCGCCTGCCATGGCAAGTAGGTTTTGCTGGTTTAAAAAGTCATGTACCATCAGCGTATCATAAGGTTGACGAATGCGTGATAAGTGATTGATGGCGTTGAAAATCTGACGATGACGCTCACCATAAAAATCCTCCGCTTTGATGATGCCATCAATCTTTTCAAAGGAATCATCAACACTCATAAGCGATGCCAATAAAGCCCGTTCAATGTCCATATTGTGTGGTGGTTGTAGAGTTAGTAGCTCATCAACAGCAGTTTTGGGGTTTTTTGGGGTATTTGGGTCGGTCATTGTGATTGTATTTTAAAATGGGTGCTAAATTTTATCATAAAGCCCAAAAATGTGCTTTTTAAAATATCAATTAATCGCTAAAATAGACGAATCATTTATCCACACATGACAAAAACATGCAAAATACCCTCTTAAAACCCCTGCTCATCACCACAGGCGAACCTGCTGGCATTGGTATGGACATTGTTATTGATGTGCTTGCTCACCATAGCCATGCTTTATCCGTACCGCTTATCATTTGTGCTGACAAATATGCTTTTACCGAGCGAGTGGCACAACTAACAAGGCAAAATGTGGTAAAAAAAGACATATTGGCGAATATGGCAGTGGTGGATGATGTTCACACACTTAACCTGTCTGCCCCCCATCCCATCTGTCTGCTTCATGTGCCTTGTGCCAGTTCTGTGGTTGCAGGCGTGCTAAATGCTAACAATGCCAGTATGGTTCAAGCTCAGCTTGATATTGCTCACACGCTTGCCAGTACGCACCAAATTCGTGCCATCATTACCGCTCCTTTGCAAAAGTCTGTGATGATAGACGGCGGTGTATGCCTAGATAATGGCGATAAATTTAGCGGTCATACCGAATATTTTATGAGCAAGGCAGGCGTGGATAAGGTGGTGATGATGCTTGCCAATGCCAAAATGAAAGTTGCTTTGGTAACCACGCACCTTCCCCTAAAAGATGTGGCAAATGCCATCACCCCTTACGCCATTTACCAAACGGTACAAATTACCCATGATGAAATGGTACACAAATTTGGCATCGCCTGTCCCAAAATTTTGGTATGCGGACTAAATCCTCATGCAGGTGAAGATGGGCATTTGGGCGATGAAGAGCTGACCGTGATTAACCCAGTTTTGCAGACATTTGCCAAACAAGGCATGGATGTCAGTCTTGCCATGCCTGCCGATACACTCTTTACCGAGCGGAATTTGGCGGCGGCGGATGTGGTGATTGCCATGTATCATGACCAAGGGCTTGCTCCCTTAAAATCGCACGGTTTTGGTGATACGGTCAATATCACTTTGGGTCTGCCCTATGTGCGTACCTCTGTTGATCATGGCACGGCATTGACGCTGGCAGGGACAGGGCAGGCGAGTAGCAGTAGTCTTAGGCGTGCCATTGATATGGCGATGATGATGAGTGGGGGCTGATGAGATTTTCGCTGTTTTAAATCCTACCACCGTCTTTTGCCATTGTCATGCTGTCTTTATGATGGGTTAATTTTAAATATAAAAATATGCCAAAGACGACATTAATCATACCTGTGATTAAAAACAGTTGGGCAATGGAGAGTTTTAATGCTGTTAGAATGATGATGGAGAAGATGGCAGAGCCGACCATAAATATCGCATTAAAGATATTATTTGCCCCAATAATACGTGAACGATGACTGATGGGGGCATAAGCCTGCATAAAGGCATATAATGGCACGATATAAATACCCCCTGATAGACCCAATAAAAACAAATCAGCAAACACCCGAATTGTGCCATTTAGATTTAATATCTCACTGATGGTATAAGTACCATGGGCAGGTGCGATGATATGTATGCCACTTAGTGACAAATACAAATCCACAGCAAATAAGCTAAGTCCGATGATGCCAATGGGCAAAAGTTTTAGGCTGATTTGGTTTTTGGTGAGTGTTTTACATAATAACGACCCAATGGCAGTACCAACAGAAAATAGGGTCAATAATAAAATCACCACAGATTCATTACCATGCAAAACCACTTTACTAAACTCAGGGGTTTGGGTTAAAAAAGTCGCCCCATAAAACCAAAACCAGCTATTGCCCAAAATGATAAAAAATAATAACGGTAAACTGTATAAATATTTGATGATGCCAAAACTGGTGCGAAAAATATGATAATCAATATCTAAGTTGGGTTCGTGGGGTGCAATAGCAGGCACAAAGCCAGATGCAATAAAACCCAAAACGGCGATAAATAAGGTGGTTGCTGATATCCACACAAGCGAGTTATCAAGCTGGGTTAAGAACCCTGCCATCATCATGCCAGTTAAGATGGCAAGACTGGTACCCGTCTGAAACAGCCCATTTGCCCCGACCAATTCATTTTTGTGCATGACCTCAGGCAGATAAGCGTATTTGATGGGGCCAAAAAAGGCAGAATGCGTACCCATTAAAAACAACGCCACAAATAGCAGTGGATACAGCTCAAAAACAAAACCCACAGCCGCTAAGACCATGATGATGATTTCTAACAGTTTAATGTTACGTGTCAGCCATGATTTTTCATATTTATCAGCGATTTGCCCTGCCAATGCTGAAAATAAAAAATAAGGCAGAATGAACAGCAAGGCGGCAAGGTTGTTTAGTAGACTGACCGCAACCCCCATTTTGGCAGCAGCGGTGTAGGTGAGCACTAAGATGAGTGCTTGTTTGAATATGTTGTCATTAAATGCCCCTAAAAACTGAGTGGCAAACATTGAACTAAAACGACGAGTTTTAAATAAAGAGAATTGGGATGCCATGATGCTTTGTGTTGATAATAGAAATGTTGTTGTTTATAATAGCAGAGATTTTTAAAATTTTTAAAATTATCATGAAAAAAGTTGTATTTGTGCACAAAAAAACACCCTTACTCTTATGCCTGCATACCGTGATGGGGATTGGGATATTGCCTGCAACAGCCAGTCCGTTGTCGGTTTCATCATTAACCAATAACCCTGATTTGCCAACATCTGTAAATGGGGCAATGACCATGACACAGGTTATGGACGAGACTAGCCAAAATAAGCCCAAAGGCACCGATGGTGTGGCAGCTACTTTGACTGATGACATTTTTTTTGATGACATCGCTGCCAGCCAAATACTAACCACAGCACAGATTGAGAATAAATTACAAAACGCTCATATAGACAATCATTTTGAGGGTGGTTTTGCCAAGATTGATGAGACAGATATTGCCACGCTTGATACAAATAAGACCCCCATTGGGCTAGATGAGCACGCCATCACCGAGTTGCCCACTTATGAGAGCATGCTTGCCAAGCAAGATAAGACGCCAAAGAATGAGCTTGACCCAGCCGCTTATCTGCCTGAGTACGAATATAAAGCAAGTACACTGCCCCAACGCCCTGATGCCATTGTAGATGAGATTAAACCGCCAAATCTAATCAAACGCCTGTATTATCGCTTGTTTAATGACGGTGTGGAGGCGGTTACACGCCTTAAAGTCAATGTTTATCATGATGATGAATATGTAAAAGAGTATGTGGAACAGGAGATGGCGGTAAATGGTGCAGATGACTTTAAAGTACCACAAGCCAAGATGACGGCAGAAAAGATAAACAATGCCAAGCTGACCGATAATGCCCAAAAAGTAAACCGCAAAACCCTAAAATCTGAGCCATTTGCCAATATCACAACCGCTCTAAAAGAGATCAGTGCCCAGAGTGTGGCAGATTTTGAGGCATCGGCGGCACGTCTTAGACAGACAGTCATTACCGCAGGTCAAGCGGTTGGTTATTATGACATGAATTTTAGCATAGAGCGAGCAGGGCCAGGCGAGATAAATTTGGTCATACACGACTTAGGAGAGCCTGTTATTGTCCATGATAGGGTATTAGAGGTGCGTGGTTTGGGGGCAGATGACCCTGCTTATCTTCTGGCACAAAAAAATGCCCCACTAAAACAAGGCGATGTCTTTGACCATGGTAAATATGAAGCAAACAAGGCGGTTATTGATGAGGTCAGTGGTGAGCATGGTTATTTTGATGGCAGATGGCTGAATCATTCGGCGGATGTGGTATTGCCTGATAATGTGGCGGATGTGAATTTGGTCTATGATACAGGTGAGCAGTATCATTTTGATGATGTGGTTTTTTTTACCATAGATGGCGATACAGGAAAAATGACGACCGACCCTGATAAATTGCCTGTCAAACCTGAGCTGTTACGCAAATTAGTCAGCTTTGAGATGGGTGATGCCTATAATCGCAGCGCCACACGCAACCTAAGCAACAATTTGCTTGCCACGGGTTATTTTAATACAGTAAACACCGAGACAGTCCTGCCCAGTCAGACCCCAGAGGAGGGGATTAATTTTGAAAATATCACCACCCAAACAAACGATGGCAGTGAGACGATAGATTTGGGTGATGGTGTTACAGCAACCATTGAGCCGATTGATTTTAGTACAAGTGAGATTATTAGTGATAAACTTGCTTTGGTCAAACAAAAAGCCGAACAACTCTATAATGCTCCTGATGACCGCCTGCTTGTTACAGACAGTAGTAAGCAATCACGCAGTATCTTAGGGCGTATCTCAGATGCGATCAGTAGCGTAGCAAAGATGATATTACCCGATGAGTCAGGCGATGCTCTGCCAGAGCTGTCTCAGGATGTGCAATCGCCTGTGCTGGCAGGGCGAAAGCGTGGGCAGGATGTCTATGAAGATAAAAAAGTGCCCCTGTATGTCTTTGTGATGTCGGACAAGCCCCGAGATGCCCAAATCGGTGTGGGTTGGGGGTCAGACAGTGGCACAAGATTTATCACAAAGATTGAGCATAATTTACTCAACCGTGATGGCATGCAAGCAGGAGCGGATGTACGGATATCACAAAACAAAAAAGGTGTAGATACTTACATCACTCGCCCCATCGGTCACCCCTTAAATGATAAAGCCAAAGCATCACTGGGCTATAACGAGGAGAGAATTAATCAAGGTGTGGGGCATTTTGATTTGTCCAGCAGAACCTTAGAGACAGGATTAAGCCGTAATCTTGTCAAAGACAATGGTTGGAATATTACCTATTCGCTAAAATATCGTTTAGATGAGCTTAAAACCAACGCCCCACGGGAGACATGGCAGGATCTGCCAGTGCAATTTGAACATGGTAAACCTACCCAACAAGCACTACTGCTAGGTTATGCCATGAATAAGATGGTGGCGGATAATTTGGCAAATCCCATGAAAGGTTATCGTCAGCACTACTCATTAGAGCTTGGCAAACAGGGCTTATTAACCGATACCAATATGGCAATACTAAGAGCGGGGGTAAGTGGCGTGTATAGCTTTGGTGATAACAGCCATGGAAAAGACCGTCAGCACCAGCTGATTGGCAGTCTTAATTTGGGCTATTTGTGGGCAGATGACTTTAATGCTGTACCGTATAAATTACGCTTTTTTGCAGGTGGCGACCAAAGCATTCGTGGCTACAACTATGACAGCTTATCACCTTTATCTGACAAAGGTTATCTGACAGGAGGTCAAGCCTTAGCCGTAGCAAGCGGTGAGTATAACTATGAAGTCCTAGAAGGGCTAAGATTGGGTGTATTTGCCGATGTGGGCAATGCCTATGATAAGGATTTTAAAAATGACACCAAAGTTGGAGCAGGCGTGGGTGTGCGTTATGCCTCCCCGGTAGGACAGGTGCGATTAGATGTGGCAACGGGCGTGGGAGAAAAAGATAAATCGGTGAAATTGCATTTTTTTATCGGAACGCCTTTTTAGTGGTTTAATCATGAGTTTTTATCCTAGCTTAACATGCAAATTTATTAATTATCTGATGGGTTAATTATCTGATGGATTTTCTACAAAACTGATGAGTAATAATCGGATTATCTTTATGATGGGTTTTGTTGATGTTTAATTTGACATTATTTGACATTGAAAAATTACTCAAATTATGGTTTAATGCACCATTTTTGATAGACTTTATCACCTAACGACCGCTTTGCCATGACTGACCACAAACCCACCAACCAACAACCTAAACCTGATGATAAGGCGGATATGGATTCTCGTCAGTCAAACACACCAATCTTGCCCAACACACCGCCAACATCTAAATGGCGGATATATCTTATTCGTCTGTTTATCGCCATCATTGTCGTGCTGATGCTGATTTTTGCATTGTTGTTTTATGCCATCAGTACCGAGACAGGTACCAAGTTTGTTTTGGAGAAAATTGCAGCCGAGACAGGTACTAAACTCTCTTATGGCAAGGGCAGTTTGCATGGGGGGGTGTGGGTATCAGACATCGTTATTGCCCAAGGCGAAGAGGTGCAAATTAAGGTCAATCAAGCCTATGTCAAATTAGGCTGGCGAGCGGTCTTTGCCCGTCAGGTGCATTTGGCACAGGCAAGCATTGATAGACTGGACATCATTAATCATAAGCCGTCCACAGATGAACCATTTGACTACCCAACCATTGATTTGCCTGTCAGTCTACGCCTACAAAATACGACCGCAAACACCGTCAGCTACACCCAAGCAGATGATAAGGGCGGTTATAAAGAGCCTGTTTATCTGTATGATATTGCTTTGGTAGATGGCAAATGGGCAGGCAGTCAGGTGCAGGTTGAAGGTGCAAAAATCAACATCAATCACGACGTGAATGTGAGTGATGTCAATGCCAAAATTGATTTGACGGGCGACTATCCACTCTCTGCCACAGCAAAAGTGAATGTGTCTGCTTTGGATAAAGCCCATTTTGATACCTTGCATCTTAGAGCCGAAGGGACACTCAAACGCACGCATGGCAAAGTGATAAGCAAATATAACAAGCATGACATTCATGGTGAGTTTATCGCTCAGGGTCTAGATGATGGCTCGCCATTTAGTGCCAAATTATATATTGACCATGCCGTCTTGCCTTATGCTGATGAACAAAATATTACAATAAAAGATGGGATAATTACCGCCGATGGCGTGGTTGAACGCATTGAGATACGCATGAATGCCAATTTGTCAGGTCAAGACATGCCAAATGGTCATTATTATGGTCGGGGTGTGGTGCGTGATGGTGGTATGGACATTGAAATGTTAACAGCGGACACCCCAAGCGGACAGCTGACCGCTGATGGTAAGATGGAGTGGTCAGATGAGTTCATGATGGATGTAGCGGTGCATGGTCAGGGTGTGCAAGTGCGTGAGTTCATGCCTGTTGAATATGCTGATTATCAGGCTTATCTGCCCAGGGTGTTAGATGGGACTTTGGGATTTCAATATTCTTCTTTGGATAAGACAACCAATGAAACTCGCTTAGAATTTGACTTGACTCAAAAAGATGGCGAGAGCGTGCAGGCGAGCCTTGTCCAAAGCCAAGACAGTCCTAATACTCCGTGGCACATTCATGCCGATTGGCAAAATGTGGTAAGAACAGGTGTACCAAATATTGATAATATCAACAGTCCTTATGGCTCAGCAAGCATTCGCCTAGAAGAGGGAAAAGCCTACATTGAAGGCAAGGCGAATATTAAGAGATTATCAGTTGCCCCTGCTGGGGATTATGACATTCGTGCTAAGATTGAACAGGGTGAGCGGATTGATTTGACTGATTTTCATTATCAAGGCGACGTTGGGCATTTGACAGGGACAGGGCGTATTGACCTTGCCACGACCAACACACCTTTGAGCTGGCAGTTTGATTTGGCAACCGATGGTTTTATGCCAAATGCCTATTTTGATGCTCCTGACAAAACCCCATTTTCAATGATTAAAGGAACCATCCTGGCCACAGGGCGAATGCGTGAAGATAAAAAAAATACCAAAACAGGGTCAGCACCAACCACAACACCACAAAAAGAACCGCATGGCACAACCAAACAGACACATGAGATTAATATTGTTCGTTCAGATTTGACAGCGACGCTGACCGATGGCAATACCGTGAATGTATCAGGCGAGGGTAGGGCATCGGTGCAGATGGTGAATGCAGAAATTGAACATTTTACCGCTGATTTTAAGGGTAAGTTTGCTCAGAGTTTTCTGCCTAAGATTGGTGCAGGTGATGTCTTGCTTGATGTTCATGGCGACCTAAATAAGATTAATATCAACACCTTAGACTATCACACCCCCAAAGGTAAGCTGTCGGCTTTGGGCATGTTAACTCTGTCTGAGGGCATCGGTTGGGAGGTGAGTGCTCGTCTTGATGAGATAGACACATCCGCCGTTGTGGATAATACGAGCTTGCTTGCTGTTATTACAGGTGATATGAGTAGCACAGGCAGTTATCAAGATGGAAGCCTTGACAATCTCGCCGCCAAATTTGCCGGTCAGCTAATCCATGATGACATACCAAATGGTCAGCTTGTGGTGGATATCAGTGGTGCTAATGATAACTTTGTGGTACATCGTTTGGAGCACACAGGAGAAGCAGGCGAGCTGTCAGCGTCAGGTGTGATAGACATTGGGCAGATGGCATGGGATTTGACGGCAAAGATGAATGCTTTTAACATCGGTTATTTTGTGCAGGGCATGGACAGTGCATTGACAGGGGGATTTAGTACAACAGGGCGATGGGCTAAGGACATTCAGAGTGTTGCCATTAATGATTTGTCATTGACAGGCACCATGCAAGGGAATAATGTTGTTGCCACAGGTTCACTGTTTGGAGAATTTGATTTGCCCGAGGATTTGAGTGGTTATATCAGCAGTCTTAAAACCAATTCTGACAGTTTTGATTTACAAAACATTACCGATTTTCAGCGTCAGTTAGAGCAAAGCACCAAGCAAACACGCCAAATTATTCGCAAACTAGATGCGAACAAAGTTCAGCTTCGTATGGGTGATAATGTCGCAAGCATGCACGGTAATGAAAAAAATCTCACCATGGCACTAAATCTTACCAATCTAAGTCAGCTCATGCCTGATGCTAGGGGGACGATAAAAGGCGGTTTGATTTTGGTGGATGACCGTACTGAGTTGCCAACCATTTACGTAGATTTAAATGCCAACGACGTGCGTACGGCTGATATCATCATCCAAAAGGCAAATGTGGTAGGCAAGATTGTCAATTTGGGTAATGCCCCCAGTCATCTGTTTGCCGAGGTGTCAAATGTCATCGCCATGGGACAGATGGTAAGTTTGGCACGTCTTAATTTTAAAGGCACACAGCATCAGCATGAAATGGCATTGACAGCAAAAAGTGATCAAGTGCAGACGCATGCCAAAGTGGTGGGCAGCTTTAACAGTCAGACCAAGACTTATGAAGGCGTACTCAGTGAGGGGCATATGCAAACTCACTTTGGACTGCTATCACAAAGACAGCCGACAGAATTTAAGATGGGACCAGATAAGAGTTTACAAATAGCCCCTCATTGTTGGCAGACCAGTAAAACTCGTGCAGGCGGTATAGGGTCTTTATGTCTACAAGACACGTTGGTCTATACGCCCAATGAAATAAAGGCGGATGTGGTCATCCAAGACCTTGATACGTCTGTATTTTCACCCATTATGCCAAGCGATATTTTTTGGCATGCTAAGTTAAATGGTCAAGCTAAAATCAGTCATAAAAAGGGCGATATCAACCCTCAAATCAATGCACTATTGTACTCAGATAATGGACGAGTGGGGTTAAACAGTGATGATAAAGGCTATGTAGAGATGCCTTATGAGCGTATCTCGGTCATCGCTCAAAATACGCCCACAGGTCTAAGGTTACGTACCGATGTGGCAGGAACGATAGGTGAGGGTCATGCTGATGTGCTGATGAATCCATTTGTTGATGACAAACCCATCTTAGGTGATGTGGTCATTGATAACATTAATTTGGCGGTGGTGCGTCCATTTTTGCCAAATCTAAAAGCCTTATCAGGTACTGCCACACTTCAAGCTAAGGTGAATGGCACATTAACTCAGCCCCTGTTTTATGGGAATGCTGAGTTGATGAATGGTCATTTGGCGGTCATGGATGTGCCTTTGGATTTGGTGGATGTTAACCTATCGGCACAGATAGCGGGCACACAAGCAACACTTGTGGGTGATTTTATTGGTGGACAAGGACAAGGCGTGCTGACAGGACAGGCGGATTGGCAACAAGAACTACAAGCCAAAGTGAATATCTCTGCCAATAATCTGACCATCAGCTCGCCTCCTATGCTTGTGGCACAGGTCAGTCCTGATCTTGAAGTGATGGTCAAACCTTTGTCTCGCTATGTGGATATTAAAGGTGTGGTGGTCATACCATCGGCAACCATTCGTCCGCCTGAGGCACAGGGTAATGTTGTTCCCCAGTCGCCTGATGTATCGGTGCTTGACCGTCGTTTGTCGGGTAATGTTGAGCAGATATTGGAGGTGTCTGCTCCGTGGAGCATTAATGCTGATATTGGATTGGATTTGGGTGATGATGTGGTGTTTCGTGGTTTTGGTGCCAAATTACCATTGGCAGGGGCATTACATTTAACTCAAAGCGGACAAGGAAAAACCCAAGCTCGTGGTGTGGTGCAAGTGTCTGAACGCACTAAGATTGATGGTATTGGGCAAAATCTAGAATTAAACTATGCCCAAATCCGCTTTAATGGCGACATGCTAAATCCTCGCCTATCCATCGAGGCTGAAAAAGAGGTGGAGAGTCAAACGGTGGGCGTTCGTATCAAAGGCACAGCAAACGCTCCGGATATTAGTGTGTTTAACAATGCAGGACTCTCCGAGCAGCAAGCGATGAATGCCATCATCACAGGGCGACTGGATTCATCGGCAGACAGTCAAATTTCTGAACAGGGTTTTCGTTCACAGGTTACCAATAATCTGGCAGCAGCAGGGTTAAGTCTTGGCTTGTCAGGCACACGTTCATTGACTAATCAAATTGGCAGTGCCTTAGGTCTTGAAAGTCTGACGGTGGATGCATCGGGCAATTCAAGTGATGCGAATGTGAATGTTACAGGTTATATCACGCCTGACTTATATATCCGCTATGGTGTGGGCGTGTTTAATGCCCAAACCGAATTATCCATGCGTTATCAACTGACTCGCCGTGTCTATGTGCAGGCGACCTCTACCACGGAAAATATGGTTGATGTGATTTATCGTTGGAAGTTTTAGATTGGGTATGGCAAGTTAATTCATCTGCCATGTTATCTTCAAATCACAGACAAAAGACGAAAAACCAAAAGGCACACCTAAATGAGATTAGCGGTGTGCCTTTTGGTTTGGAGATTTATGATTGAAATGGGTTATTTGGTTAGAATCAAGCGGTTATTGCGTGTCAGACGTAAGCGATATTCCTCGCCTTGATGCTCAATTCGCACTTCCTTGGTCAAAGCGAATAAGTTTTGTGAATGCAGGGTGGGCAGACGAGTGGATTCACGGTTGCTAAAATAACGAGCGATGGTCATGGTCATGACAAGTTTCCTTATGATTGGACGGGTTGCGGATATTTTTCCGAGCCGTCTGGCTGATAATAACTATTAGCTTAAAATGATAATTTTATCTAAACACTAAATTTTTACAAACAATAAAAGTTATCATTTGTTGATATAATATCAAATTTTTCTAAGATTGCAAATATAAATTACAAAATTTGGCAAAACTGACCATTTTTCTGATAAAAGGTATCAATATGACTACCAAATGCAAACAATTACCAAAAATCACCCCTGTATCAGTGGCACTGTTGCGATACGGCGATGAATTTTTGTTAGCAAGGCGTCATGCTCATCAACATCAAGGGGATAAGTTGGAATTTGTTGGGGGTAAAATTGAGCCAAATGAAACCCCTCAAATTGCCCTAATCCGTGAAGTAGGCGAAGAGCTGGGATTGGACATCTGTGCCAATACCATACATGAGCTTGGGCAGATTTGTCATGATTATGGCGATAGGTTGGTAAAACTGTATGTGTATGAGATTGTATTAACCAATAGTCAATATCTTGATTTTAAAGACAAAAAAATTGGCTTAGATAATCAGGCACTGTTATGGCTTGACAAAACGACATTGTTGCAAAGTGCTAAGCGATTGCCACAGGCGAATTGGCAAATTTTGGCATGGCTAGATGATAAATGATAAATGATAAAAGTATGCCTATTTTAAAACAAATAAAACTTGTCAAAATAGACAAATTCCTTTAAAATTCCTTTAAAATTTAGAGACTTTTTAAGGCGTGCCTGCCTTTTGTATTTATCATGAAAAATATCTGTCTAAACAGCAGGTCGGTTGCACGATTTTCAAGAAAAATAAAAACCTTGAAATTTCTATTTGTTTTTACACACCATCTAAACTGTAAATTTTCATCAAGAACAGGCACGCTCTACATTCTCATTCATTCATAATTCTCATTCATTCATAAAAAGGTGCCACCATGAGCATTTATCAAGAACATCTTAAAAAACGCCAAACCCAAGAAGTTCAAGCGACTGAGTTGCTTGTTGCTCTTGCTAAGTTGTCCACTCAAAACATTACCGTACTGTTTTTTGGTGAGCGTATGGCTTTATCGGTATCGGATATTTTGACCAAACATGCCAAAGCATCCCTTGATGTGGCAGATACGCTTGCCTTTGTCAAAGACATCAGTGCCACCGACACCACCATTGATTTGGGGCAGGCATTAAAAGCAGGTAAAAAGGCAAGCGACTTTGCCAATGGTGTAGAGATTGCTGCCACAGACGTGGTATTGTACGGATTTGGACGTATTGGACGCATTTTGGCACGCTTGTTGATGAGTCGTCCTGCATCCGATAAGGGATTGCAATTAAAAGCTGTCGTGGTACGCCCAGCAGGAGACGGTGACCTTGATAAGCGTGGCAGTTTGCTAGAACGTGATAGCGTGCATGGTTGGTTTGATGGCTCGGTTGAGATTGACCATGCCAATAGTGGCATCATCGTTAATGGTCGCTTTATCAAATTCATCCACGCATCAGACCCCAGCGAGATTGACTACACCGCCTACGGCATTAATAATGCCATCGTGATTGACAATACAGGCAAATGGAAAGATGAGGCAGGGCTTGGCAAACATTTGGCAAGCAAAGGCATCAAAAAAGTACTGCTCACCGCCCCTGCCAAAGGCGACATCAAAAATGTGGTCTATGGTGTAAACCATGATACCATCGGGGGCGATACCATCGTATCGGCAGCGTCTTGCACCACCAACGCCATCACACCAACGCTAAAAGTGCTACACGACACTTATGGCATTGTAAACGGACACATGGAAACCGTTCATGCTTTTACCAATGATCAAAACTTAGTAGACAATCATCATAAATCTGACCGCCGTGGTCGTGCTGCCCCCCTAAACATGGTCATGACTTCCACAGGAGCTGCCTCTGCGGTATCCAAAGCCATTCCTGAGCTAAAAGGCAAACTCACAGGCAACGCCATTCGTGTGCCAACTCCAAATGTCTCACTTGCAATTTTAAACCTTAACTTTGATAAAACAGTAGGTTCTGCTGATGAACTCAATGCCTTTATCAAGGAAAAATCCCAAAGTGAGCAATGGCAAGCACAAATTGACTATTCAGACAGTTCAGAGGCAGTATCTACCGACTTTGTTGGCTCCAAAAAAGTAGCGATTTTTGATGCAAAGGCAACCATCGCCAGCGACAACCGTGCCACTCTTTACGTGTGGTATGATAATGAGATGGGATATAGCACACAAGTTATTCGTGTGGCAGAGGTTATGGCGAGTAACTAATCAACTTGTTTTATTGTGAAATTAGTTGTTAATGACAGGGTGTTTGTGTTACATTAACAGATACTCTGTTTTGTTATACATTCACAAGATTGATAAACGTCTTTTTGAGTGTTGTTATTTTTTTGAGCATTGTTATGAAAATAAAACCCTTGCTAGCTCCCACCCTAACCGCCATTGGACTAAGTATGGCACTTGCCATGCCAACCACTGCATTTGCCCAAACCTGCAAAGTTACCGACCCGACAGGCACGCCACTAAACGCTCGTGCCACGCCTAACGGCAAGGTCATCGGACAAGTCAAAAACGGCACGACCGTCTATGTCTCAGAGTATGATTATGATGATAAAGGACGTCCATGGGTATTGGTGTTTCATGCTAGAACCGACCGATATATCGGTTGGGTATTTCGCGAGTTTATCAGTTGTTATTGAGAATTGTTATTAAAAAGAAGAGATTTTGTTTGCTTTTAAATTTTTTTGCAAAAATGCTTGACTTTATGACAAAATCCGATATAATACGCATCCATACAGCGAATGCTGACAGGCGGGAATAGCTCAGTTGGTAGAGCACGACCTTGCCAAGGTCGGGGTCGCGAGTTCGAATCTCGTTTCCCGCTCCAACTTTTAAAAGTTCAAATCAACAGATTTGGGCTTTTTTGTTGTCTATTTGTTGTCTAAACGCAATGGGGTTTTGAGATATGTATTTTAATTTAGGGGTCAAACCAGATTAACAGTGATGTTATGCCAGTTTTATAAAGATCACTCATTGTAAATTAAGCAAAAAATTAAAACCATTTAAATTTTTGTTGCAGAAGTAAACAATAAGAACATCAGCGTATTTAATTGGTATTTACACCAACACAGTCATATTATCTTGCCACAAATCAGACTTGTGATAGAATATCATTGTTTGCACAGACAGCCCCAAAAGCCATAATGCTCTTGATGTGAATGATTTTAAACACTCTTGCACAATCATTCAAAAGAGTTTGCCAAAGACTACCATATTAATGGCATTGACAAAAGATGCTTGTATTTTTTTTATCAAAGAATGTGAATTTAGATTAACTGCACTACACCATCACAAAAGCTTAAAACTTTGCGAAAATGGTATAAGATTTAGAAGCTAATCTGGTTTGACCCCTTAATTTAACAACACTAATCAGAAATATATTCTATGATAAGTAATAAATCTCATCAGTCAGTTGCTGGATTTCTGATTTGTCATGGCTGACATACAGCATGGGAATGTGA